>Ga0315542_1001246_pt1 | contig 15954 bp, 9 predicted proteins | sample SalMarSW160120MG_FD_202541 | JGI IMG/M metagenome (GOLD analysis project Ga0315542, IMG submission 202541) | Salt marsh sediment microbial communities from the Plum Island Ecosystem LTER, Massachusetts, United States - Salt Marsh Sediment SW1601-20 ...
CTTTCCGCTTTTGGTGAAACCCTAAGACAAGTTTTTCTCCTTCACATTTAGTCAACTCATAGATATAGGGCGGTTTGTAAGGTAACGTTTCTGATGCTTGGGCATACCCTTTACCTTGCACTCCTGGTGTGCTACAGAAGATAAACTGCTTGACCTCGCCTTCATGGGCTACCTCCAGCAGATTCCGTGTCCCGCGAACGTTAACGGCAAAAAAAGTCTTTTCAGGTATACCCCACTTACCAATTTGTGCTGCCAGATGATAAATTACTCGGACATCCTTTACGGCTTCTTTAAGCGACTCTTTATCTGTAATATCCCCATAAACGAACTCAACATGGTCAAGGTCCTTAAGTTCGCTGGTACTACTTGTTCTTCTTACTAAACATTTACACCGATGTCCTTCCTTAGCAAGCACTCTCACCAAATGTGACCCAAGGAAACCCGTTGCTCCGCTGATTAGAATATTCACCTTTTTGGACCTATTTACTGAGGATATTGCCATTATTACGAGCAGAATGAAAACTGAAAACCAAACTTTCTATAACATCCGCCATTATCTCCCAGGAGAACCTATGTTTTCCCTTTTTTATATTATTGATGAATTCTTCGGATTTCTGATCCCGAAAAAAGCGCAAAATAGCTTGGGCCAAATCGTCTGGGTCCTGGGGACGAACAAGGTATCCTGTCTTTCCATCCTCAATCACTTCCGGTAAAGAACCCACCTTTGTTGCAATAACAGGTTTGTTAAAGCCGAATGCGGTCTGAATGACCCCGCTGCCGGTAGCGGAAATATAGGGCTGGACTACGAGGTCTGCAGCACTGAAGTAGCTGCCGATCTCTTCATTTGGCATATACTTATCAACTACAACCACAGCAGATCCGACGTTTTTATCCTTGATTAAACGAAGATATTTATCCTTATCCCTCCAAAACTCCCCAACCACCAGGAGAGTTACCTCAATTTTTGCAAGCACTTGAGGAAGCGCCTCAATGAGATATTTCAACCCTTTATACTCTCGAACAAAGCCAAAAAATAGAATAACGTTCCCTTTTAAGCCATGCTTTTTCCTAACCACATCAGGATCGGAGGGGCCAAAATTGAATACCTGATAAGTAGGATGGAGGCTTTTCCGCACCTCTGCCTTAGGAAACATGGAGAGAAGATCTTGTTTGTCCTCTGCTGAATGAACTATAAAAAAATCACCTGTTTTCAAGACAAATCTGGTCAGTATTTTGTCAAACCATTTGGATTCATGCTCCACCAAGTTATGGCATATATAAAGGATTTTGGTTTTACTGAAGAATTTTACAAGTGTTGAAATTACCCAGAACTGGGGTGCCCAGAATGAAACCCACCACGGTAGGATGACCACCTCCGCCCTATTCCTTACGATCTTTACGGCTGTATTCACCCACGTGAGAGGATTCATTGAATCAATTAGTGGCATTACACCCTCTTCGCGGATTTTCTTATCGCTGGGATCAATATCGGTTTTACCCGGAAAAAGAAATTGCGGGTATTGTCTGCTAAAAGAAATAAAGGTGGTTTCGTGCCGTTTCTTCAGGCACCTGAATAGAAGCGTGGTATAGTGCGATATTCCACCACGGAATGGATAAGTGGGACCTATAAGAATGATTTTCATGATTCATGGTGGGAACTTAGGTGATCAAGTTCGATTCGTTTCACCCTTAAGAGAGTCTCCTCAATAAGCCTTCTGTTGAGGGAGATGATATCCGCCACTAATCCAATCATCAGGACCTGGAATCCGGTGATAAACAAAATTGCTGCCAGGATCAAAGACTGGATATGCCCGGTACTCTCTCCAGCCAGGAAGTAAATCAGGAATCGAACAGACGGTATCATGCCGCCAATAATAAAGAGAAGACCAATATACAAAAAAACGCGAAGGGGCCTATACATGGTAAAAGACCGCAGCATCGTCGCGATTGACCTCGCAATGAACCTGGGAATGTTGTTGAAAAGCCTGGATTCGCGGGTCTCAGGATTTGTCCCAATGGGCACGTTGGCAATGACCATGCGCTTATTGCTTCCTTGAATGATGGTTTCAATCGTATAGGAAAAATCAGTCACAATGTTCGTTTGCATAGCCGCCTCACGGCTAAAGGCACGAAATCCGCTCACGGCATCAAGGACATCCGTGTCGGAGAGAAGTCGCACCATAAAGCTTCCCAGTTTCTGGAGCTTTTTTTTTGATCCGCTGAAATGTAGCATCTTGTCGGTATTCCGATCGCCAATTACCATATCAGCCTCGCCCTTCAAAATAGGAGCAATAAGCTTTGGAATATCCTGGCCTCGATACTGGTTATCGCCATCAGTATTGACGATGACATCTGCCCCGAGTTTTAGGCTTGCATTCAGTCCAACAAAAAATGTACTGGCAAGACCTCTGTTGCGGATATTCCTGGCAACATGGTCCACGCCTATCTCTTTAGCGACAGAGATGGTTTTGTCTGTACTGCCATCGTCAATAACCAGGATTTCCACTTGATCCACACCATCTATCTGGCGCGGGATATCCCGGACCGTTAACGGCAATGTTTGTTCTTCATTATAACAAGGTATTTGAACAATGAGTTTCATGGTTCAGCCCTATTCCAAAGAATGACCTCATTCCACCCTATAGCGTTTAAGATAATGATTTTGGTCCTGCCTCTGGCGGTATCTCACCTGATATTAATTTGAGTTCTATTGATCGCTGATTTCTATTATAGGTCAATAGCTTATCTACTGCAATATCAAAACCGCATTTGAAAATCTATCGGGGATCGGGCAGAAGCCCCTGAAGTTTTGAGATATGGACCTTCTCCTCGTCCATTATACGATTCAGCTTTTTACCTATCTCTTCGTCAATGATGAAAGACTCAAGCATTTCGTAGAATAGAATCGTATCCCTTTCAAATTCTATGAAAACTTCAATCAGCTCCCTGGCACCCTTTATTGTGGAAAAATCCACCTCTCTGAGTGAAAAGGACTGCTCCCCCACAAAATCACTGACAAGGCCCCCACCCGTCTCCTTGATCAGGTCGAAGTCTTCATCCAATTCCACCTTGCTCTTGAGCTTTGAAAACCACTCGGCATGGACTACCTCCTCATCCGCCATCCATTTCAGGAGTTCTTTAAGAGACGGATCTCCTGTTTGAGCAATTGCCTCGCGGTAGACCTTTTCCCCATTTTTTTCAAGCTTTTCTGCAATATCGATTATCTCATACGCGGAAAACATGGCTGCACCTCAGCTATACATGCATGCTGCAAAAAAAGGGTGGGCAGGGAGCATGGAATCCTTCTCCTCCTTATCAGGGTTGATCCTCGATTATCATTTCGATTCAGGCTCGGACCACTCGATAAACGAATTATTGTTGTCAAATTTTCCCTTGCAGGGAAAAAGATGATTTGTCGGACATTGATTATGCAACGATAGGGAAGAGCCAACGGCAGAGGAGGCCCCTTTAGACCTCATGTTTCAGTCACAGCTCTATTTTTGTACCCAGAACGTCCAAAAACTTTTTAATCCATTCAGGATGTGCAGGCCATGCCGGGGCACTGACGAGATTTCCATCCACATAAGCATTTGAAAAAGTATCATTATTAGCTATCCATTTTCCACCTGCTTGATCAATATCCGGGCCTACAGCCGGATATGCAGAGCAGGATTTGCCCGAAAGAATGCCTGCTGCCGCAAGAATTTGAGGGCCGTGACAAATGGAAGCAATCGGCTTATTTGCATTGAAAAATTCCTGAGTCAGTTTTAATATTTTGTCATTTAGCCTCAAATATTCCGGAGCTCGGCCACCAGGAATTACCAACGCGTCATAATCAGACGATTTTACTGAATCGAAATCTGCATTAATTTGAAAATTATGACCGACCTTTTCAGAGTAAGTCTGGTCTCCCTCAAAATCGTGAATTGCTGTTTTTACCGTATCCCCCGGTTTTTTGTCTGGACAGACCGTGTCCACTTTATGCCCAACCATTAAAAGCATCTGGAAAGGGACCATGACTTCGTAATCTTCAACGAAATCGCCAACGAACATTAAAATGTTTTTCTGTGCCATAATTTCCTCCTTCAAATTTGATAAAGATTTAAAAAATTAGAGTTTTTATTAAGGCTCCTGTCAGGAGATGGTGGGCAGTATTTGAGATGATACTCCATGGGGAAGAATTAAGTGCAATCATGAAATTTAAATTCGGAATAATAATTTACGATGTTTAAGTTGCATCCATGAACCGTATGGAATCATAGTGGAAATTAATGGGAAGTCAAGGGAAATCGCTCTTTTTAATCACCACACCTATCCCCCCCCAACCGTCTGCTTAGGAGTCTGCCCTGCCCCATTTCCCTCTCTGAATTTGACACGTCACCCCAATTTCCCTATATTTGACATAACCGTAAAAAGCCTTAAGAATCGGCTTCACGGTCAGGCATTTTACCGCGCACGGGTCGATCTTTTTTCGATTAATATGAGATCATCACAATTTGTTATGGAAAAACAGAATGATCAACGGCAGGGAGAGGTATACAATGAATGATGAATTGCTGACAAAGAAGAACGCGGGAGACCTTCATGTTACGGGAAATCCACCTCGAATCTGCCCGGGGAAGATAAAGGTTCCCACAGAGGAGGAGAGGAAGGCCTTAGGGGCCATGAAGTCCATTAAAGAACAAGTCAGGGCCTCGAAAAAACGCTTGGCCTCATTACACACCTCAGCTAATGATGAGAAAGCAGATGAGATCCGTACGGTGGAAAATGAGCAGGCACGGCTGAAGGCAGAGTGGGACCAGTGGGAAGAGAAGCGAAAGGCCGCGGCTAAAGAGCGGATGATCATTTTGGGGCATGAGGAAGGACCCATATGAAAACATAAACATCGAACGTCGAATGTTTAAATGGGAAAAGATGAAGAAACTGACTCATGACCTGGAAGAAAGTATGTTCGGATATTCGGTGAAAATTAACAATGGCGATTGAGATCTATTTCAGCAACCAGTTAGAAGAATTGGCAGACAAATTCTCTGCCACGGTTGATCTGGAAAATCAGGTGAAGAGCAATATCCTTGAAGGCCCCTTGACCATTGTGCCTAATCAAAACCTCAAAAAGTGGCTGGAACTGACGCTTGCAAAGAAGCGATCGGTTTTCATGAATGTTGACTTTCAATTCCTCGAATCAGGCTTATGGGGTTTGTTGGCAAGGCTCGATCCAGGTACGGAAAAACCGGGAATGGTTGATGGCCGTTTTTTGAGGATGCTCCTTCTTTATGGGTTGCAGGGCCTGGGAGAAAATGATCCGGAGTTTACTCCATTAAGACAATACCTCCTTGAGCCTGATGGAGGAAAAGGACCGGATTATGCGGTAAAACTCTGGCAGCTCACCGAAAAAATGGTTCAATTGTTTGAGGACTATGAGTTCCACCGGTCTGAAATGATCCGGCAATGGTTTGACAACAAAGGCCAGCCTGTTGGGATGGAACTCTGCCAGAAAAATCTCTATCGACTGATGGGAAAGCTGCGCGACAGGTATGTTCAAGGATCGGGAAAACCCCTCCTTTCCATGAGAGAATATGCTGATGGAGTCTTTGCACCAAGGGCTATTGATTCAGGAGAGGATGTCAACAGAAAGTTCGTGCATATCTTCGGCCTATCCCAGGTGTCACGGTTCCATCTGGGGCTTATCGGCCGGTTGAAGGATTATTACGATCTGTTCATCTATGCCCTGAACCCCTGCCGTGAATTCTGGGAAGACATCAAGACACCTCAGGAAAAAAGATGGGTCCAGAGGAAAAACGCCGGGAGACTTGAGGTCACCCAGGAAGAGGTAGACCTTGGAGAGCTTTTAGAAGAAGAGGGTAACGAACTCTTGGCATCGTGGGGCAAACCCGGTCGGGAAAACATCCGCCTTCTGTGTCAGCTTACAGACTATGACTTCAATGCCTGCTTCACAAAGGAAGCAGACGCGACAAGCGTACTCCATGAAGTCCAAAAACATATCCTCACCCTTTCCAATGAAAGAGACACTACGAAATGTCCCCAGGACAGATCCCTCCAGATCCTTGGCTGCCCAAGCACCTACAGGGAAGTGGAAACAATATATAACAACATCCTTTACAACCTCGAAAAAAATGAAAAACTCCAGCTGACCGACATCGCCATCCTTGTACCGGATATTTCAAGATACAAACCGGTCATCGATTCCGTTTTCAACCGTAGCCCCAGGCGTCTTTCCTACAATCTTGTGGACTCACGCGCCGATATCGAGAGCGTTTACGGACAGGCCGTATTGGGGGTACTCGACCTTGCCGCGGGACGATTTTCCCGAAAAGAGGTTTTTGATCTTATCCTCAACCCCTGCTTCATGAACAAGTGGCAGATCGGGCCTGAAGAAGTAAACATATGGGCAAGGTGGGCAGAGCCTTTGAATATTTTTCACAGCTTTGACAAAAAGGCAAAGGAGGACAAAGGGTATCGGAAGAGTAGTTATTACACCTGGAAACAGGGCCTTCAGCGGCTGCGTCTGTCGAGGATCCTATCCGCTCCAGGCGAGGGAGGAGGGGACGGTTTCAGGCATTTTCATGAACTTGTGCCGTTTTATGATGTAAATACCGGCGACGTAGATCTTATGGAGAAATTTTCCATAATAATCGAAAAGATGAATCGCGGAGTGGTGGATATAGCTGGTTTGCGTTCCTCAGGAGAGGAATGGAAGTCCAGGTTTCTGAAGATATGTGATGACCTGTTGGCGGTCCCTTCTGAGTTGAGAGGGGAAACCGCTGTCCGGCAGTCCTTGATCGAGGCATTCGAGGATCTGAAGATATATGATGAACTCCTGAGAGACCGGTCAGGGCAAGAGGGAGTAGAACCTAACTTGGATATTGAAATGATCAGAGAGTTTATCAAAACCAGCCTGCGCTCCATTTCAGGTGGTTATGGTGATTACCTGACCGAGGGCGTTACTATCTCGGCCCTTCAACCGATGCGGCCGATCCCCTTTAGAATTGTTTATGTGCTCGGAATGGAAGAAGGGGCATTCCCCGGCCAAGCAGATGCATCATCTTTGGATCTGCGGCTCTTGAAAAGGCGGATCGGTGATATCAATCTGCCAGAGCGAAATTGCTATCTTTTTCTTGAGATGCTCCTGTCTGTACGGGACAAGCTTTATATCAGTTATGTCGCCAAAGACCTTCAGAAGGACCGTATTATACAGCCATGTTCAGTCGTAAACCAGTTGCGTAGATATGTGGACCAGGAGGTTCTGTCACAGGGCAGGCCATTCAGCATTGTTGATATCCCCCTCAAAGGGAGCAGTGAAAGATACCTTGCAAAGGACGCCATCAATGAAACCTCCGATGTTCTAATTAACTATTCCTTAGCGGACCGAATAGCCTTTTATCGGGAGAACGGTTTGTGGGAGGAGGTCACTGCGAATGCTCCGGAGGAGATGAATAGCAGTCTTAAGCCTTTTTTCCCGGATTTTTGTGTGGAAGGTGAAAGGCCCCGAAAGGATAGAAGGATTGCCGAAAAAATCACCCTGAAGCAGTTGAAAAAGTTCTTAGAAGACCCGGTATCTCATGCCATAAAACGGCATCTGGGCGTGTACGATGAAGAAGAGACCATTGAGGAGGTTATCCTGAGGGAGGACGAACCCTTTTACTCTGAGTTCCCTGTTGATTATAACCTGAAGATTGTGCCCCTGAAGCTCTGGTTGGATATCTATTCCGCCTCTGGAGGTTTAAAGACAGGAGAACCCCCCCCGGAGGAGATCTATGGTCGTGTTTACGAAAGCCTGCAGCGGAACGGTACCACCCCCGAGGGCGCTTTTGCCGCGTTAGACAGGGATGAACTGAGAGATGATGTCTCAGCGAGGGCCGGGGGCCTTTCCCGGGTCTTGACAGAAATGGGATCAGGTCAGGAAACATACCGGGCATTTTTTGTTGGTGAAGGGACCGATGAGCAAATCTCATCCACGAATAGACTTCCCATCGAGCGTTTTGACTCGGTAAGACTAACGATCAAGACCGCTGACAGCCTCGGGGAAGAAATCGAAACAAGAGTAGACCTTCACGGGCAATGGCCGTGGGTCTGGAAAGACCAGGGAGGTGACTGGAATGCGGTGGTATTGACCGGTTCCGGAAAGACCCCGAAGAAAAATGAGCCCGATAAGTATATTTTGGAACCGCTCCTGTTTTGGATGTTTTGCCTGATCAGCGACGATGGTCGTCACAGGATTGGAGATTCAAAGATCACCTTTCATGTTGTCTATAAGGAAGAGGTGAAGGGATGGACTTACGCTATCACTGAAGATGCTGCCAGAGAATACTTAGGAAGACTTATATCAGGCTATCTGAACCAGGAAAAGATAGAGTGGCTCCCCTTTGAAGTGGTAACTTCCCGGTCAATTAAACCACACAAACTGGCAGATGAAGAGATTGATGAAGCTAAAAGAGAGATTTTTCATACGCACCTTCGAGACGCATACGCAGAGGAGGAATCATTTCTGATCAGGCTTGCCAGACCGGTCATCCCCGATGATGCATTTGATAAGGTCAGGGATCGGTTTCAGGTTTTTTTCAGTGCCGAAAGGAATTAAGAATTATGAATTGAAACTTAAGGAAACACATACAATCTTCCCAATCTAATCCCTCAATTCTTTAATTCGTTACTGTCCGAGAGTAAAGATGCCTTACGAATCTATTTATGACTTTAACCAGATCGACCTTACGCGACATGGCCTGATTGAGGCCTCTGCCGGGACGGGCAAGACCTATACCATCGAAAATCTGGTAGTCAGGCTCTTGAAGGAGACAGATGTCGAACTGGAAAACATCCTCCTGGTCACCTTTACAGAAAAGGCGGCCTCTGAATTAAAGATCCGCATACGTAAAAAACTCGAAAAGGAATTGGATGACTCAAAGGATAAGGCAAAAACATCGAAAAAACTGAGCGATACCTTAGACGCATTTGATAAGGCCTCTATACATACGATTCACGGATTCTGCCAGACCGTGCTCAGGGATTTTGCATTTGAAAACAAGGTTCTCTTCGAAAGCGAAGTGATCAATGATGCGCCTCTCTTTGAAACCCTGCTGAAAGAGCAGATGCGAAAGGACTGGCCGGAAATATATGGGGGGGACTTAAAGGAAATCCTTGAAATTTCAAGATTTAATCAAAGGAAAGGCTCTTTCTCAGATACCATAATCAACTTAGCGCAATTTCTGCACAGAGCAGCCGGTGACCGGCTGCTGCCTGATCTGAGGGGGAGGGGGTTTAAAGAAATCAAAGGGGAAACAGCCTCGGCGTGTATGGAAATAAAGACCTTGCTTAGTTCAGAGGGAGAGTTCTCCCGCGGATATGCCCAACTGAATTTCAATGCAGGCGCAAAAAAGAATATACTCAAAAACATAGTAGTACCTGTTGAAGATTATTTTGAAGAGGCTGAGGAAAACAGGTTTGATATTCGTGACCTTTCGGATTTAATGACACAGGTAGAGGACGCAAAATCGGGCGGCAGGAGAGGCCTTGAATCCCTTGTCCCGGAAAAATGGAATAAGGGGGGGACAAATTTGGAGGTGTGCCCGAACCTTGAAGCCCTTAAACACAAATTGGAAAAACTTAATATCAGGTTGAATGACCTTCAATACACTCTCCCTGCGGAAACAATTCATCGTCTTCAGGATGATGTAAGCCGGACAAAACAGGGCCATGGGTGGATAAGCTATTATGATATGCTCTCGCTTGTTGACAAGGCCTTGTATAGCGACAACTCGGCGAACTTGTTGGGAAAGCTTCGAAACAGATTTAAGGTGGCGTTCATTGATGAATTCCAGGACACAGACCCGGTTCAGTGGCGGATATTCAGGAAGATATTTATAGATAGTCGTGACGACGACCTTCAAAATCTCCTGTTCGTGATCGGCGATCCGAAACAGGCCATCTACTCTTTTCGCGGCGCTGACGTATATGCCTATCTAAGTGCAAGAAACGAGATGGAACGGCTTGAGAAGAAAGGGCGGGCCGGGCTCTACTCCCTGTCCGTCAACTGGCGATCCCAGCCCGAATTAATTACGGCCTTCAACACCCTGTTCTGTGGTGAAGCATGGTTCAAGCCCCAGGCGATAGCTGGTGAATTCGAGATCGGATATCAAAGCACAGGCTTCCCGGAAAAGGATGAGAGACCCGTAAAGATGATCGCGGATAACTCCGGTCGCCCGGTATTAAATATCGTCGATCTCAGCGAGGCGCCATCTCCAAGACCGGCCAAACCGCGATTGGCGAGATTTGTGGCCTGCGAGATCAAACATCTGATTTCCTCTGATATCAGAATGAAAGAGAAGGGGGGAGATGAATGTAAAATCGGTTTTGGAGACATTTGTATATTGGTCCGAAGCAGATCCGACGTCCCTTTTATTGAAGAGGAACTTGTAAGACAAAAAATCCCCTATACCTTTTACAAGAAACCAGGCCTCTTTGTCTCGGATGAAGCGGTCTACACAAGCCTCTTGTTTCACGCAATCTTAGACCCTGGCGACAACTCGGCGCTCAAAAAGGCGTTGCTGACTCCCTTTTTCGGGTTCAATCTGACCGGGCTTTTTGTGTATGAGGAGATGCCGCCCTCTCACCCAGTAAAGGAGATGCTCTTCAAGTGGAATGGATATGCCATGTCGCAAAGGTGGAGCCGTCTTTTTCAATCATTGGTGGAAGACTCCGGCCTGCTCTCCCGTGGGACAATGGAGAGCGGCTGGGACAGAAAATATACCAATTATCAACAGATATTTGAATACTTAGAGGAAGTTGCATATAGGAAAAACCTCGATTTCAGGGGTTTGTCGGCAATACTTGACGTCTACCGAAACCGGTCTATAGACGCTGATGAAGGGGTTGATATCCATCAGATTGAAACCGAGGCCCGAAAGGTTCAGATCATGACCATGCATGTCAGCAAGGGACTTGAGTTCCCTGTCGTATTTGTTGCCGGCGGGTTGACCCAGCCGGCATCTTATCTGGACAAATATCATACTTATCACGAAATCAAAAAAGGCGGATTATCCTCAGAAATCAGAAGAATCGTCGATTTGGCGAAATCGGGTGGAGGCGGAAGACATGAATCCGAGAAAATGGATGAAGACAAACGGCTTTATTATGTCGCCTCCACCAGGGCGCAATTCAAACTCTATCTACCCTTCTACATCCATGAAACGAATGCCCCCTGGCTCGGCCCGGTGTGCACTCAGCTCTCTCCAGCCTTGTTGAATGCCTTTCCCGGAAGTAAAGCAGATGAGGACGTGGTCTGGCTGAATGCTGATCATTATTCAGGCGCTTCATCAACCCAAACCGGGTTTGAGAAAACACCGCGGCGGGCAGCAATCCCTGCGGGGGAGGCATTTGAATTGCTCTCTGTTCAGGAAAGCTACAGGCAGCGAAGGATTAAATTAGATTCCTTTTCAAGCCTGCATCAAAAGATGTCCCAGGTAGGTGAGGGTAGAGAAGAGAATTTGTCTTTCCAGACAGAGCAGAGAGGGAAGGAAGATGACGAAGGGTTTGCCTCTCCGGGGATAGGGGCCATTTCAGGAGAAAGGGACCTTAAGGAAGTACCCGGTGGAATTGATGTGGGACTGATGTTTCATGATATCTTGGAGTATATTGATTATGGGGTAGTATTGAAGGCAATCACCCAAACCCGGGAACCTGTCTTGAGCTTAATGCATGATGCAGGCACAAGAGAAATAATTTTGGGACAGATGGAAACGCATCGGGTTGATGTCAGATGGAAAGACTCTGTGTGCAGGATCTTAGGGAATACCTTGACAACCCCTGTCGCCCCTGTTGCTGATGATTTTATACTTGCTCACCTGAAAGAAGAAGACCGGCTCCATGAGGTCGAGTTTTACTATTCTTTTCCATCTCACGCCATTAGATCTAACAGGGTTCCGGACTGCGAGACCTCCAATCGATTTATCAGGGGGTTTGTGGATTTGGTCTTCAGAAAGGACCGGAAATTTTATATCGCAGACTGGAAATCAAACTACCTTGAGACCGGTTACAACCTTGAATCCATGGAAAAGAGCATGGCTCACTCCGACTACCACCTCCAGTACAAACTGTATGCAGTAGCGGTCTTGCGCTGGTTGAAACAGGTCATAGGTGATCAGTTTAATCCGGAAAAGGATTTTGGGGGAGTCTTTTACTTTTACTTGCGGGGGATGGGGATCGATGAAGGAGCCGGGATTTATCATGTCCCGCCCGATGAATTAGGGTCTTTAGAACAACTTGAAGAAGAAATCGAAATGATACTTAGAAACTGAAAATTGAGGAATTGCGAATTGAGGGATTGAAGGCAATTGCTCCAGTCAAATTCCTCAATTCCTGAATTCCTGAATTCCTAAATTCCTAAATTATGGATAGGGAAAAAACTCAGTTCATGGACAGACTTCTTGATCTTGGAATCCTTCGGGAAGAGATGGGGGAAGATATAAGATATATCTATCTCTGTTCTCAAAAACTGGAACTCCCACTCTTAGATTATATGACTGTTCGTGATCTGGTGGAGATGAGCGGATATGAGGATGATGCGCCACTCCTTGCGGTATTGGTGACCATGTTTGGGGCCTTGCAGGAAGGGAGTCTCTGTTTAGACATGGAGCATGAGAGATTATGTGCTAAGTTAACAAGTTTTGTTGGGAGTGATAGGGCCGGAGAAATAGCGAGGGAGTTTTTATCAGGTCTTTCAAAGGGTAAGTACAAGGGGCTTATCACGAGCAATGGTGATGAATACCTGCCGCTGATTCTCTCTGAAACCAAAGGGAGGAAACTCCTCTATTTTCAGAAATTCTATCTACATGAGCACCTGCTGAGACTCCGAATAGAGGTCCTGTTGAGGGCGGGGCCTTCGTTCAAGATACCTGAGAGCAAGATTGAAGCCTATGTGGATGAGATATACTCCCCCCGGTTTTCCATCCGTGTTTCAAAGGGTGGCCCGCCTATCGAGCGGGACGAACACCAGGTTGACGCAATAAGGCTCTCGCTCAGGTCACAGTTCTCTATTATTTCCGGTGGACCGGGCACGGGCAAGACTTCTCTGATGGTTAATATTATTCGCTGTCTTAATAGGGCGGGGGTAAGGACAGAGGAGATCCTCTTGGGTGCACCGACCGGACGGGCCGCACAGCGGATGACGGAAACGGTTCAATACAACATTAACACCATCAAGGAGCCTTCCGAAGAGGATGAAGAACTGTTGAACTTAAAGGGCGGCACCCTCCACAAGATCCTGCGATATCAGAGCTATAACTACGACTTTTATTATCGCGAAACAAACCCTCTTCCGGCATCCGTCATTATCCTTGACGAGGTCTCAATGGTCGATGTGGTCATGATGGAGAAGTTCCTGCGGGCAGTCGATCCCTCAAGGACAAAGCTCATCTTCTTAGGAGACAAAGACCAACTCCCTTCTGTAGAAGCGGGGTCTGTTTTTGCTGAAATGATTCCGGATGGAATCAGGGCCGATATGTTTAAAGGCCGGTTGACAGTGCTGGAAAAGGTGTATCGTTCCGGAGCCAACCTTTTAGGATTGGCGAAACAGATCAATAAAGGAATATGCCCGAAATATTCTACCACCCCCTTTAATTCAGCCCTTCAACTCAAACCGGATAAATGGGCATTTGTCCAAAACGAGGGGATAAGGGCATGGAGGGACCACATTCGTCTCTGGACGGAATATCATTACCTGAAGCCATTGCATGGAGATAACAGGAGCTTTAGAGATCTGATTGCGGAGGCCTGCGGTATGGACCATTCCAGGCTTCTTAATTCTGATCCTGGGCAGGAGATTTTAGAGCAGATCTTCAACGGGGTGGAAAGTGTGAGGGTTCTTTCCTTGGTTCGTAATGGAATTTACGGGTGTACCGGGATAAACAGGGAGGTCGCGGAATACTTGACCCTTGAGTTTGAATATGAGATGTGGAGAGAAAAGGGTTATTTCTCCGGCGCTGTAGTCATGATTACGAGAAATGACTATTCAAAGGAGCTTTTTAACGGAGACGTGGGCGTTGTTATCAGAGAGGGGGGGAGAGCATACAGGGCGTTTTTTCCGCGCTCCGGCTCTTACATCACCTTTTCTTTGGATCTGCTGCCTCCCTGGGAACTTGCCTTTGCAATGACCGTTCATAAAAGCCAGGGCTCGGAGTTCGATGATGTGCTCCTTGTTCTGCCTGAAGATGAAGCTCACAGACTCCTGACGAGGGAGATTGTTTATACCGGTATAACGAGGGCTAAAAGACGGTTAATTGTCTATGGAACGGAATCGGGTCTAAATAGTGCGCTCCAAAGAAAAATCGAGCGACAATCGGGGCTTAGGTGGTAGATAAGGCACCCCCCCTTTGGCAAGGGATAGGGTTGATAACTTACACCACAATCTCCCTGTTAATGAGCCGTGAAGCAAAAACTCACGGACCTGTTTCGGGGTTTGGTGGTTTAACAATATTGAATCGGCTTATCTTCCGGCGTAATGTGTTCTTGTCGATGCCAAGTTCCCGGGCTGTTGCCATTTTTTTCCACTGGTTTCTCTCAAGGGCCTGTTGAATCGCCCGCTTTTCAATCTCTTTGAGGGTCAGCCCGGTCGGTACAAGCATAGCCCCGTCTTTGGGAACAAGCTGTTCGGGTAAATGCTGTAATCGTATCAGTTCTCCCTGGCAGAGCACAAAGCCGTGTTCTACGGCATTTTCAAGCTCGCGAACGTTTCCAGGCCAGTCATGAAGCATAAGTGCGGCCATTGCCTCCTGAGTGATGCCTACAATCTTTCTCCCGGTCAAATGATTGAAATGCGCTATAAAGTGATCCACCAAGAGGGGGATGTCCTCTTTTCGCTCGGAAAGGGGCGGCAGGGATAATTTTATGACATCGATGCGGAAATAAAGGTCTTCCCTGAATTTACCCTCCCTAACCAGTTCTTTCATATTCCGATGGGTTGCCGCAATTACCCTGGCATTTGTTTTGACCTCTTTTGTCGACCCTAAAGGCTCATAGACCTTTTCTTCCAACACACGCAAGAGCCTTATCTGCACAGCGGGGGAGATATCACCGATTTCATCAAGAAAAATTGTACCGTTCTGGGCTAAGGCAAATCGGCCCGGCTTGTCTTTCTTTGCGTCGGTAAAGGCGCCGGCCTTGTACCCGAAGAGCTCCGATTCACAAAGGGCCTCAGGAAGGGCCCCGCAGTTGATGGCCACAAAAGGCCCTTTCCCCTTTGGACTGTTGTTGTGAATTGCCCTGGCAAAAATCTCCTTCCCCGTACCGCTCGCCCCTTCAATTAACACCGTACTGTTGCTTTCGGAGATCTGAGGAAGCATTGAAAACAGCTTGAGCATCTTGCCATTCTTGCTCACGATGTCTTCAAAAGATTGTTGTTTGAAAAGTGCTCTCCGCAGTTTGTTAACCACGGTCAGATCTCTGAACGTTTCAACCCCGCCTACAATCCGGCCTGCTTCATTCCTTAACAGGGTAGTGTTTACACTTATGGGGATCGATTTTTTGTCCGCACGAACAATATGGATCGGCATATTCACAATAGGGGTTTCTGTCTCAACGGTGTGGCGGAGAATACACCCTGTTTCGCAAACATTGGCCCTGAGCACCTCAAAGCATGGGCGTCCCACCGCTTCTCCCCTCGAAATGCCGGTTATGCCTTCCGCGGCCGTGTTAAAAGAGGTTATCTGCCAGTTCAGGTCCACGGTAAAGACCCCATCGGCGATACTGTCCAATATGATCTGATAGTGCTTATCTAATGTGTGCATGGGTTATCTCCCTAAGGTTAGCCTGCCTGTAAATTTGGTCAAGTGGTTGAGTAGTTAACCATTTGACGATTTTTAGAAGGAAAGTCTTCATGAAATGAATCCATATATCAGGAAGTCGGTTTTTCGTCAATCATGAAAGATGAGAATGGGTGCAACC
>Ga0315542_1001247_pt1 | contig 15941 bp, 15 predicted proteins | sample SalMarSW160120MG_FD_202541 | JGI IMG/M metagenome (GOLD analysis project Ga0315542, IMG submission 202541) | Salt marsh sediment microbial communities from the Plum Island Ecosystem LTER, Massachusetts, United States - Salt Marsh Sediment SW1601-20 ...
AAGTGCGAATGCATCACCTCCACATCCTGTACCGAATGGCTCAACTATGTCAAGAACTGCAACTGTTGCAACAGCTGCATCGATAGCATTTCCACCTTGCTGTAAGATGGAAAGGCCAGCTTGAGTTGCAAGTACTTGTGAAGAAGCTACAATGCCATGTTTTGCAATCACGTTTCGAGGGACCATATTTCTAGGTAGATTAATTCCATCTGTTTAGTCTATCGCATATCCATGAGTGATCAAAAAAATCTATGTAAGTAATCGCTGCGATAGAGAAGAGAGTGAATAATAGACTCCTGCAAGAATGTCAGAACCCGAAGAATGACCTACTGTTACAAGGTCTGAAAGCGCCGTTTCTGTCGGAACCCCATCAGAAAACGATTTAATAAGATTGTAAACCGGTTTAGAGTAATGATGGTCAAGAGCGTCTAAAAGCATTGTTTTAGAAAGAGGATAGTCATATGTCATGACTGCATCACGTATTTTACTCGTATTTTCACTTAGAATATTAAAAATAGATATCACGCCTAACGCAAAATCATCGCCCGATGGTGTTAGACCAAATCCCAGACCCAAGAGATGCTGGACAGCGCTATCTGGACTCTGACTATTCATTAGTATTTTGAATTGCTTATCACTTACAACCTTCTCGATTCCAGAAAGATTGTTCAATTCACCTTCTAGGCGAAGCACAGCTGATGAGATACTATGGCTCTTGATTTTCAGATAGGGGCGAATAGAATCAAGAGTTTCCTTAATTGGAGGATTTGAAGTATGCATCAACGATAGGTCAATGGGATTAGATAGTTCTATTGTCATTGTATCAAGAATAATTTGATCTTCGTTGAAATAGCCACTCGTAATATGTGGAAATTTATCAATATCAACAATTACAGCAGATGGAAGCAATACACCATTCCTATTCAACAATGTAATCACACGATGGTGAAACAGAAGCGCAACAGCCCTTGGACTCCAATAGAGAACACGTCCGACGCCATCATCACGGGCTCTCGTTCCGAATCTCAAGGACTGCAGCGTTCTGTGCGAGGTGGTGACTTCTATCATTGTACTAGAGCCCATACTTCTTTGCATAAGCGCGAAGTGCATCCCTGAATGCTTCAATTGGAGCTCTTGATATACCTGCACCTACTTGGCCTACTCCGGGTACCTTTCCTCCAATACCAGTATTCGACTTTGGAACAAGACCAGTTTGGTTTACCTTGATGATATCAATACCCAATGGAGTACCCCTGAAATTAAGATTTGGTATCAAAAAGTCTCGGCTTTCACCAACGCTCACTTTGTAGCCATCCATAGTCATTTGATTGGCGTCTTTCACAGTACCACCAACAAATCTTGTGACAGCAGGTGCTGCTGCAGATGCATACCCACCAAGACCAATGGTTTCAGTAATGGCGCTATCACCAAAATCGTGTTCTGCATCATCTTCACTATATCCGGGAAAATAGAGACCCTTTGGAATCTCTGCAGGGCCAACAAACCATTCACCCTTTAATCCGCTTACTCCAATACCATAGCCAACTCCATTTCGAGTAAGTCGAGTAACGACTGTACTATAATCGATACCATCTGCTGGATCAATCAGTGCTTTTGCTGCGGGCATTGACAGATTAAGGAAGAATTGTTCCCGTTCTGCAATGAAGTTAACACCCTTAACACCCGCCTCTGTATCAAGAAGAGGATTGAGTATCTCTTTTAGGAAGAGGAGACTAGATGCAATGAATCTCTGATGGAATTCATCGCCCATCGCTAGAGCCTTACTCGTAATGACCTTCAGATCAATTGGATTCTTCTTTACAGCTTTTGCTAGTGATGGTCCTAGAACATCATTCATCCAACGAAGACGCTCAATAATCTCATCACTATAGCCTCCAAATCTCAGGATTTTGCCTCTTCCTTCATGAAGGTTGCAAAACGCCTTGTTGCCAAATGTTTCATTCTCTACTACAGCAACATACATTGAAGCAGAAGTGATACCACCCATTGGCGCTGCGGAACTGAATTCGTGATTTGGCTTGAATTCAATCTCACCGCTCGCAGCAAGCTTATCTGCTTCTTCAAGATTCTTTGCCTTATCTTCTAGAATAAGTACTCCTTGAACAGCAACTTTCATTGCTGGAATCATATCTTTGTATTCAATTGGTGGACCTGCATGCAAAATCAAATCATCTCTCATTCCGGGGATGACTTTCTTTGCTGGTGCAAAGTCAACAAGCACAGCTTTTCCTTTGTTGACACGTTCCACTGCTTTTTCATTTGCAGCATCAATCTCATCGCTAATGCTGCCATTTGTTTTTTCTTTTGATTCTGTCATTTTTAATCATCTCAATTCTATCATTAATTTTTCCCCAATCCCTTGAGGATATTACTAATATCCTTAGGCAATTCCACAGGAGGTGCCCAGTCAATCTTGTATAGTTTAATATCCTGTTTGTCCATTTCCTGATAGAACCACTCGGCTCCAACAGCAAACACTTTCAATTTTCCTTCTATCATTACTTTTCCTCCAGAACTTTAGCTGCAAATTCTGCAGCCTGTTGAGCTGATGTAAAAACCTTCACTCCAAGCTTCTTTAGACCCTTCTCGACCTTTGCATAATCTTGAGGATCATTTGTAGTACCAGTTATCGATGCAACAAGAACTGGACCTTCGGGAATATTTTCAAGACCATCGAGGGGATCTCTAGCACTTCCATAACCCAACATAACATCAAATAATACAACAGCAACGTCATCTTTCCTACACTCATCCAGTATCATCTCGTTTCTTAAACGAGGGTCAATCATAGGATGAGGTCTTCCTTGGACATATTCTTCAGCGCCTGTATCGATACAGGCATCGAGGTCATCCCAATTTCTATCTACTTGATGATTTTCATCCAACGGTGCATTTGAGTAGATATCGATGCCATTTTTCTTAAGGATGGCTTGTGCTTGATAACACAGACTTCCACCGACAAACATGCCACGAACGAACTTTCGACCTTGAAGATCAAAATCCATTTTCGCCTCGGGTATTGCCAACGGTTCTTTCCCAGCTTTTTCAAGTGCAAAATTGATCGCATCATCCAAGTAACCAGTTACGTAAGTTTCACCCTCAGTATATGTATCAGCATCACCTAGCGCTACGAAAGCAGATGGTTTCTTACTGAGTATTTTAACGACCTCTTTCATAACTGTAGCATCGGGTTTCTTTGCTACAACAATAATCATAGATGAGTCGTGCAACAACTCTATCCCTTGCTTGGTCATGATAGCATTTACTTCTCGAGTGAAATCATTGGTACCAACTCCAAGAGCCGCACTAATTCCCAGACCACCCTTATCCAAGAGAACAGTAAGTTCTTGGATTCCAGTTCCAGATGAACCAACTATTCCAATAGTACCTTCCCGGATAACATTAGCAAATCCAATTCCCTGTCCTTGTATAATAGTCGTACCTGCATCAGGACCTAATACTAGAAGGTTTTTCTCATGAGCGATTTTCTTAAGCTCAAGTTCAGTTTCAATTGGGACATTACTACTAAAGATGTGCAGATTCACACCTTGGTTAAGTCCTTTTTTCGCAATATCTTCTACATACTTACCTGGTGTGGAAATATATAGTAGAGGAAAGTCACCTTCTTCTGTTAGAGATTCAAGATCATCCAATGCGTAATTTTCGATGTCCGATGATTCTGTTTTTCGATCCAACATATCTAATGCTTCTTTGATAGTATTGGTTGCAATTGTTTCATTATCTGCATTTACCGCTATGAGAATTGAACTGCTCTCGACATTCTTTGGAGGATTGAAACCAATGCTTTCAAAAATTTCAAGATTCTGACTTGTTGCAGACATAACTGCTGCTTCTTCTACTCCATTTTTCTGCTCAAGCTCGCGAGTAATCTGCATCAACAGAACTGAGTCTATGTATCTTCCTTTTACTTCATGATATATTACTGTCATTCAACACTTCTCCATTTTTTCTTACTTCTCATTCAAAAAGAAAAATAGGGGAGAATCCCATTTGCGGAATCCTTTAGGATTCAACAAAGTGGGATTCATCCGAATTACGCTGGAACCTCCTTTACCATGGCCATTCTTACTTGGAGATAGCCAAATAGAGGCCCAATAGCAGCTGCTACGTACGCTGTTATCGCTGCTGCAAAGATGTTGCCTGGAATAAAACCAAACCCACCAAAATAGGTGCTGAAGAAGATAGCAAACCCGTAGAAGATTGCGGGAGTGTACTTGATTGGTCCCCAGTACCTTGTACCCCATAGGATTGGTTGGTTCACCATGAAGATGATTATTCCATCAATCAAAAGCATCAAACCGAGGTTAGATGCGACCATTGGATTGAATATATCCATTAGGAACGCACCTGCGAAACCCCAGATAACACCCCAAGCGATTGATCCGTACATCTTCTTCCAGACAGGAACTGCTTGTCCCTTTCCGCCACCACCTGCTGCAAAGTAGCCAGCCCACGTAATGAATACTGCCCAAGGTGGGAACATCAGTGCAAAGGGTGCAGGGAGTACACCTTGAACAACCATCAATACTGTGAGTCCAGCCAAGAACGCACCAGTGAAGGCTGTAGGAATAGTTTCATGAGTCTTTGTCTTTACGACATCGTGCTCAGGCTCATCTTTGTGGACATCAGTGGTAGGAGTTGTTTTCGTTGTTTCTTGCTCCATTCCATTTCCCTCCGATTATGCCTCGATTTCTATAGCAGTACGCTCAGTTTCGTTCCAAGTCTTGGTCTCATCTAAGTGACTGTGGTAGATGATTTTGCCTCTCTTGATCACGTATTCCCTTGTTGGGACATCTAAGAAGATATCAGACAAATGCTTTGTTCCTAAAACATTCAGGTCTGCGTTCTTACCTTCCTCTAGACCATAGGTTTCCTCAACCCCAAAGAGCTTTGCAGGATTCTTTGTGATCATGTCAAGAAGCATCTTCTGTTGTGAAACAGTTCCCAATTGTGCAACATGTTCATAGATTGCACCAATCATCAGTAGGTCGCCACGTCCGAATGGAGTGAATGCGTTTCTGATGTTGTTTGATGAGAATGCTACGTTTACGCCACCCTCAACAAATGGAATCGGGTTCAGTACACCTCTTCTGACTTTATTCTCGTCACCGCGACCACTCAGGAATAGATCTGTCGCAGGCAGAGGAATTAGAGTAATATCGGCATCAGCCATTCTCTTGATGGTGTCTTTCAAAACAGCTGGTGATACACTTGACAGTGATGTCATGTGTCCAACACTTACACGTCCCTGATAACCTTCTTCGAGTGTTTTTTCAATGATGTAATCGATTGAGCGGTAGCGCTTATCGTCGATATTATCACCAAAATCAGCGTGAAAATCTACAGGTTTATTGTATTTCTTGCCAAGCTCGAAGATTTGATCGATGTGCTGCTTAGTGCCTTCGTAGTCCTTTTCATTATAAGGACAACCACCTACAACATCCGAACCCATCTTCATTGCTTCATCAAGTATTTCATAAGCTCCAGGAGACTTGATGAGACCTTCCTGTGCAAATGCAACTACTTGTATATCAACGAAGTCTTTGTAGTCTTTCTTTAAGTCTAAGGCAACTTTTGTCCCTATGGTATGCGCAAGAGGGTCTGTATCAGGTTCTGCACGAACAAATGTAGTCCCATGCCTCAAGAGCATATCAAGTATCTCTTTAGCTCTTCCTCGTACCTCATCATATTCGAAATTCTTCTTCAGTGAACCAGTTATACTGATTGCACCTGCAAGAGTTCCTTCAAGATTTGGCTTTACTTTATCAAGTAATGCTTTCACCATGTGAATGTGGGATTCAAAAAAAGTTGGTGTAACAACATCTCCACCAAGGTCAATTTCTCGCTGACCTTTGAGATTATTACCAATTTTTACGACTTTGCCACTTTCAATACCGATGTCAACCAATGGTTTTTCATCGTCGATTCGAGCACTTTTTAGTACTAGTTCATAGTCCATGTTTTTTCTTGCTCCTTTGTATACGATGAAGACTACTTGTATAAGCTACTGTATCTGGGACGGTACAGTCACAGTGGGATATATCCAAAATGTGATTCGAGAACCTTAGAAACAATAAATAATGCTATTAATCCTATAGAATTTCGACAATTCATATGTTTGGAAAAAAATCTTGATGAACTGAAGATCTTTCGAGACTTATGATCTTATCAAATTCGGAAATAGATACATTAACGCATCTAAAATCGAAGGTGAAAAAATGACAGAAAAAGCAGAAAAAATATTCATATTCATTAGCTTATCAGCAATCTATTTCTTTTCAATTGTGCATAGAGTTGGAATATCAGTTGTTGCAGAAGATATGATTTCCGAATTCTCATCTACCGCCACACTCACAGGACTAATGTCATCTGCATATTTCTGGTCGTATGCAGCAGCACAGATTCCAGTGGGGATTGCATTAGATAGAACAGGAGTAAGGAAAACAATTGGTGTCTTTGGAATCCTAGCGATAGCAGGAAATCTAATTTTTGCATTAGGAGCGACAATATCAATAGTGACAATTGGGCGTGCATTGGTAGGCTTTGGAGTTGGAGGTTTTTATGTGTCCTGTCTAAAGGCATTAGCTAAATACTTCGATCCAGCAAGATTTGCTACATTAACGGGGCTCCTGACAGCATTAGGTAATTTCGGTGCGTTTTTTGCTTCAGCCCCGCTAGCCTTGATATCAGTAAGTCTAGGAGGATGGAGACCTGCATATCTAGTGATTTTTGCTGCCATGACTATCTTCATCTTACTCTCTTGGATTGCATTACGACATGAACCTCATGAAGAGAAAATTAAGAATCAAAGTATCTTCAAGGATTTAAAGACCGTGTTCAGTTACAAACAGTTTTTGTTAATCATGATGATTCCATTCTTGGGATATGGCGTGTATATCAGTTTTCAAGGATTATGGGTCGGTCCATTCCTCGCTGATGTTTATGGATTCGATACAGCAACGATTGGTTTCTTCTTGACTTTCATAAGTATTGGATTCATAATATCAAGTCCACTTGGAGGTTATCTCTCTGATAAGGTTCTACAAAGACGAAGACCAGTATTAATGGCTGGACTTGGAATGAGTCTAGCATTCTGGTTGGTACTAATTACTTCAGGAGGAGCACTATCACCAATCTATTTAATCACCATGTTTCTACTAATTGGGTTTGCAACAGGTTTCATCTATGTGTTTATGTCAATGTCAAAGGAACTGTTCCCTGCAAAGATATCGGGAGTTGGAATTGCAAGTTTCAATCAGTTCAATTTTATTGGAGGAGGATTCTATGAATTCTTCATGGGTTTTGTATTAGACTTAACCTATGGTGGAGCAATGGGATTTCCAGCATATCAACTAGTGTTCATTATCAGTGCAATAAGCGTTGGAATTGCTATGGTTCTGACTTTCGTTGCTAAAGAAACATTTGGAGGAAAAGCGATGGATCCACGAAATCAGTCCGAATCAAACTCACAAGAACCGCCAATTGAATTAGGGGGATAGTTGGATTAGTGTATTCAAAGATTCAATATGCAAATCTTTCAATTAGCTAAATCGATTAAAGATGAAGGGCAGTGGATAGAGGGTATCCCTTTTGCCTCCACCCTTTTAGGCCTTCTACTGGAACAACTACATCGTTGAATCCAGCTCTTCTGAATAAACTAGCTGCAGTAGTGCTTCTATATCCCGACGGGCACATGATTGCAGTAGTACCACCTTTGAATTCATCTATTTTTCCTGTTCCAATTTGAGTGAGTGGAATATTCTGAGAATTAGGAATGTGCTCATCTTCAAATTCATAAGGTTCACGAACGTCCACTACATTAATTGTGTCGTCCGTGATTCTTTCTTGTAGAGATTCAAGAGAAATTTGAGGAATTGTTTGAAATTCAAGTAACTGAGCGGACCAACCTGAAAGACCACCTTTTAGGAAACCAATAATATTATCAAGACCTACCCTAACTAAATAACTCCAAGCTTCCTCTAGGTCGTTTTTATGTTCTAATATTATTGAAATACTAGAATCTGAATTTAACGACCATGCAGACAAAAGACCCATGTTTGGAAGACTCAAACTAATTGTCCCGGGTATGTACTTTTCGAGAAAATGATTAGTGGGTCGAGTATCAATTGCCTGATGATTTTCTTCTTTGAGTAATTTCTTGAAATCAGGCACTCCAATCTCAGTTAGGGTTTCAATCGAGCAAAGCAATTGTGGACCATCAGTATTTAATTTCTCACAGCGTTTAAAGTATGGAGCACGAGTCAAGCGTTGATTCAACTTAGACCTGACAAATTCGGCTTCATCCATTGATAACCAGATGTTGTTCTTTCGCTCATAACCAATTGTTGAAAATTCCCTATCACCAATCGCTCCGCCACAGACTGAGCCAGCTCCATGCCCAGGATGAATGATGACATCATCCCCAAGAGGTAATACTTTTTCATGTAAACTATTGAAGAGTTTCTTAGACATTTGTGAATGCTTGTTAATATCCACCAAATCAGTTCTACCAACTTCATTTACGAAAAGAGTGTCGCCAGTAAAAGCAACTATTGGATCAGAGCTAACTGTAGTATCAGCGACAACATAGCACATGCAATCATCAGTATGACCAGGAGTATGTAGACACGTAACTGCCATCTTACCAATTTTGAATGATGCATCATCAGATAGGTCAATGTCACCGTAACCAAATCTTGTTTCCTTGCTATGACCAATTTCTGCTTTAGGAGCATATGACTGAAGCTCCAATGATCCAGTAACATAATCTTCATTCCGATGAGTTTCGAAGATATGTGAAATTTTGCTTTCTGATTCGATAGCCAAATTATGATAAACCAGCGCATCCCTTCTTGGGTCAATGACCATTGCTTCGTTCTCAGAGCTTACAAAGTAGGATAGAGCTGCAAGTCCTTCGGAACGGATGGTAGTAATCCTCATCGTTTATATCACTAAGTTCAGTTTCCACACTGTCTTTTAAGATGTAAGGTTCAAGGATTGTAAAACAGCAAAGATTAAACCATACAATAACAAAGCAATCATGGTCATCAAAATGAGTGAAGACTGGGACAGCAAGAAAATCAACACGAACGAGGGTTTCATTGTTGAGGTATCTCTAGATCTTCTCAAGAAAGCAGCTGAGAAGGTTCTTTTTGAATTCGATGAGATATGGTACGACGCCAGCGGAGAAAAACAGTCACCAGATGAAGAAATGGAACCAGGTGATTCTGTAGTATTTGAAGAACGTATCAAGAATGGCGCCGCTCAAATCGTTGTAATTGCAATCATCAGAGGTTTATGGTATGTAATCTCAACCTCTCAAATGCCATCAGGTGGTTATGGTTCCGGAAGAGATGCTATGCGAGCAGCTCAAGCTGACGAAAAGAGAGAACGAATCCTCAAAGAATTCCTGCAAAAAGAAGCAGGTGTCAAAAAGATTGAAGATATTTGTGAATGGAAGCCAGACTTACGTGCTGAAGCTGCCGATGTTTTAGGTATCATTAATAAAGTATCAAGAAAGTGGATCCATTAACAGTCACGCCCTTCGTCAATTTTATTAGAAGAACAAAATTCAATCAGATGTGAGTCTTAATCATGGAGAAAGCACGGCAGACACTGAAATGGGATAAACGGTCAGAATTGACAAAGACACTTTTTGTTATCGCAATCATAGTGGGAGTCACTCTTGGAGGGTATGGAATGTTCACTATTGCTATGGGCACTTCAAGTCCACTGGTTGTGGTCGAGAGCGAATCAATGCTCCCTACACTTGAAGTAGGTCATCTATTGGTTCTCCAAGCTCGAGCCCCTGACCAAATCCATGTTGGAGACATTATTGTATTTGTGGCATCATATCACGATAAACCAATAGTGCACCGGATTATTGACATTCAAAATGTCACAGGCGAACTACACTACATTACAAAAGGGGATAATAATAATCTCGCGGATCCCATGTATAGAACATACGATGACATCATAGGTGTTGTAGTATTTGCCATCCCATATGTCGGCTATGTTACACTCTTCCTCCATCAACCATACGGATTTGCGATAGTCCTCATACTCTTTGTTGCACTCCTAATTCTTCCAGAGGTGTTCATGAAAGATAAGGAAGAAAACCCCTCCGAAGAACCTGTAGATAAGGAAGAACAAGAAACAACGAACTCCTAAAATGGTGTTAGTTCGAAGGAGTTGCATGGACAGACCTTGCAGACTTCTAGCAATTCAGTTCATACTCCATAGTGGGTTAGTTTCATTCTCTATTTCCACAATGAGATCTGATGCTTCCAGTCTATCAATAACTGATTACAATAACGAAGGAATTTCTATCTAGGTATTGGAGAAACTATAGTAGTCAGTGCTGTTTTTGCAATATGGTTTCTATGACAACAATATAGCTAATCAAATAGTGAATCCACGAGTCCTGAAAATGATTCCGCAAAGTCATGTGGAATTACTCCATTACTTGTATTCTCTACGAATGAAGTGGCAAGATCAGTATCCATTCTGAGAGTAAGTAATTTTGAACCAACCTCAGAAGATAAAGCTTCGAACTTTGCACCTTTAGTATCAGTGGGAATTGCGATAATACATTTCTGGACTGAACCATCATCGAGAAGTGTCTTGAGTCGCTTTCCTGCATAGAATGCTGCTACCCCACCACTACGATTCCAGTCCTTGACATTCGGAATATCAATTCCTACCTGACGTGTAACTCCATTCTTTACCAATTGTGCAATTGCAGAATTTTGCTTCTTCGTTGATTCCTCAAGAATCTGCAATTTTACTTCGACTCCGAGTGTTGAGCTAGTTATTGCAAGTGCTTCAACTATGGAATTTGTTACTACAGTGCTAGTGAGTTTTATCACATAATCCAGTTGAGGTTCTGCTTCCACCACTGGTTTATCAAAAAGAATTGAATCTAGACGGGGAATCAGGAGCTTAATTGCTTCACGAGGTACTCCTTGTGAACGCGCGAATGCTTCATCAATAAGAGAATCTTCAAATGGAAAGAGTGCATCACCAGGCACGTCTACATTCTGCTCTGTCCAGTATTTGCTCATTGTTTCCTTGAGAAATATAACGATGTCGTCTCTCGTAAAGAGAGCAATCTCGACAGGTGGTTCCATTCTCGACCTCATGGGGCCATCAGCAATTTTGTAGATTTTCTCCCAAACATCAAGTAAACAAGATGCAATGATGACGACATTCTTTGATTCATTGTACATCCTCTTCAGGACTTCAAAAAAGTGACGCCCACCTTCTTCACCATAAGAATTGAATGGACCTTCCATCTCATCTACAAACAACACAATTGGAACCTCAGATCCTTCTGTTAACAATTTTAGAGTAGCCATTGTAACATCGTCGTCCTCTAATATTGTGCGAACACCAAGACGTTCAGTTTCAGTATCACTCAGAGCATCGCCAAACAGCCATCTTCTTGCTAGATCTCGAGTGGCAGGGTCTAGTCTATATCGTAATAGTACTTTGACAACATCAGATGAAATTCCAGGGTAGTCCACAATTAGTCTCTCAAAAGCATACGTGTAATCATAGATCTCGTGGGTCACACCTTTCAATCCACCAAATTTTATGATGAGCATATCAACAGCATCTTCAAAGATCTGTTCTCCGACTTCATCAACAAGACAGGCATGAATATGAAGCGGAATGCGAACAGGTGAAGGAGGAGAAGGTACATAGACAGCTAAGAATTTACCTGCTGCGAAGTAATTCTCTTGATCTTTAAGAACCCAATATAGATGGGTCTTACCTGTTCCATGACTTCCTAGAATTGGTTGAAATCGTGGAGTTCCATCTTTCATTGTAAAACGGATTGCACGAAAAACTGATCGGTCTGCATCTTTGTGGGGATCAGGGACATCGATATCATCGCGAATATCACCACGAGAAACATAGCGCGTTAAGGGAGGATCTTCTCGAAGAATATCCATGTACATTTTCTTATCAAAAGTTTTGGGGATTTCGGATGGTGGACTAATTTCAAATAACCTCCTAACTAACTTTTGCTTGTATTTTCTTGATTTGAATGTACCGAACTTGGTTTTTGTCAAACCATTATTGTTATCATATGGAATTGAGTTAGTTGTGAACTTGTGGACCTAATGGAAGTAACACTTGAGCTCCTCGAGAAATTTACTGATACTATGAATGTGGGAGTCGTTCTAGTAGATAATGATGATAAAATCATCCTCTTCAACAAAATGGCTGGAGAGATGTTGCAGCAGGTTCCAGAATCAAGAATAGGATCTTCGATTCTTAGATGTCATGGAGAAGTTTCTGAGAAACCCGTAATGAAAATGATAAACGACCTCAAGAATCGAGTTATGGATCATTATGAAGGATGGGTCAATTTCAAAGGCAGAATGCTCTATGAGTACATCTATCCGATTTGGGATTCGAATGGTGAGTGTCTAGCTGTTGTTGAAGAACTTCATGATGCAAAAGAGAAAGCAGAATATCTCAAAATGAAAGGAGAATGGGAGAAACTCCACATTTCCGGTCTGGGAGAAAAAGCACCTCGGAGTCCTCACGAGAAAGTGATGTGAAAAAAGTACGTAACTGAAACAGTTATGAAGGCCTTGAACTCAAGCGCTCGAAGGACAGTGAATCTTGTTTGGTAGAAGATAGTGCCATCGATCCTGTAAACGGTGTATCAGATAGATCGAAGGTAGTGGGGCTTTCTGTTCTAACAGCACTCAGTCGACTTAGTAACTCCTTCAGAGAAATTGTCCTATTCCTGTTCATTGTCTTCATCTTTAGCGGGTCCGATGTAAATACTGACGCATTCTATGGATTGATTGTCGCTGTTGCAGGTTATGTTCAGGCTTTTACACTCTTTCCAGCGGGAACACTAAGTGATAAACACGGTAGAGGAATTGCAATATTTCTTGGAGGATTAATTTCTGGCATTGGACTAATTATGATGCCGTTTGCATATGGTACAACAACAATTCTCATTCTCTACGGATTTACTGGAATTGGTTCCGGATTCACAATGACTTCAATCAAGACCCTAGTTGCAGATTATACTGAACGTGGCCCTGAAAGAACGCGGTCTTATGGAATCACTATGGCTGTAGGAACTCTAGCTGCTGTAGTTGGACCTCTTCTCGCTGGTTTTATACTAGACCCGATTGCACTCCCTGGTGTAAATCCTATAATGCTAAGGTACTCAATCGTTTTCTTCCTTTGGGGTGGACTGAGGTTCGCTACGGGAATTGTTGGCTTGATAACCGAACGTTGGCTTCGGAAGAATATTCCAAAGAAGATTCAATTAGAGATTGTTCAGATAAAAGAAAAGCCTCAGACGACTTCTGATGCGAAAAATGACACAATCACCTCATTCCTATTTGGTATTAGCAGACTTATCATGGGTTTCAGCTCGGGAATGGTTGTTCCGTACGTCATCCCATGGATCAACGCAACCTTTACCCCAAGTGAGGTTGTTCTAGGTAGTCTCCCAGCTATTTCGAATGTGACCTTAGCATCTGGAGCACTTATTATTGGTCTATCTAGTGAACGGGTAGGAAAAGTAAAGATGATCACTGCACTTTACATACTAGCTCCGATTTTGACAATTGGGTTAGTATATTCTCCCTTCTTGCTTATGGCGGTCTTTTACGTAGCCAGAATTGCGGTTGCTAATATGGCACAACCTGCAGTAGATTCACTCTTTATGGGAGAAGTAAGTCAAACGAGAAGAGGGCGGTCTCTTGCCTTGACTAGAGTGATGTGGACATTTCCAAGACAGACTGGAACCTTGCTCACAGCATTCTTCCTTGGAATTGGTTTTCTCGGTACTACATCCCAATTTGGAGTGATTATATTCCCACTTGCTATGTTATTATATCCAATTAGTGTCATTCCAATGTATCTCGCTGTTAAAAGAAATCGTAAATTAAATACAACAGGGAACTAAGGTTTCATTTGTACTTTGAAGGATGGATTCGCTTTCTCAAACTCATCTCGTAAGATATCCATCACTAAGAGACCCTTGTATGCTCCACCAATGAATTCCGTTTCTCTGAGAATACCTACCCGTTTGAAACCGACTTTCTCATATGTGCGAATAGCTCGTTCATTATCTTCCATCGTATCGAGATAGACACTATGGAGACCTAGAATATTGAAAGCCACCCAGAGGATGACGCGGATTGCATCAGTTCCATAGCCTTTGGACCGATTGTCAGGATTTTGAATTGATATCCCAAATTCAGCTCGACTGTGAGGTCTCTTGATATCTTCCAGATGAACAAAACCGAGAAACGCGCCTGTGACCTTATTGGTTATTGCGAGCTCGATCATCTTGTCTTTCCATGGATCAGCGGTAATTCTTTTTTCTAACCAAGTTTCTAGATACCTTCGTGACCATGGAATGGGAGGTCCTAATAATCGACGGAAATTCAAATCATTCCAATGCTTTAGAACCTCATCAATATCAGAGGGCTTCACAGCTCGTAAACACACAAGGTCACCGTAGTACATAGTGGATGGTAGAACTTCTTGGTAGATAAATATCAGCCTTCATACCTAGTACTCTTACTGAGTTTAAACGAATTGATTGAAATCAAACCAACAAAGATGAGTGAACCAAATACGGTGAACCATTCTACAATAGGTCCACTAATTGTTAACTCAAAGGCTAAACTGAGAATGTTAATAGATACACCATATAGTGCAATAGGTTTGATGAATTGTGTGTTACACAATAGTGCCACATTAATTAAAATTAAGACAATGAAGTTCAATAGAAAAAATGTAGATGAAGCTGTCATATGGGGAGTTCCTTGATCCTCTGAAAATACACCAATCATGACTAATGCGCATGCAGATAGTACTCCAAATAGTTGACCTGACATTAGAAGGAATACCTGGGCTTTTCGATTGGTAAGCCAAGGTCTCAAACTCAGGAAGAATGGAATCAAAGCAAGTCCGGTAAGTATGCAACCAATATTGTAGAAGTAAGCTCCTATTGGACTATAATCAAAATTCCCTAGTCGACTAAGATAGTGAGTGACTGGGCCATAAGGCTCAGGGTATAGTGCCCATGATACTGCAGTAAAGATGCAATAAAATACGATTACAAATAGTCCTGCGATAGTTGTTTGTGGCCATCTACGAATATTGAGGCTCATTTTATGCACCCATATATTCTGACAAGAAAGTTCCTGATAAAACTGCGGAATATATTATAACTAGCAGTTTGATTGTTAAGATGAGGATTTTCAATGGAGAATAAGTATCTCTTAGCTAAGATGACCTGGCCTGAAGTAGAAGAAATTCTGAAGGAAACCGATATCGCTCTTGTACCCATAGGATCCACAGAACAACATGGGCCTGCACTCCCAGTTGACAACGATGCATACATAGCTACAGAACTTACTTTGCAACTTGCAGAGAAAATCTGGAGCAAACAGAAAGTCGTTGTAGCTCCTACAATTTCGTTTGGCTACTCACTCCATCACATGGATTTCAAAGGTACAATCACACTCAGAGAATCTACATTAGCAAATGTGATTGTCGATGTCTGCAAATCACTAGAGCACCATGGCTTCAAGAAAATCATTCTCGTAAATGGTCACGGTGGAAATGAATCAGCTCTTTCCAATGCACTTCATGCAATGAATGGAGTTGTAGATGCAAAGATCTTTGTAGTGGATTGGTGGAGTATGGGAGCTGATAAAATTAGAGAAGTAGCTATACCTCCAGTTTATCATGCATGCGATATGGAAACTTCATTAGCTTGGTATCTCAACCAGAGAGTGCTAGATGACAAACGTGTCGATGAACCTGGTAGAAGTATAGTTCCAGGATTTATTGACCCCAACATGCTTGCTCCTCCTCCAAGGGCTTTAACTTCATACGTCATG
>Ga0315542_1001248_pt1 | contig 15936 bp, 14 predicted proteins | sample SalMarSW160120MG_FD_202541 | JGI IMG/M metagenome (GOLD analysis project Ga0315542, IMG submission 202541) | Salt marsh sediment microbial communities from the Plum Island Ecosystem LTER, Massachusetts, United States - Salt Marsh Sediment SW1601-20 ...
GTGCACCAGGTTAACCGCGATAGCGCCCTCCCCCACGGCAGATGCGACTCTACGGATGGCACCCTGGCGTACATCACCCGCCGCAAAGATGCCTGGGACACTGGTCTCCAACAAGTAGGGATCGCGTTTCAAGGGCCAGCTTTTAGGCCGTTGCCCATCTTTTGTCAGATCCGGGCCGGTCAGGATAAAACCGGCCCGGTTGCATTCGAGCACGTCTCCAACTAACTGCGTATGTGGCGTGGCGCCCACAAAGATGAACATCGCTGGCGCGGCTATCTCACGCTCTTCCCCGCTCTCTTTTTCCAGCACGGTGACGCTCTCCAGGCGATCTGTACCCCTGACACCCGTTACCACCGTTCTTAGCGCAACCGAAATATTTTTTGTGGCGTTGATTTGATCGACCAGGTATTGAGACATGCCTTTTTCCAGTGAGCTGGAGCGCACCAGCATGGTCACCTGGCTGGCATACCTGGAAAAGAACATGGCTGCCTGCCCGGCCGAATTCGCCCCACCTACCACCAGCACATGCTGATCGCGGTAATGGGCCGCCTCGCTGATCGCCGCACCATAATACACCCCAGCACCCGTCAGGTTCTCGATGCCGGACACGTCAAGCTTTCGCACGCTAACGCCGGTTGCGATCACCAGTGCCTTGCAGCTCAACTCGCTGCCATCCTTCAGAATGACCCCGCGATAGGGATCGTCGACCTTGATACAAACCACCTCCTGGGTGGTCAGAATCTCGACCCCGAAGCGCAGCGCCTGGGCGGTAGCGCGCCGTGCCAGATCGGCCCCGCTTAGCCCTTTAGGAAATCCGAGGTAATTTTCGATGTGTGAACTCGTCCCAGCCTGACCGCCGGTAGCCTCGCGTTCGATCAATGCCGTACGCAGCCCCTCCGAGCCCCCATAAACCGCTGCCCCCAACCCTGCAGGTCCGGCTCCAACGATAATCAGGTCAAAAAAGGGTTGAGTCGCCTGGGTTTGCAAGCCAACTTTTTCAGCCAACATTCGCAGGTCAGGCTGCACCAGCAGACTACCATCCGGGAAAAAGACCACTGGAAGGCGGCGATCCTGCGGGTTAGCCGCCTCTACCAGCGCGCGCGCCTGAGCGTCCTGCTCAATATCCAGCCATTGGTAGGGGATGCGATTGCGCGCCAGGAAATCTTTCACATCGTGACAGTTGGATGACCACAGGGTGCCTGCCACGCGGATCCCTTCGTAAGGCAGCACTGCTGTGGCGAGCCAATCGCTGAGCAAATCGTCCAAAACCGGGTAGAGATTCTGATCGGGCGGATCCCAGGGCTTCATCAGGTAAAAATCCAACCCGATGCGGTTGATGCTGGTAATAGCGGCCTCTGTATCAGCATAGGCAGTCAAGAGCACCTTGCGCGCCTCGGGGTACAGTTTGATCGCCTCACCGAGAAATTCCGTCCCGCTCATCAATGGCATGCGCTGGTCAACCAGGAGCAGAGCCACTGCTGAATTACGCTGCTTGAGCTGGTGCAGTGTCTCCATGGCCTCCTGCCCGGAGCGCGCTTTTAAGATCCTGTAATCGTTACGATAGTGGCTGCGCAGGTCGCGCTCCACCGCGTTTAACACTTGCGGCTCATCATCCACTGTCAATATGATCGGCTTTGCCATCCTGTCTCCCAACCAATCTAAAACTTCACTATTAGACAGCGAGTTTTTTCAAAGAACTCCCTGCCCATTTCTAATGCGCCCAAAGAACAAAAAACAACCCGCCTACCGTAACCAGAAAATCGATCGCGATTGCCCGGCGACCATAGCGACTTGCTACATACGGGATAGTAACCAACATTGCTGGATTCTCTTGAATCGCTAAACGTGGCCCAATGAGCCACAAAAAACTGCTGAGAAAAAACGCCCGGGCGAACATGCGCGGCCAGGCCTGCGCGACCAACTCCTGGCGGTAGTCCGGGGCCGCATAGGTCACCACGCGCTCGCTGATATACCAGACGTAGGTCACCAATAAATAAGCTGTGGCGAAGACCGCCAATTGAGGGCTGAAAGGCAGCTCTAGGCTAACAGCACTTTGTCCAGCCCAGTAAACGACAGCCGCGATCGAAGTAACATGCAGCGCCTGATCGATTAAATATGGCAGGATCACCCAATCCGGCTTACGGGCGTTGAGCGTGACTTTTCCGAAATCAATCATGCAATGGATAGAAACCAGGAGTAAAAGAAAAGGCCACAGCGCCCGCCGGGATGCTCCCACCACAAAAAGCATCACGACAAGATGGGTGCTGACGTGCAGGAACAAAACAGGGAGGCGGCGCTTGTTGTTCGCCATCCAATTCGGCTGTAAGGGGTAATCGGCGAGAAAATGCGCCAACAGCAAGTGCCAAAACATTTTGCCTCTCAGTCAGGGTCCTGCCCGTGTTTGGGCACCTATCGAGAACCCAGCCTGCGGTGAGTGACGCGCATACAGGTATTCATGATCACATCCAAACCGGCCTTCTCGGCCACGGCAGCAGCAGGCTCGTTGATGATGCCCTCTTGCATCCAGACAACTTTGGCGCCAATCTCGATCGCCTGGTCGACGATCCCGGGGACGTGCTCACTGCGCCGGAATACCAGGACCACGTCGATAGGATCGGGGATTGCCAGCAAGTCCGGGTAGGCAGGCTCTCCCAGAATTTTTTCCAACCGTGGGTTGACCGGGTAGATGCGATACCCGGCATCCTGCAGGTATTTGGGCACTGTATAAGCGGGCACGTCCGTTTTGTTCGAGATGCCCACCACTGCAATCGTACGGGTGTCCTTCAGAATATGGGTCAGCGTTTCATCGCTGGGCACCGTGATCCCGGAGACGGGTTTCTCTGATTCCGCGTTCTCAAAATCTTCCGGCAGACAAATGGTGAAGCAGGTCCATCCCGGCTGAGAAGCCACTTTGATCTCGCCTCCGTGTTTCTTGACGATGTTATAGCTAATGTTCAGGCCCAGACCAGTACCCTTGCCAACCGGCTTGGTAGTAAAAAATGGGTCAAAAAGCCTGGGTTGGATTTCAAGCGGGATACCCGGCCCATTATCTTGGATCTCCACGTAAATCCAGTGGTCTTCCTGAGAGGTGCGCAGCACCAGCTCACCCTGGTTGTTCATGGCATCGATGGCGTTATCGATGATATTGGTCCATACCTGGTTCAGTTCACTGCCATATGCCATGATGCGGGGGAGTTGAGGGGCATATTCGCGACGTACGGTCACCCCACCCTTAAGCCTACCGCGCAGCATCACAAGCGTGTTATCGAGGCTCTCATGTACATCCACCGGCTGCACGGGTGCCTGGTCCAGGTAGACATAGGCCTTCAGGGCTTTAACAACCTCGCTCATGCGAGCGGTTCCCTGAACGATTTCCTCGAGTAAACCATAGATGCTGTAAGTGGCTTCCAGCCAACGCACCACGACAGGAAAATCTTCGGCCTGGAAAGTCTCGGCCAGTCGGTTGCACTGCGCTTCCTGGTATCCCAGGCTGACCAGGATAGGCGCCAGCTCCCAGGCATCGGCAATGCCGCGCGCCTCGAGCCAGGACTCGAGCCGCTCTTCACGATCGCTGCGGCCTAAAGCGTCCAGGTCGAGCGGCTGCAGCGCTCGCTCTTTAGCCAGTAGGTCTAGAGAAAGCACGGCCTGTTTTTGGGCATCAGTGAGATGCAGTTGGCTTAACTGCAGGTGAACTTGCTGCAGGCGGCTGATCCAATCCTGCAATTGAGCCGCGCCGCGTCCCATTGCCGCGGCCGGGTTGTTCAACTCATGGGCGATCCCGGCGGTCATGGTGCCCAACTGTGCCATCTTCTCGCTTTGGCGCAGCACCGTTTCTGAAGAGCGCAGGCGTGCCGTGATGGTATGCAGCATGGCCTTGGCAGCTGATGGGCTGGTATTCAGCAGGTGATCCAGGTCTTTGTGGTTGATCTCCAACAGAACGCTGTCCTGACGTGCCCGCACGGTGGCAAAACGTGGCGCGGATTCCAGCAGCGACATCTCACCAATCACTTCTCCAGCCTGGCGTACAGCCAACAGCACTCTGCGTCCATCCGAGTCTTTGAGAATCTCGAGCTGACCGGACTTGATCACATATGCCCGCTCACCCAGACTTCCCTCGGCAAACAACTCAGTTCCGGACGGCAGCAACACCTCGGTCACCATCTCACATAAATGTTCCAGGTCCGCCTCGGAGAGGCCTATGAACAGGGGGATCTTTCTCAAGAACTCGTATTTCATGATCAGAATCGCTACCAGTTAACGTTTAACCAAAATTTGGTCTTCATAGCACCAGACCCATTCCTGACCGGGTTCGAAAGGTTGGACCAGCGGATGGTGGGTGGCATGATAGTGCTTTTTCGCGTGCTGATTCGGAGAATCATCGCAGCAGCCAACGTGACCACAGGTCAGGCAGATGCGTAAATTTACCCAGACGCCGCTGGATTTCATACAATCTTCGCAGCCCATGGCGCTGGGTGTGACCTCGCGCAGCATATCCAGGTGCGAACATTGATCCGAGACGATCTCGTCCGGATGGAGTACTCTGCGGACTGGGCCACGGGTTGAAGGAGCCGTTGAAGTCATGGTTATAACCCTCCTGTTCATCTGCAATTTGGCTGGTAATTTTGGGAGTAAAATCGCCGTTATGTATTACTCTGGCGGGCAAATATTACAAAGTATATCACAATAGTGGCTTTCTGTTTGGCGTTTTATGATTTTATGTGGTCAATCTGGATGCTATCAATCCAAGCTGCCTGAAATTGGTTTACCTGCCTTTCACGAAAGAAGGAGTGTAAATTACAGGTCAGTGGTTTCATTGCGATATAATGCTGTCAGATTGGGTGTTGGTACATCCCAATGGTCGTTAAAAGCGGGAGTTTGAAATGAAAATTAGTATTATCGGCGCAGGGAAGATTGGCAGCACATTGGGCCGCAAATGGGCGGCTGCAGGGCATATCGTCAGATTTGGCGTTCGCAACCCGGATGACGCCAATTATGACAATTTGCATGACATAGGCGCGATCGTCTCGATCAGCGCAGTTGCCCGCTTTGGTGAAGCAGTCTTGCTGGCGCTGCCCGGCGCTGCGGTTCCGGCGTTTGCAACAGAACATGGCCAGCTTCTGGCTGGCAAAATCCTGATCGATGCCACCAATAATATGCGCGCCGCCGAGATGAACAGCCTGGCAATCCTGGGGGAGAACATCCCGGAGGCACAATTGGTGCGCGCTTTCAACACGCTGGGCTGGGAGAACTTCGCCGAACCGGAGATCGCCGGTACACAGATCGATCTGTTTTTCTGTAGCGCGCCATCTGCGCGCCTCGCAGCGGAGCGGTTGATCTCCGATGTGGGGATGCGCCCGGTTTATATTGGGGATATCGATACAGTAGCCACGTTGGATAGCATGACACGCCTGTGGTTCGCTCTGGCGATAGACCAAGGATATGGCCGGCGGACTGCTTTTAGACTGCTTTCAGCAGAGTGACTCTTTGATGACCACCTTCAGTTAATAAAGTTCGTCTGACTGGTGACTCACCAGAAAGGAAAGCGGTGATGGATTTCTCTATTCCCGAGGATACGCAACGCATGCTGCAAACCGTCCGCGATTTCATTCGCCGCGAGATCTACCCCTTGGAACGCGATTTCCTCAACACCAGCTTCCGCGAGATGCTCCCTATCCTGGCAGAGAAACGCGCCCAGGTCAAGTTCTTGGGGCTCTGGGCGCCGCAGATTCCAGAGGAACATGGTGGGCAAGGCCTGACGCTGCTTGAGTTTGCATTCATTGGTGAAGAATTAGGCCGTAGTCCACTTGGGCATTATATTTTCAACTGCCAGGCGCCTGATGCGGGCAATATGGAAATCCTGATCCAGTATGGCACTGAAGAGCAAAAAGAGAAGTATTTGAAGCCGCTTGTGCGTGGGGAGATTCGCAGCTGCTTCTCGATGACGGAGCCGGCTTATCCCGGCTCTAACCCTACCTGGATGGGCACAACTGCACTTAAGGATCAGGGGGAATATGTTATTAATGGCGATAAATGGTTTTCGACTGGCGCGGACGGGGCGTCCTTTTCGATCGTCATGGCCGTTACCGATCCACAAGCGGAAAGCCCCTATTTGAAAGCCAGCATGCTCATCGTCCCAACCAGCACCCCTGGTTTCCAACTGTTGAGAAACACCTCCGTGATGGGCAGCACCGGCAGTGATTACGCCAGCCACGGTGAAATCCGGCTCAGCAACTGTCGTGTTCCGCAAAGCAATCTGCTGGGATCAGAAGGAGCGGGATTTGTGATCGCCCAGGAGCGCCTGGGACCGGGCAGGATCCATCACTGCGTAAGATGGTTGGGCATCTGCGAGCGGGCGTTCGATCTGATGTGCGAATGGGCTGCCAGGCGAGAGATCGCTCCCGGAAAACCGCTCAGCACGCGCCAGATTGTCCAGGCCTGGATTGCCGAGAGCCGGGCTGAGATCGATGCCGCCCGGCTGCTGGTGCAGCGCACAGCCTGGAAAATCGACCACCAGGGCTCCTATGCCGCTCGCGATGACATCTCGCTGATCAAATTTTACGTGGCCGGCGTTCTGCAGCGCGTGCTCGACCGGTCCATCCAGGCACACGGCGGCATGGGTATGACGGATAATCTTCCGCTGGCCTATTGGTATCGCCACGAGCGCGCCACGCGCATCTACGATGGCCCGGATGAGGTCCACAAAGTCTCTGTGGCGCGCCATATTTTGCGGGGGTACGAATAAATGCATGCGCAGCTCCATGTCGACAGCCCGGCACCTGTCCGCCCAGGTGAAGCTCTCGATCTTGAGGCTCTGGCAGCTTATCTTAAGCGCCTCTTTCCCGATTTGGATGTTTCTGACCTGGAAATACTGCAGTTTCCCAGTGGCCACTCGAACTTAACCTACCTGCTGCGCCTGGGTAAGCGCGAGTTGGTTCTGCGGCGCCCGCCCTTTGGTGCCCGGATCAAAACCGCCCACGATATGGCCCGTGAATACGGCATCCTATCCCGGCTGGTTGAAGTCTACCCCAAGGTCCCGCGTCCGCTGACTTATTGCCAGGATGATTCGGTCATTGGAGCCCCATTCTATTTAATGGAACGGCTTGCGGGTCTCATCTTGCGCGGCGATAAACCGCAGGGGTTAGAGCTCACCCCTGAGAGTATGCGCACGCTTTCTGAAAATTTTGTCGACAATCTGGTGGAGATTCACCGAGTCGATTATCAGACTGCCGGTCTGGCAGACCTGGGGCATCCTGAAGGCTATGTGAAGCGCCAGATTGAAGGTTGGGCGCAGCGCTACAAGAAAGCGCGCACCGACGATATCCAGGATATAGAACGTGCCGCAGCCTGGCTGGCCGAAAATATGCCCACCGAGAGTGGCGCTGTTCTGATCCACAATGATTACAAATACGACAACCTGGTTTTGGACCCACAGGATCCCAGCCATATCATCGGGGTATTGGATTGGGAGATGGCGACCATCGGCGACCCCTTAATGGATCTGGGCACTTCTTTGGGATATTGGATCGATCCCAACGATCCAACAGAGTTGCAGGCACTGACCTTTGGCCTGACCTCCCTGCCCGGAAACTTGAATCGTCGTGAGCTGGCTGAGCGCTACGCTCACAAGAGTGGGGATAATATTTCGAGCCTGAGTTTTTATTATGTCTATGCCCTGTTCAAGATCGCGGTCATTGTTCAGCAAATTTATGCCCGCTATCAGGCCGGTTTCACGCAGGACGAGCGTTTTGCCAGCCTGATCTCCGCGGTCCGTATACTGGGCAGAACGGCGTTAAAAGTCATCGAAAAAGACCGCATCGATGATCTCTGATCTTTACTGCCCAAACTGAGCCTCAACGCTCATGCCCGCCCGCAGACCTGCCGGCGGCTGGTCCAGATCGATGGTGACCTTGTAGACCACGTCACCGCCCAGCACATCTGCCAGCGGGGCGATCTCGCTCACTCGTCCGCTCACATCCTGTTTCAATGCCTTCACATATACCGTGACCGCCTGACCAATCCGGATCTGGGGGATGTCCCGCTCGCTCAGGTCGGTGGTCTCGACGCGCAGATGTTGCAAATCGCTCAACTGGAGCACCGTCTGGCCTGGGGAAACCCATTCTTTGGGATGGGTGTTCAGGCTTGTGACCGTCCCGTCGAAAGGCGCCAGCAGCACGAGATCGTCCTGCGCAGATTGGGCCGCTTCGAGCTGTGCCTTGGCCGTCACCAGACGCGCCTGCGCCAGGGCAACTTCATCCGGGTCGGGCCCTTTCTGCAAGATCTCGTAATCCCGCTCGGATTTGGCCAGATTAGCCTGCGCCATCGCCAGATCCGCCTGCGCTTGAGCCAGATCAATCTCCCCGGCTGTGCCGCGCAGGTTGTTATAACGGGTTACAAGGTTATCGTAATCTTTCTGCGCCTGTGCCAGGCGGCTCAGCAAACCTGCTCGTACGATGTTGTCTTCAGCCTTATTCTCGTAAGGTTTGAAATCTTTCTGAGCCTTCTCCAACTTATCTTTAGCGATGATCATATTGGCGTAGGCTTGATCGATATCCGCTTGTCCCGCCTGGGTCTGAATATTGTCGAAGTAGCGTTGGGCATCGCGAACTGCATCCCGGTTGTCAGCGATTGTCTTTTGCGCTTCAGCCCGCTTGACATCCATATCTTTATTCAAGTTGTCAAGCGCTTGCTGAGCCGAGAGCAGCTCTTGCTTGGCAGATTCGACTTCTGCAGCCATTTTTTCGCTGCCGTTCAGCTCGATCAGCACCTGGCCTGCTGTGACCTGGTCGCCCACAGCGATATTCACCGTCTCGACGTTCCCTGACGTTGCAAAGCTGATCAGGGATTGTTGGGCGGGCGCGACCTCCCCCGAAGCAGTCACCCCACCGGTCAGCGATGAGGCCTGGGTGGAGGCAGCATTGTTGTCCAGAACGATGGTCGGCAGCGGCTGGGACGTAGGATTCGAAATTGCACTGCAGCCAGCCAGGGCTAAGGCGGCCAGCAGCATGAATAGCTTCCTGGATTTCATTTCAGACTCCTGGACTTACCGACTCCAAAACACCATTCTCAACGATCAGTCCATCCCGCAGCGTGATCACCCGCCGGGCGTATTTGATCACGCGCGGGTCATGAGTGGCAAACACAAAGGTGATACCGGTCTCCTGGTTTAGGCGCAGCATGGTTTCCATCACCTGTTGGCCGTTCGCTGTGTCCAGGTTGGCGGTGGGTTCGTCTGCCAGAATGAGTGTCGGCTCGGGAGCCAGGGCGCGCGCCACGGCCACGCGCTGCTGCTCGCCGCCGCTCAACTGGTCAGGGCGGTGATGGGCGCGCTCCGCCAGGCCAACCATTTCCAGCAGGTGCATCACCCGTTCGCGACGCTCGGAGGCGCTGCGTCCATTTAGAAGCAGCGGCATCTCGACGTTCTCGTAGGCTGTCAGGGTCGGGATCAGGGCAAAGAATTGGAAGACGAAGCCGATCGTGCCGCGGCGCATATCGGCCCGCTGGTTGCGGTTCAGGCGGCTGACATCCTTGCCATTGACGAAAACCTGCCCGCTGGTCGGTTGGTCCAGGCAGCCGATCAATTGTAAAAGGGTGGTTTTCCCTGAACCGGAGGGACCGACCAGGGCGGTGAATTCGCCGCTCTCAATGGTCAGGCTGACACCGCGCAGCGCTCGGGTCTCGACTTTACCAATCTTGTAATTTCGAGTTACGTTTTCGATTTTTGTGACTTCCATGATGTTCTCCTCGGGCGTTCTTTACCCGCCCGGATTTATTCCAAAACCGGCCCTGGTGTCATTCTCCGCCGCGCAAGGCCTCGACAGGTTCCAGCCGGGCTGCCAGCAGTGCCGGGTAAAGTCCGCCCAGTAAAGTAACGACGAAGGTCAGGATGGTCAGCGTGATTGTGTCGCTCAGGGTCAGGTGGGCGTAAATAGTTTCCCCGAACATCATACCGGTGATGCCCATATTGCCGATGTAAAAGCCGTACACCGTTGCGTAATAGACCAGCAAAGCACCCAGCACCAGCCCTATCAGGATGCCGCCGACCGCCAGCATGCTCGATTCAGCGAAGAACATGGTCATAATTCGGCCACCCTTCATGCCGATTGCTGCCAGGATGCCGATCTCCCTTGTGCGTTCAAAGACTGACATGACCAGCGTATTGACGATCACCGTGGCTGTGATAGCGAGCACGATCAGGTAAAGAATATACATATAGGCATTGGCAAACTGCTCGGTTTGGATCAGGAGCTCGTTGGCCTGCGTCCAGGTCACAATTTTATAAGTGGAACTTTGCAGTGCCGCGGCGACAGCGTCCGTTTGCTCGCGATCGTTCAACAACACAAATATTGTGCTGGCGTGGTTCTCGGCCTGAGTGATCGCCTGCGCCTTGGCCAGGGGCAGAAAAATGGTGCTATCATCATAAGCAGGTGTGTGGGTTGAATAGATGCCGCGCACGGTAAAGAGTTGTTGGTCCACGTCTCCGTTCGAAGTGTTCACCAACAGGTTAACCTGGTCTCCGGCTTTCAGCGTAAGCTTCTTGGCCAGCGGTTGGCCAATCAGCAGGCCCGCGCGGTCATCAGCGTTTAGAAATTCTCCGCTCACCAGTCCATCCCGAAACGGATCATTGGCGATCGACGAAGGGTCGATGCCGATGATGCGCACCCCAACCGATTCGTCGCCTGCGGCGACAATTCCGCTGGCAAACAGGCGTGGTGTGGCCACTTTGACCGGTGCCAGGGAGGCGATTTTGGCGGCCACCTGGTCTGGATTCTCGATCAAATCTTCCCAGGCCAGGCTGGTCTTATTCTCATCATAAGTATTGGCCTCCACCTGCAGATGGCCGCTTTGTAGCTTGATTGTGGTATCCATTGAACCACGCATCTCGCCTTCGATGACGGCTGCCATGAGCAGCAGCAAGGCCATTCCCATACCCAGTGCCAGAGAAGAAAAGAAGGAGCGGCGCCGGTTGCGTCCCAGGTCCCGATAAGCCATTTTGATTAATTGGAGCATGGCATACCTCACACGTAATGCAGAGCTTCAGCGGGCTCGCGCTGCGCAGCTTCACGAGCTGGATAAAAGGAAGCTAAGGCAGCGATGATGGCTACAGTTAAGGCCCTTCCCAACAGCTTATTCACACCCAACGTTGGATAAACCCGCCCTGAGATCAAGGCAGTATATTCGGTCATTGTCGAGAATGCGCTGAAGTCGAACCCAATCCGGCCCAGTATGCTGTTGATGATCAAACCCAGCACCACACCGGCGGCTACGCCCACCAATCCCATAAAGGTCCCTTCCAGGATGAACAACAGGGAGATCTGGCGCGGTTTCAGGCCCATTGCGCCTAACAAACCGATCTCACGCGTCCGTTCGTAGACGGCCATCATCAGCAGGTTGAGGATGCCAATTCCGACGATGATCATCATGATGACGCTGAAAACGTTCATCACACCGCCTTTTGTGCTGATGGCCGATGCCATTTCTGGGAAGTTTGTTTGCCATGAGTCGATCTCGTCGCCAGGCAGAGCACTGCGCAACGCGGATAGAACGGCCGGCTCCTGTCCAAGTTTCTCGAGCGAAACGATCACCTCGGTCGATTGGTCGGTTAATCCATACAAATCCTGTGCTTCAGCGAGGGAAATATACAAGGTGCGCTTCTCGATATCGCGCAGCCCCACGTCATAGATGCCAACGACGGTCATCGTCCGTTGGCGCATTTGCTCATGTGTAGCACGGCCTGCCAGCGTGATTCGGTCGCCCACCTGGATTTCCATGGCATCCGCCAGTCCCCGGCCGATAAAGATCATGTCCTGGTCGGTGGCAGTCAGGTAGTGTCCGGCGCTGACGTTCTGGGCCACCAGGCTGACCGGCAGCTCTTTTTCAGGCTCGATGCCGATAATACTGACTGGGAAAGCGCCCTTACGGTTGGTTGCCAGGCCGCCGGTATTGATCCGCCTGGAGGCGGCCACGACTTGCGGTTGGGCCAAAGCAGCTTCCACGACTGCCTGGTCATCATTCAGGGGCAGCAAGGGGGTACTATCGGCCTTCTCTTGATAACCATTGGCGTGCACCTGGATATTACCCCCCAAAACTTTGATGGCATTGGCGTAAATAGACTGTTCAAAACCGGCCACAAAGCCGTCATACCACATCATCAAAGCCAGGACCATGGCAATGGATAAAATGACGATGACAGTACGACGACGCTGCCGCCAGATATTGCGCCATGCCAGACGAAGATAGAGTCTCATTTCCGGCGCTCCTTTCTGTGTTGTACTGATAACTCAAAACCATTCATATGCATTCCTACAAACTCTGCATGTATCACGGACGGACGATCTGCCAGGTGTGCCGAGGCAAATGGCAGGTGTCATCTCTTGGAGATAATTTTGTCAGCCTGGAGCAGCAAACCACTCTGTAAACATTGCCACATCAACAAGCTTCAGTGCCCCTCGATCTGCACCCAAAACCCGTGCAACCGCCTCATTGTATGCAGCCACGGTGTTTTCGATACGTTTCAGATCGTCAGGCTGTGGCTCGTTCAGAATCAGCAGCTCAGCAAGCGTTTCGCCAAAACCCTGAAAAATAGTCAGGAGAACCTGGCCTGACTGATCAGGGTAAGGAGTTGATAGGACGCCTTCACGAATACCCTGCCGGATAGCATCTGTAAAATACGGGCTGATCCGTTGGATTGTAGCGGTCATCATTTTCTGGCGCACGATGGCGTTCTCATCGGCGTACCACACGTTCAGCAGCTTCAGGAAATAAGCTTTTTGGGCAGTCTTCCAACGCGAGAGCGTGCTGAAGAAGCGCTGAAGTTTTTCCAGAGCAGGCAGATTTGGATCCTCCACGATCGTTATCATAATCTGTTCCGCAGTATCGAGGATTCTCTGGATTAGCGCTTCCAGCAGGACAGATTTCGAATCGAAATAATGGTAGAAAGCTCCTTTGGAAATTTGTGATTCGTCCAGAATATCCTGGATGGTCATCTGCTCGAAGCCCTTGGTATACACCAAACGCTGGGCGACATCGAGAATTTCCATACGCCGGGCTGCATATTCTTCTTCTTTGACAATTCGTGCCATATTTGTGCTCTTTAATTAAACCGACCGTCGGTTTATTATTGATGGGGAGAAGTATACTTGAGGTATATTTGGCTGTCAATATGAAGAGCAGGGAAAAGGTGGAGGGGTAAAGCATTTTTCGTCGAGTATTACGAAAAATGCTTTACCTTTAGAAATATGTCTTGATGTGAGCCAGTTTGTCGGGGTTAATGAGATTGTAGATCGCCTGGATATGATCGTCTGTGATGGATAAAGTCATCCTGTAGTTACTGATCTTTGCGACAGCTCAACCAGCGGAAGGGGTGCCAGATGGGAAGGAAGGCGCACTGGAACGCTCGAACGGCCTTTGATCAGGCGCCAGCCGACCTGGACCGTGTCCACCAGGGTGGCGACTATGCAAAGCTTAATCAGGATTCCCATCCATATGAGCTTGCACGCTGGTCAATTTATCTTTCATGCTCTGGGCTCGGTCGGTGCGCGTACCGACATGGATTGTCGTGAAAATCCTGGGGACGCCTTCTGCGTGCAGAACCTCATGGCAGCGTTGAATTGCTCCGAAAACAGCCTCCCATTCCCCTTCCACGTTGGTCCCATTGGCGTGAAGTTCGTAACTCAGCCCACTTTCCTCCAAAATACGCTCGCAGCGAGCGATATACTTTCCCAGCGAAATCCCGACCCCTATCGGAATGATAACGAATTCAACAATGACCTTCATATCATTTTCCTCCTTTTTTTGATTTTTATCTGCGGTGCCGGTTCTTTTTAGCTTGTTTTCGCTTCTTCTTCTCTTTCTTGGCTTGCTGACGCTCGCGCCTCTTTTCTGCTCGGTTGGCTTTCTTCTCCGCTTCCAACTTATCCAGGGGATCAAGCAAGAAATCAAAGCGTGGCGGTGGAGTCCGGCGTCCTTTCAACAGCCCTACTTTTATTTGATAATCTTCAAACCCCCCCATAATGGAAAGATCAACTGCATTTGCCTGATAGGCTCTTTCAACCAGTGGGGCGGCCTCCACAGCCTTGAGATCACCTAAATAGGAAATCAAGAAACCGTTTACACTGTGCTTGTTTTGGGAATAGTTTTCCAACCCGGCTTCAAGCGCAGCGATACAGGCTGAACGGCTCTGCGGATTTCGCTTCCCAATCTCAGTCAGGCAGTGCCCCAAAGTCACCGAGGCCCATTCTTTCTTTTCCGAATTAAGTAGATAATCCTGGATAGCAGGTATACTGACTGGACCGATCATCCCTAACACTTCAGGTATTTCTTCCATAACCCAGTCAACGTTGAGTTCTTCATTCTTGATGATAAGCTCGATCAAATGATTGACCGCCTCTTGAGCTCGTAATTGCCCCAAAGCACGCCAGGCATGGATCGGTGCGGAGACCTCGACGGATTCGGTATCGCCTTCTGGCCAAAATGCCTCTATATCGGCCAGGATGTGCAGCAATTCCGGGATGTGCTCGGCGCTTATCCCCAGTTCCAAATAATCGGGCCAGGGACCGCGAGCTTTTTCTTCCCCCATCTGGATAAGTTGACTAACGGCCGGTGAATATCCGCTAATAGGAAACTCAGGCATTTATGCCTCCTTCAAACACGTCAAGAAAAACAGGTTTCATTATAATTTACAGGTGAGCAGTGATAATTGATCAGGTATCGGGTAACTGAATGGTTTATTTTTTTCCGCTTGTGCGCTCATGAGCAAGCATCCTTATAAGGTTTGGCGTACTGTGTGGGCCACGCAAAATGATTCTTAGCCTTGTATCAAAAAAGAAACTGTTGATGTGTCTCATCCATTTACATTCGAGACCGCTCCTCGCTTCAGCCCTCTCCCATGCACCTTGGTAGAGATAGTTCAATATCACATCTTTTTCTCGTCGCGGATCACATTTTCATAGGATCCGCGACGTTTCCTTTTTCTGTATGATGGTGGCAGATAAACGATATCGAAAAGGAGCTTAAAATGTCACACATCAGTCAGGTTATGGAAGTCAAAACTGCAATTCCCACCAGGCAGCCTTCGGGGATGAGCCGCATGGGGTTCTGGGCTGCAATCCTCACCGCGCTTGCCGCCGCCGCGGCTTTGGGGATCGCCATCACAACCGCCCCGCCGCGCTCTGGGCCGAACTGCTGGTTCGATGCTTGTATCACTTATCCTTTCACCGATGCCGCCGCCTTCGTGCCGACTGACTATTTCTGGATGGTTCCGGCTTTTCTGATGGGGCCGCTGTTCGTCGTGTTGGTGGTTTGCATTCGCTATTACGCCTCGCCCGCCAGGCAGGGTTTCGGCCAGATCGCGCTGGCTTTTGCCGTGATCGCCGCTGCCGCCTTGACCATCAACTACTATATTCAGCTCTCGGTGGTGCAGCCCAGCCTTTTGAAGGGCGAGCTGGAGGGATTGACCTTGTTTTCGCAGTACAACCCACATGGGATCTTCATCGCGCTGGAGGATCTCGGCTACTTGATGATGGGCGCGGCTTTCCTGTTTACTGCTGCAATGTTTGGCAGGCGTGAGCGGCTAGAGCGAGCCATCCGCCTGATCCTGATTGGCGGCGGCATCCTGGCGCTTGGATCCTTCATCCTGCTCAGTTTGCTCTACGGCAGCGACATCGGTTACAACTATGAAGTGGTCGCTATTCTAATCGACTGGAGCACGCTGATCGTTTCAGGAGCTTTGTTGAGTTTGTTCTTCCTGAGAGACAAAGAGTAATCTGGACAGGAATTGTCTTGTAATAACCGTGTGGGCAGTTTTCCATCTTCTGTGATCCTGACCAACAGGCCGATTTCCGTGCCTTTCGGCGTCATAACGGACTACTCACTGCAGCGAAAGTCCCCGAATTATTCGGGGACTTTCATTCGAATGGCAGCTTAATCCTATGAAGCTTT
>Ga0315542_1001249_pt1 | contig 15930 bp, 4 predicted proteins | sample SalMarSW160120MG_FD_202541 | JGI IMG/M metagenome (GOLD analysis project Ga0315542, IMG submission 202541) | Salt marsh sediment microbial communities from the Plum Island Ecosystem LTER, Massachusetts, United States - Salt Marsh Sediment SW1601-20 ...
ACACGGCGGTACCGCATTCATTGCAGAACTTGGAGTTCGGCGGTAGGCCGATCCCGCATGCAGCGCATGCCAGCTCGGTAGCGGTCATGGCATCGCCTCGGCCCACGCGATATGGCCTTCGAAACCAAGCGATCTCGCCATGTCGCGGTAACGGTCCCGCAAGTCCGCGTAAGCGTTGGTATCGCTACGTGCGCGGGCCAGCAGGGCGCGCAGTCGCAGCAGCCAAATATCGCGAACCGCCAAACCTTCGTTGCTGGGCGCCGCCGCTAAACGTTCGATCGCTGCTTCGGCTTCGGCGAGATACTCGCCAGAATCACCGCCGGCGCTGCGATCGAGCAGCGCCTCGACCAGAACACCCGTCACCGGGACGTTCCACATCAGCAGTGTCCGATCACGGAACAAATGGGCGGTGGCGAAGCGCATCAGCGGTATCAGGTCGTCGCGCTTTCCGCGCCGGGTCTGCTCGCGGGCCGAGTAGACGTTGACAACCGGCAATTCGCCCAGGTTGTGTCCCCTGCGCACGAAACTGTCACTGACCTCGGCCAGCAACTGCTGCCCACGGGCACGCTCGGCATCGGTTTGGCGGTGTACCAGCGCATTGCCCAGCGTCATCCGAGCGACGCTGGTCGCGAGGTCATCGCCGGATCGCTCGGCATTGTGCACCGCTTCCTCGATCTCGCGCATCGCGGGTTTGTCGGCCGTCAGGACCCCGCATGGGATCCCCAAGTTGTAGACCCAGGCGACGACTGTGGCGTGGCACATCGGTTCCGCGATGCGGGCCATCGCGAGCCCGTGCCTCATGTCGTCCGCCCATCCGGGCCGGCCGAGTTGATAGCGGGCGATGCCACGCGAAGCGGTGGCGACCGCCAGCGGAGACCCAATGACGAAGTCGCCTAGAGCCGGGTCCCCGTCGGCGAGGTCTATCGCTGTCTGTGACCACCGCAGCATGTCAGACCACTCCGCGCTCTCGAACTTGCCATAGATCGCCAGCGGGGACACTCCCACCGTCAGTGCCGGGTCGCCGATCGATTCGGCGATGTCCCAGGCTTCCGAGGCCAGCTTCGATGCCTCCTTCATCCGGTCGCGGAAGGCGTAATCTCCCACCAGCCCAGCCATTCCCAGGGCCAATGGTGCTTTGTCGCCTACACTGGCGCACAACGCCCGCAGTTCATCAAAGCGCTGCTCAGTGAGATTGGATTGGATGCGGAAGGCGATGCCGCAGAGCATGCTCCGCGGGGCTATCTGCATGGCGGTCCGATCCGAGTCATCGGCAGGTAAATCGTCGGCGATGTTTTGGGCGCGCTCCCAACTCAGTCGCGCCGCTTTGATGTCCCGGTTCCTCGCCCAAGCTGCGGCCCGCATCTGCCAGCGATAGGCGGGGTGCAGATCGCCTGCGGCCTCAAGGTGCTCGGCGATCAATGCGGCGTTCTGGTCGGCTGACTCCGGATCCCCTGCTTCGATCGCGGTGGCCAGGCGCCGGTGCAGCCGGGCACGGTTGGATCTCAGTTGTGACTCGTAGGCCACGGTGCGGATGAGCGGATGACGAAACGCGTACTCGGCGCGCGGCATGAATCGCACCTGATCGACGAGTTCAGCGGCTATCAGCTCGTCGACGACCGGATCGACACCCAGGCTTACCAATAAGTCAGGGTCGAACCGGGAGCCGATGACCGCCGCGCCGGCGATCGTGTCTTTGGCCGTTGCGCCCAGCCGGTCGATACGGGCGGCTATGGTCGCCTGGAGTGTGGCCGGCACGTCGATCTGGGCGATGTCGGTGTGGCAGGTGTAGCTCCCGCTCTCGCCGACGAGCACGCCGCGTTCGGCAAGGTCGCGGGTGATCTCCTCGGCGAAAAACGGGTTCCCCGTGGCACGCCCGGCGATCATCTCACCGATCCGGGCAACTGAGGGATCGGGGCCCAGCAGTTCGGTGACCAACGCTGCGGTCTCGGCATCGCTGAGCGGAGCCAGGGCGATCGTTTGCGCACCGGCGACGTGGGCCAGGGCTCCCTGATATTCGGGGCGGTAGGTGGTCAGCACCAGCGAGGGCGTTTGAGGGATCACCGCGAGAAAGTCGGCGAGCATGGATTCGCTGACCTCGTCGATCCAGTGCGCATCCTCGATGACGAACACCGCTGGTTCGTTGCGGGCCAGTTGGTTCGAGTTGATCAGCGCGGTCAGCCGGCGGCGCCGGGCGTCAGGGTCGATCTTGGGCAACGCCACAGCGGGGTCGGCGATTCCCACCAAGTCATCAAGAAGCACGAGGTCTTGCGGATCACCGTCGGGGAACTGGGCCCGCACTTGTGCTCTCGCCGCTACGTCGTCAAGACCGCTGAGCCGGCCGGCCGTGCGCAGTAGGCGTGTCACCACATGGAACGGGACATCGGTGGCGTGGGATTCGCAGAAGGTGGAAAAGACCTCGATGCCATGGCTTTCCGCAAGCCTTATGGCCTCGCCAATGAGTCGCGTCTTGCCGATTCCGGGAGGTCCGAGTACGGCGACCACCGACCCGCGTCCACTGGTCGAGCGCTCCAACATGGCCGCCAGCATGTCCAACTCCCATTCGCGGCCCACCAATGTCGAATACGAAGCACCGGTCCGCTCGGCTGCGACACCGATCAGTCGCCGCGCCGGGACGGCCTCTTCGGCGCCCTTGATGTGGACCAGCTGCGGCTCTGCCAGCGCCGCGGCGCCCTCGACGAGCCGGGCTGTCGACTCGCTGAGCATGATTCCACCCGGAGGCGCGGCCGACTCCATCCGCTGGGCCATGCCCACATGCTCGCCGATTGCGGTGTAACCCAAAGCGGCAGAGCCGACCTCACCGGCGATCACCTGACCGGAATTCAAGCCTACCCGCAGCTGTAAGCCAATGCCGTCGCGCGCTTCGATTTGCTCGGCCAGCTTCGCTGTCTCTGATTGGATCTCCAGGGCGGCCAAGCAGGCGCGAAAGGCGTGGTCCTCCAACGCCACCGGTGCGCCGAACAGTGCCATGATGCCGTCGCCGGTGAACTTGTCCACCGTGCCGCCGTAACGCTGCACCACCGCCGCCGCTTGGGTGACCAGGTCGGCCATGATCTCGCGCAAGCGCTCGGCGCCCACCGCCGCTGCGATGTCCATGGAACGCACCACGTCGGCGAATAGGATCGTCACCTGCTTGTACTCCGCCGGCTCGGCAGCCACGGCGGCGCCGCACTCGTTGCAAAACTTGGAATTCGGCGGCAGCTCGATTCCGCACATTCCGCACGCCAATTCGGCCACCGTCATGGCATCGCCTCAGCCCACGCGATATGCCCCTCGAAGCCGAGCGTTTTCGCCATGTCGCGGTAGCGGTCCCGCAGGTCCGCGTAAACTTTGGCGTCGCCGTGGGCGCGGGCCATCAGGGCACGCAGTCGCAGCAACCAGATGTCGTGCAATACAAACCCGGATTCGGTTGGCGTGGCCGCCAGCCGGTCGATGGCCGCCTGCGCGTCCTGAAGGTCGGTATGCCCACTCCTGCGTATCAGCGCTTCTACCAAGGTGGCGGTGGCTCGCGCAAGGTGAACCATGTCGCCGCAGGCGTAAAGGTCTCCGAGGGCAGCGTGTGCCAGTTCTATGGCACCGTCGAGATCGCCGACCTGGGCCCTCTCGTCAGCCAGCAGGACGTCAACCAAAGTGGCCGCTAGAAGCGTGAATTGCTCTTGTAAAGAGGCTTCACGGGCCGCAGCAAGAAGTGGGAAGGCGTCTTCGCGTTGGGGGCCGCCGTAGGCTGCAAGCGCGGCGCCTCGCACGTACCGGGCGCAGGCGAGCGTGAAATTGTCGCCGGATCGTTCTGCGAGCTCAAGCAATTCAGCCGTCTCGTATAGTGCTGCCGCGTCCGGCAGCCATACCCCGTTGGCGATCAGCATGTATTTGAAGAGCATCATCAACGCGCGAAACGTGGGGTCGAATGCACGAACCATCGTTGAAGCCCGCTCGATATCGGCTCTCCACCCCCGGTCGCCGAGGTAACACCGTGCGCAACCCCCCAGCATGATCGAGCCCAACAGCGGAGACCCGACTATTAGATTGCCCTTGTTGGGGTCGCCGTCTGCCAAGGCAATCATCCGTCGAGCCAACTGGACAACTTCGTTCATCTCGCCGTGCTCAAGCTTGGCAGCTAGCGCAGCGTAACCTAGCCCGAGAGTTAACGTCGGATCGCCGATTGACTCGAGCAGGCTAATGAGTTCGGAGGCCAGCTGCGATGCTTCGGGGTACCGGGCGTGGACGATCAATGAGGGCAGCCACCCGCCCATCCCCATAGCTAGTGAAACTTTGTCGCCACTTGCACTAGCAAGCTCTCGCAGTTCGTCAAAGCCGGTGTCGGCCATGCTGCCACCGGCTAGCCAGGCGCTCGCGCAAAGCATGGTGCGCGGGGCGATGCGCATCGCGGTGCGGTCCGGGTCGGTACTGGATAATTGGTCGGCGACGTATCGGGCGCGCTGCCAGCTCGCGCGTGCGGCGGTAAGGTCGCGGTGGGTCAACCACGTGCCGGCGCGCATGTGCCAGCTGAAGGCGGCCCGGAGATCGCCGGCCACCTCGAGGTGTTCGGCGATCAGAGCGGCATTCTCATCTATTGATTCCGGTTGGTGGTGCTCGATCGCTGCGGCCAGCCGCCGATGGATCTCGGCGCGATCGGACTTCAGCTGTGACTGGTAGGCCACCCTGCGAATCAATGGATGCCGAAATGCATACTCGACGCGTGGGGTGAACCCGACCTGGTCGATAAGTTCGGCTAAAATCAGGTCTTCGAGTGCCGGTTCGATGCCCAGTGCGGTCAGTAGCTCGGGGCCAAACCGTGATCCGATGACTGCGGCGGCACTCAACGTGTGTTTGGCGGCGGGACTGAGGCGGTCGACACGAGCCGCGATGGCCGCCTGCAAGGTCGCCGGCACACTCACGTCGGCGACATCACCGGTCAGCCGATACGCGCCCCGCGTGCCGCGGAGCGCGCCCCGTTCGGCCAGGTCTCGCACGATCTCCTCAGCGAAAAACGGGTTGCCGTCAGCCCGTTCGGCGATGAGCTCGGCGAGCCCGCGCACGGAGGGATCGCTGCTGAGCAGCTCACCGATCAGCGCCGCGATATGGATGTCGCTCAGTGGTCGCAGTGCGATCGTCTGTGCGCCGGCGATGGTAGCCAGCGCGCCACGGTATTCGGGGCGATAGGTGATCAGCACGAGCGCGTGGGTTTGCGGGATCACGGCCAGAAAGTCGGCCAGCATCGACTCGCTGACCTCGTCGACCCAGTGGGCATCCTCGATGACATACACCGCCGACTCGCGCCGGGCCACTGATGCTGCCTTGACCAGCGCCATCAGCCGCCGCCGTCGGGCATCGGCCTCAATGCCTGGTGGCACGACGGCCGGATCAGCGATGCCCAGCAGGTCATCGAGCAGCAGCAAATCTTCGGGGTCGGCGTCGGGAAAGCGGGTGCGCACCCGCACCCGGGCGGACTCGCTGTCGAGCACGTCGACCCCCAGCACGGCACACAACAACCCCGCGACCGCGTGGAATGCGAGCTCACTGGTATGCGATTCACAGTAAGTGGTAAACACTTCCACGTCGCGGCTACGGGCCAAGGCAGCCGACTCGCGAACAATGCGGCTTTTGCCGATGCCTGGCGGTCCCAGCACGCCGATCACACACCCGGCGCCGCCGACAGCCTCATCGAGGATGGCTGCGATCGTGTTCAGTTCCCAGGTGCGCCCTACCAACGCGGGGTCGTTTCGCTTGCCGGGCAGGTGCTGAGCTGTCGTCGCGATCAAACGGCGCGCGGGCACCGGATCGCTCGCGCCCTTGATACGCACCAGCTCCGGTTCAGCCAGCATCGTGGCGTCCTCGACCAGCCGCGCGGTGGACTCGCTGAGCATCACCCCGCCCGGCGGGGCCGCCGACTCCATCCGCTGGGCCATCCCGACCTGCTCGCCGATCGCGGTGTAACCCACAGCACCCGAACCGATCTCACCGGCAATGACCTGGCCCGAATTCAGGCCGATCCGAAGCTGGAGGTCCACACCATCGCGACGTTGGATGTCGACCGCCAGTCGCGCCGCTTGTTCCTGGATGCCCAGCGCCGCCAAACAGGCGCGAAAGGCATGGTCCTCCAATGCGAGTGGCGCGCCGAACACCGCCATGATCCCGTCGCCGGTGAACTTGTCCACGGTGCCGCCGTACCGCTGTACCACCTTGGTGGCAAGGGTGACCAGCTCGGCCATGATCTCGCGCAACCGTTCTGGTCCCAACGCTGCAGCGATGTCCATCGAATGCACCACATCGGCGAACAGGACCGTCACCTGTTTGTACTCGGCCGGTTCGATAACGACGGCGGCGCCACACTCGCTACAAAACTTCGAATTCGGTGCCAATTCGCTACCGCATGCTCCGCACGCCGATTCTGCCACCGTCATGGCATAGCCTCAGCCCAGGCCATATGCCCTTCAAAACCATGCGATCTCGCCATGTCGCGGTAGCGGCCGACGATCGCCCGAAGGTTCGCCTCGTCACCGCGGGCTCGGGCTAGCAGGGCCCGCAGGCGAAGCAGCACCACGTCACGAATCACATAACCGTCTTCCAACGGCGCTGCGGCCAGCCGCTCGACGGCGGCCTCGGCTTGAACCAGGTCGCCGTCTGCGCCGCGATCCAGCAATGTCTCCACCAGAACCGGGACGGCCGCGAGAACCCATTGGAACTGCTCTGCACGGAACATCTCGTCGACGGCCACGCGCATGGGCGGTATCGCGCCATCGAGGTCTCCGCGCCTAGCGCTTTCGCGTGCGGTGTACACCTCTATGCCGGGTATCTCCGATGCGTAGTACCGGTTGTGCAGGCACATGTTTCGGATGTCGTCCAGCAAATCCAGCCCCCGCCGCCGGTCTGCCGAAGAGTCCCGATGCAGGAGCGCGACGGCCATCGCCTCCTCGACCGCTCCGAGGGCTATGTCGTTGCCTGATCGCGCCGCGATTTGCAGTGCTTCGCTGATGTCGTGTACAGCGACGTCGTCGGCTCGAAGCACCCCGCACGCTATGGCCGCCAGGTAGGTATAGGTCATCACGATGGCATGCGACATCGGCTCGGCCCCACGGCCCAGGGCGCGGGCCCGGTCGACATCGTCTCGCCACTCTTGATGGCCCAATCGCCACCGAGCTACGCCGCGCGTCGCCAATGCCACCGCCAACGGGCTTTTCCAAAACAGGCTCACCCTCTCGGGATCGTCTTTTGCCAAGTCGATGATGGCCTGCGACCACCGCAACGGATCTGCCGCCTCGCCAGTGCCAAAACTGACGGCGATCGCTGCAAAAGACAGTGTGGCGGCGAGCGCCGGATCGCCGATCGACTCGGCGAGAGCCAATTGTTCGGATGCCAGACGCGACGCTTCCTGCACACGGCCGTGGATCATATGCTCGGATACCAGACCGCCCATGCCGATAGCCAATGAGATCTTGTCGTCTGCAGCGTCGCACAACGTCCGCAGTTCCTCGAAATGATCCTTGGAGACGTCGGCGTGGATGCGCCAGGCATTCCCGCACAGTTGGGTAAGCGCAGCGATACCCATTGTTGTGCGGTCCGGGTCGCCGGGGGGCAACGCGCGGGCGATCTGGCGCGCACGCTCCCAACTCAAATGTGCCGCTGCGAAATCACGGCTGGTCGCCCAAAAGCCTGCACGCATATGCCAGGCATATGCCCCGCGAAAATCACCGGCGGCCTCCCGATGTTCAGCGATCAACGCCGCGTTCTCGTTGACCGATTCCGGTCCTCGGGCCTCGATGGCGTCGGCGAGGCGCCGGTGCAGCTGGGTGCGGTCGGATTTCAGCTGTGACTCGTAGGCCACGGTGCGAATCAGCGGATGCCGAAATGCGTACTCGGCGCGCGGGGTGAACTCGATCTGGTCGATTAGTTCCGCGCGGACGACGTCATCGAGGACCGGCTCAATCTGCAGGGCTTCCAGCAGGTCAGGGCTGAACCGCGAGCCGATCACCGCAGCGGCGTTAAGCGTGCGTTTGGCCGGCGGGTTCAAGCGATCGATTCGCGCGGCGATCGCGGCATGCAGGGTGCGCGGCACGCTTACCTCGCCTACTTCGCTTCTGCAGGCGTACCCGCCACGCTCGCCGACCAGCACACCGCGCTCGACCAAGTCACGCACGATTTCTTGCGCAAAGAACGGGTTGCCGGCAGCGCGATGGGCTATAACGTCGACCAGGTCGGCAACCGAGCGATCCGGGCCCAACAACTCCGACATTAGAGCCGCTATGTGCCGATCATCCAGGGGCTCCAGCGCAATGGTCTGCGACCTCGGTGCGCGCGCCAGTGCGCCGTCGTATTCCGGTCGATAAGTGATCACAACCAGCGAACACGTCTGGGGCGCCACCGCCAAGAAGTCGGCCAGCATGGACTCGCTGACTTCGTCGATCCAGTGGACATCCTCAATGACGTAGACCGCTGGCGTGGCACGGGCCAGGGAGGCAGCGTTGACCAACGATGTCAGCCTCCGCCGGCGAGCATCGGGATCAATAGGGGGCAGGCCAACTTCGGGATCCGCGATGCCAAGGAGGTCATCCAACAGGATCAGATCCTCGGCGTCTGCAGCCGAAAGCTGCTCTCGTATGTGTGCCCGGGCTTGCTCGTCGTCGAGATCGACCACCCCCATGGCCGCGCGTAGCAATGCCGTGATGGCGTGGAAGGGGACCTCGCTGGTATGCGATTCGCAATATGTCGTAAATGCCGCGAGCCCTCGGCCGGTGGCGAGCGTCGTCACCTCGCGCGCGATCCGGCTCTTGCCGATGCCCGGCGGGCCCACCACACCGACCACGCATCCCTTGCCGTTGATCGACTGTTCCAAAATACCCGCCAGAGCGCTCATCTCCCACTTGCGCCCGATGAAGGCCGACTCTGTCCCATCATTTCGCCGTCGTGTCGCCACGCTGATCAGGCGGAGCGCAGGCACAGGATCATGGAACCCCTTGATATGCAACATCTCCTGATCGCCCAACACCGTCGTCTGCTCGACTAGCCGGGCAGTGGACTCGCTGAGCATCACCCCGCCAGGCGGGGCCACCGATTCCATCCGCTGCGCCATCCCCACTTGCTCGCCAATGGCGGTGTAACCCATAGCGCCCGAACCGATATCACCGGCAATGACCTGGCCGGAATTCAGCCCGACGCGCAGCCGTAAATCGACGCTGTCGCGGTCGAGCACCTCAGTGGCAAGCCGCTGCGTCGCTTGCTGAATGCCCAGGGCCGCCAGACATGCGCGCAGGGCATGGTCCTCCAGAGCAATCGGAGCGCCGAAGACCGCCATGATCCCGTCTCCGGTGAACTTGTCCACGGTGCCGCCGAAGCGTTGCACAACCGCCGTCGAGCGGTCGAACAGCTCGGTCATGATCTCGCGCAGGCGTTCGGCCCCAACCGCCGCCGCGATGTCCATCGAATGCACCACATCGGCGAACAGCACCGTCACCTGCTTGTACTCAGCCGAGGTAGCAGCTTGTGTGATAGGCGCGCCGCACTTGTTGCAGAACCGTGAGTCCGGCGGCAGCTCCGTGCCACATAACCCGCACCGCAAACCTGTCGCCGTCATGGCATCGCCTCGGCCATTGCGATATGACCCTCGAAGCCAAGCGATCTCGCCATTGCGCGATATTGGTCCCTGAAGTCCCGGTATGGAATATCCTCGCCGCTGGCATGAGCCAGCAGTGCCCGTAAACGCAGCAGATAGATCTTGTTCAAGACGAAGCCCGGTTCGGTCAGTACCGCCGCTAGCCGGTCGATGGCCGCCTCCGCTTCCTGAAAGTCGGTAGCGCCACTTCTGCGCAGCAATGCTTCGACGAGAGCGCCGATGGATCCCGCAAGATAAAGCATGTCGCCGCAGGCGTACACGTCTTCGAGGGCAGCGCGCGCCAACTCGATCGCACCATCGAGATCGCCGGCTCGTGCCTTCTGCTCGGCAAATACATTGTCGATGAACAAGGCCGCAAGCATCGTGTAGCGCTCTTGCACAGCGGCTTCGCGGACCGCGCCAAGCAAGGCCAAGCCCTCTTCGCGTTCGGGACCGTCCTGGGCCATGAGGGCGATGCCGCGCACGTGCTGGGCGCACGCGAGAGTGAGATCGTCGCCGGATCGCTCCGCGACCTCGAGCAACTCAGCCGTCTCTTGCAGGGCGGCAGCGTCAGGCAGCCAGACGCCGTCAGCGACAAGCATGTATTTGAAGAGAAGCAACAGCGCGCGCAACGTCGGGTCGAATGCACGGACCATCGTTGCGGCCTGGTTGACGTCGTCTCGCCAGCCGTGGTCGCCGAGGCAACATCGTGCGCAGCCCCGCAACATGATCGCGCACAACAACGGAGAGCCGACTATCAGATTGCCCTTGGTGGCATCACCGTCGGCCAGGTCGATCATCCGTTGCGCCAGCCGCACGACTTCGGTCATCTCGCCGCGCTCGAACTTGGCAGCGAGCGCACTGTAGACCAGCCCGAGGGTCAACGTCGGGTCGCCGATCGATTCGAGCAGGCTGGTGAGTTCGGAAGCCAGGCGCGATGCTTCCCGGAACCGGGCGTGAACGATCAATGCCGGCAGCCACCCCGCCATCCCCATGGCCAGCGACACCTTGTCGCCGCTGGCGCTGGCAAGGTCGCGCAGTTCGTCGAACCCGGTGTCGGCCAGGCTGCCGCCGGCCAGCCAGGCGCTTGCGCACAGCAGCGTCCGCGGGGCGATGCGCATTGCGGCGCGATCTGGGTCTGAGTCGGGCAATCGGTCGGCGACGTCGTGCGCGCGCTGCCAGCTTGCCCGTGCCGCGGTGATGCTCCGGTGGGTGAGCCACGTGCCGGCGCGCATGTGCCAGTTGAATGCTGCGTGCAGATCACCCGCCGCTTCGAGGTGTTCGGCGATGAGGGCGGCGTTTTCGTCGACCGACTCCGGTTCGCGGTGTTCGATCCTGGCTGCCAGCCGCCGGTGCAGCTCGGTGCGATCGGATTTCAGCTGGGACTGGTAGGCCACCGAGCGGATCAACGGATGCCGAAACGCATACTCGACGCGCGGGGTGAACCCGACCTGGTCGACCAGTTCGGCCTTGACCAGCTCATCGAGGGCCGGGTCGATCCCCAGCGCGGTCAGCGGCTCGGGGCCGAACCGTGAGCCGATCACCGCAGCGGCGCACAGCGTGCGTTTGGCGGCGGGGCTGAGCCGGTCGACGCGGGCCGCGATGGCGGCTTGCAGCGTTGCCGGCACACTGATCTCGGCGACATCCCCGGCCAACCGGTACGCGCCGCGGGCGCCAGTGATGGCGCCGCGTTCGGCCAAGTCGTGCACGATCTCTTCGGCGAAAAACGGGTTGCCGGCTGCGCGTTCGGCGATGTGCTCGGCCAGCCCGTGCACCGAGGAATCGCTGCCGAGCAGCTCACCGATCAGCGTTGCGGCTTGTCCGCTGCTCAGGGGCCGCAGCGCGATCGTCTGCGCGTCCGGAATCGTCGCCAGCGCGCCATGGTATTCGGGGCGATAGGTGATCAGCACCAGCGTGTGGGTGTGCGGTATCACCGCCAGAAAGTCGGCCAGCATCGACTCGCTGACCTCGTCGATCCAGTGGGCGTCCTCGATCACATAAAGCGCCGGTTCACGGCGGGCCATTGATGCGGCACTCACCAGTGCCGTCAGCCGCCGCCGCCGGGCATCGGCCTCGATGTTAGGCAGCTCGATGTCCGGATCGCCGATGCCCAGCAGGTCATCGAGCAGCAGCAGATCTTCGGGGTCGGCGTCGGGAATGCGGGCGCGCACCCACGCCCGGGCAGCGCTGTCGTCGAGATCGTCGACTCCCAGCCCGGCGCGCAACAACCCAGCCACCGCGTGAAACGCGATGTCGCTGGTATGCGATTCGCAGTAGGTGGAAAACACCTCCACGCCGCCACTGCGGGCCAGCGCCGCCGACTCGCGAACGATGCGGCTCTTGCCAATACCCGCCGGGCCCAGCACACCGATCACACACCCGGCGCCACCGACGGCCTCATCGAGGATCCCGGCGATGGTGCTGCGCTCCCAGGTACGCCCAACCAGCGTGGCGTCATTTCGCCTGCTCTGCTGGTGCTCAGCTGTCGTCGCGATCAAACGGCACGCGGCTACCGGGTCGCCTGCCCCCTTGATGTGCACCGGCTCCGGCTCGCCCAGCACCGCGGCGTCCTCGACCAGCCGCGCGGTGGACTCGCTGAGCATCACCCCGCCCGGGGGAGCCGCTGATTCCATTCGCTGGGCCATCCCGACCTGCTCGCCGATCGCGGTGTAGCCCAAAGCGCTTGAGCCGATCTCACCGGCGATCACCTGGCCGGAATTCAGGCCGACCCGCAGCCGTAGGTCAACGCCGTCGCCCCGTTGGACCTCAACCGTCAGTCGCGTCGCCTCCTCCTGGATGCCCAGCGCTGCCAAACAGGCGCGAAACGCGTGGTCCTCCAACGCCACCGGAGCGCCGAAGACCGCCATGATCCCGTCGCCGGTGAACTTGTCAACGGTGCCGCCATAACGCTGTACCACCTTGGTGGCGAGGTTGACCAGGTCGGTCATGATCTCGCGCAACCGCTCGGCACCCACCGCCGCCGCGATATCCATCGAGCGCACCACATCGGCGAACAGGACCGTCACCTGCTTGTACTCAGCGGTTTTGGCACCAGCCAAAACCGCTGCACCGCACTCCAAACAAAACTTCGCGTTTTCCGGCAGTTCAATACCGCACTCCCCGCACGCCAATCGAGTAGAAGTCATGGCATGGCCTCAGCCCAGGCGATATGCCCTTCGTAGCCAAGCGTTCTCGCCATGTGTAGGTAGCGGTCCGCGAGTTCCCGGTAGGTTGCTTCATCACCGTGCGCCCGCGCCAGCAGAGCCCGAAGTCGTAACAGCAAGATGTCGAGCACAGGAGAGTCACTGTCAGTCGGTGCCGTCGCTAACCGCTCGATCGCGGCCTCGGCTTCGGCCACGTCATTGGCGTCCCCACGATCGAGCAGTGTCTCCGCCAGAACACCGGTCGCCGGAATGGCCCACGCGAGCAGTTGTCCCTGGCGGAACAGATGGTCGGTGGTTGCGCGCATGAGCGGTATGGCCTCATCGCGATCCCCGCGCCGAACCCTCTCACGCGCCAAGTAAATTTCAACGGCCGGTAGATCGCACAAATTGTGTCCCCGGCATACGAACACATCGCTGACCTCGACCAGCAGTTTCTGTCCGCGGTCACGCTCGGCAGCGGTGCGGCGGTGCACCAGCGCAACGCCCAACGTCAGGCGAGCGAAGGCCAACGCGAGATCATCACCGGATCGTTCGGCAACCCGTAGAGCTTCCTCGATCTCACGCAGCGCGTGATCGTCGGATCTCAGCACGCCAAGCGGTATCCCCGGGAAGTAGGCATAGGTGACGGCCCTGGCATAGGACATGGGGTCGGTGCTGCGGGCGAAGTCCAGCCCGCGCAGCAGGTCGTCGCGCCATCCGGGATGGCCCAGGCAATACCGGGCAATCGCCCGCGACGTCAAGGCGACCGCCAACGGAGACCCGAAAATGAAGTTGCCTTTGGATGGATCACCGTCGGCCAGGTCGATGACCCGCTGTGACCACTGGAGCACGTCGCCCCACTCGTTGCTCTCGATCCTGGCGTAGATCGGCGCGAAGGACAGCCCCACCGTCAAGGTCGGATCGCCGACCGACTCGATAAGGGCCATGGCTTCCGATGCCAGCTGCGACGCCTCACCCATCCTGCCCTGATACACGTGATCCATCACCAGCCCCGCCATTGCGATGGCCAGCGACGCTTGGTCCCGGACGGCGGTGCACAGCTCCCGCAGTTCCTCGAAGCGGACACCTGCAATATTCATGTGGACTCGGAAGGCGATCCCGCACAACATGGTGCGGGGACCGATGCGCATGGCTACCCGATCGGGGTCGTCGGCGGGTAATGCGTCGGCGATCTTTTCTGCACGCTCCCAACTCAGTCGCGCCGCAGCGATGTCGCGGTTGGTCGCCCACGTTGCGGCGCGCATGTGCCAGTCGTAGGCGGCGTGCAGATCACCGGCGGCCTCCAGATGTTCGGCGATCAGGGCGGCGTTCTCCTCGACCGCTGCCGGGTCACACGATTCGATTGCCGCCGCGACGCGCCGGTGCAGTTCGGCGCGATCGGAGTTGAGCTGTGATTCGTAGGCCACCGTGCGAATCAGCGGATGGTGGAACACATACTCGGGTTCACCGGTGAACCTGACCTGATCGATGAACTCGCCCCGTAGTAGGTCCTTGAGTGCAGGATCAATCCCCAGCGTCTCCAGCAGCTCCCGGCTGAACCGCGAGCCGATGACCGCCGCCGCTCCCAAAGTGCGCTTGGCCGCCGGGACAAGTCGGTCGATGCGCGCGGCGATGGTGGCCTGCAAGGTGGCCGGGACACTGACCTCGGCCACCTCCGTGCTCGACACGTAGACGCCGCGGTGCCCGCGCAGCACACCGCGCTCGGCCAGGTCGCGCACGATCTCTTCGGCGAAAAACGGATTACCCGCGGCCCTACCGGCGATCAGGGGGGCCAACCCGCCGACTGAGGGGTCCGGCCCCAGCAGCTGCGCGATCAGTGCTGTGGTCTCTGGATCGCTCAGCGGCGCCAGGGCGATGGTCTGTGCACCCGACGCCCGGCTCAATACACCCTGATATTCGGGGCGGTAGGTGATCAGCGCCAGCGAGGGCGTTTGCGGGATCACCGTGAGAAACTCGCCCAGCATCGACTCGCTGACCTCATCGACCCAGTGCGCGTCCTCCACGACATAGACTGCCGGGGCCTCACGGGCCAGCTGGGTTGCGTTGAGCAGCGCGGTCAACCGACGCCGCCGCGCATCTGGATCGATTTTCGGCAGCCCCACCTCGGGATCGGCGATGCCCACCAGGTCGTCGAAGAGCACCAAGTCCTCGGGTTCGGCGTCGGGAGCCCGGGCCCGCACCTGCGCGCGGGCGGCCGCACGATCCAGCTCACCCACGCCGCTGGCCGCGCGCAGCAGCCGTGCCACCACGTGAAAGGGAATGTCGCTGGCGTGGGATTCGCAGAAGGCGCTGAACACCTCGACACCCCGGGCGGCTGCCATCGCGGTGACCTCGCGCACCAGCCGGCTCTTGCCGATCCCCGCTGATCCCACCACCGCGACCACCGCGCCGTGGCCGTCGAAGGCGCGCTCGAGCAGGCCCTCGACTGCGGCCATCTCCCAGCGCCGACCAACAAGATGCGGCTCGACACGCCCCACAGCGCGGCGCGGCTCCGACAAGCCCAACAACCGCCGGGCACAGACCGGCCGATCGGCGCCTTTGATGTGGACACGCTCAGCATCACCGAGCACCGCCACGTCCTCGACCAGCCGCGCGGTGGATTCGCTGAGCATCACCCCGCCCGCCGGTGCCACCGATTCCATCCGCTGCGCCATGCCGACCTGTTCACCGATCGCGGTGTAACCCAAAGCGCCCGAACCGATCTCACCGGCAATCACCTGGCCTGAGTTCAGCCCGACCCGTAGCTGCAGGTTCACGCTATCGTTGCGTTGGACCTCAGCCGCCAGCCGCGCCGCTTCCTCCTGAATGCCCAGAGCCGCCAAGCAGGATCGAAAAGCGTGATCCTCCAAAGTTATTGGCGCGCCAAACAACGCCATGATGCCATCGCCGGTGAACTTGTCCACCGTGCCGCCGTAACGCTGCACCACCCGAGTGGCGAGAATGACCAGCTCGGTCATGATCTCGCGCAAGCGTTCGGCCCCAACCGCCGCCGCGATGTCCATCGAATGCACCACATCGGCGAACAGCACCGTCACCTGCTTGTACTCGGCCGGCGCGCCCGACTCCATCGGCGTGCCGCATTCGTCGCAGAACTTGGCCGTCGGCCGCAATTCAGCGCCGCACCTGGCGCAGGTCAGCGCGACCTTCATCGGCCAAGAATAG
>Ga0315542_1001250_pt1 | contig 15925 bp, 13 predicted proteins | sample SalMarSW160120MG_FD_202541 | JGI IMG/M metagenome (GOLD analysis project Ga0315542, IMG submission 202541) | Salt marsh sediment microbial communities from the Plum Island Ecosystem LTER, Massachusetts, United States - Salt Marsh Sediment SW1601-20 ...
ATGGTAATCAACACATGAAAGTGCTTGTCCTCGATACTTCGGCTTTCATCGCCGGATTTGACCCGCTTACAGTCCCAGAGAAACAATACACGGTTCCAGAGGTCAAGAACGAAATTATCGCAGGCTCCATGACCTGGATGCGCTTCAACGCAGCAGTAGAGAGCGGAAAGTTGGTGGTCAAGAATCCAGAAAGCTCTATTCGTGACGAGGTTCAGGAAGCCTCCAAGAAGGTTGGGGACATGCGTTACCTCTCTGAAGCGGATTTGCAGGTGCTGGCGCTGGCGTTGGAGCTGAAGGGTAGCGGCTATAGTCCAGTGATTGTCACGGATGACTATTCGATACAGAATGTAGCCAACAAAATCGGCGTGGAGTTCACGTCATTGATGACCTTCGGAATCAAGTTCCGCTTCAAATGGATACTATACTGCCCAGGATGCTACCGCAAATACCCTCCAGACTACAAATCCAAAGTTTGCGAAGTCTGCGGAACAGAACTCAAACGGAAACCAAAGAAAAAAACGCACCTATAACCCTTGGATGAGGTGGCGCCGGGGAAGGGATTTGAACCCTTGTGGCGCATGGCACCACCGGTTTTCGAGACCGGCACATTACCGCTCTGTCACCCCGGCAACCAAAATTGTAGAGACTGTTGCAGCTTAAAAGCGCTTTCGCCCAGAAAGAATGACGAAGAGTCAACAGAAATCTATGTGAAGTTTTTCGTTTCCTTGTTCAAAACAGATGTGCTTTAGCCAGTTTTTGTCGTCAGTGGCTGGGTAATCTTCACGGTAATGGGTTCCTCTGCTTTCTTTTCTGGTGTAGGCAGCTTTTGTTACTAGATGGGCTATTGTCGCCATGTTTTTTAGTTCAAGAAACCGTGTGTTTACGCCGTTTCCGCCAATAGCAACTAATCTTGCGTTTAGATGCTCCAGTTTTTCTAGCATCAAACCCATCTGTTCTTCGTTGCGGATTATCCCAACATAGTCCCATAGCGCCTTTCTTAGCTCGGTTTTGAGATAATTCAACTCCGGAGTTTCTATGTTAGAGAATGCTGGTCCTTCTTGTTGTGGCAGGGTTTCAAGTTTGTTCTTCAGATACCGTTTTGCTTTTTGTGCACCTAAAGACGAAAAAACCACAGATTCCAGCAAAGAGTTGCTTGCTAACCTGTTCGCTCCGTGTACTCCAGTGCAGGTGCATTCGCCGAAGGCTAAGAGATTAGGAATAGATGTTTCTCCATACTCGTTTGTTTTGATTCCCCCGCAAATATAGTGAGCAGCAGGAGAGACTGGAATCAGGTCTTCGGTAATGTCTATGTCATACTTCAAGCATTCCTGATAAATCATCGGAAAACGATCCAAAATGAAGTTTCTGCCTTTATGCCGAATATCCAAATAGACTGAGCCCTTCTTGAGTTCATTAAATATTGTTCGGGCTATGATGTCCCGTGGGGCAAGCTCACCCATGCTATCGTATTTCAGCATGAACCTTACTCCCTTCCCGTTCACAAGAATTGCCCCTTCGCCACGAAGAGCCTCTGAAATCAGAAAATGGGGGGCACCAGGCTTGTTCAAGGTGGTGGGATGAAACTGCACAAACTCCATATCTTCAATTTTTGCGCCTGCTCTGAGGGCTATGGCTATTCCGTCGCCTGTAGCAATCTCCGGGTTCGTTGTATTCTGATAAATATAGCCGACACCCCCAGTAGCTAACACTGTTGCCCGCGCAAAAACATCACGAACCCTTCTCTGTTTTATATCCAGTATCTTAGCGCCAACGCATTCCTTGTTTGTTAAGATTAGGTCTATGGCAAAGCAGTTCTCGAAAACTTCGATGTCCGGGCTTTCGCGAACGCTTTCAGTCATGGCTTGCTCTATTTCTTTTCCAGTTGAATCGCCAGAATGTAGCACTCGCGCCATGCTGTGCCCTCCTTCGGTGGTTAAATGAAGCTCATCATCCTCTTTGTCAAAGGCTACTCCGAAAGAAAGCAGGTTCCGAATGGCTTCCGGACCTTTCTCAGCAAGTATTTTCACCATCCGCTTGTTAGATAAGCCAGAGCCAACATGCAATGTATCTTCGATGTGCAACTGAACGGAGTCGTCTTTTCGAGTTACCGCTGCGATTCCACCCTGAGCAAGGTTAGTGTTTGATTCCATGATTTCCTTTTTTGTTGCAATCGTCACTGTTCCATATTTGGCGGCTTTTAGGGCAAAATTTAGTCCAGCTATGCCGCTTCCGACAACGAGGAAATCGGTGTTCAAAGCGTCATCTCCAAACTCAAGTCTAGGACTTTTGCGGAATGTGTCAGATACCCCAAGGATACAACGTCTATTCCTGTTTTGGCGTATTCCTGTATGTTTTGGGGGGTTATCTCGCCTGATGCCTCTAAAAGAACAGAGTCATAGAGGTCTTCTTGACGAAGAGTCTCAATGGTGCCCTCTATTTTTTTGGGCGTCATGTTGTCAAGCATTACAACACAGGGAATCTTCAGCCCTAAGGCTTTGAATGTTCTCGCCGCCCTAACAGCCTCTTCGTGGGATGTTGTCTCAATTTCTATGAAGCCAACCTTGTCCACAAACTCTGAAGCTCGGGCTATTGCAGTTTCGATGTAATCTTTTGTTCCCTCATTCTTGAGGGCTTCAAGATGATTGTCTTTAATTAGGATCGAGTCCCAGAGCCCAAAACGGTGAGTTAAACCTCCGCCCAGAAAGACTGCCTTCTTGTCAAGGTATCGTAGAGGCGCTTTTCTTGTTGCGGCTATTCTGGTTTCATAATCTTTCAGCAGGTCAACTAAACGTTTAGTTTCTGTGGCTACTCCGGACATTCTTTGGAGAACATTTAAGGCAATTCGTTCTGCTGCCAGAATATCTTTTTGTCCGCCCTGAATCTCCAGAACAGTTTCTCCACTCAAGACTTCTTCGCCATCTTTAACGCAAAACTTCACTTCTAGACGATGTTTGCGGAGAAACCAGCTTACCTCCTCGATGCCCGCAACTACTCCTGACTGCTTGACCTTCAAAAACGCTTTCCGAGGCTTGTTTTCGGCTAGAACTGCTTCGCTGGTTATGTCCCCAGCTCCAACATCATCACGGATTTCGTTTTCGAAAAAAGCTTCTAGCCAACAGAGATAATTCTTATTGCTTAAAGTGAGTTCCTTGCCTTTCTGGTAAGCCAATTCAACAAGTTTTTGCCTGTCCAAGGAGTCAAGCCACATCTAACATTCTGTCTAGAGCCTTTTTAGCCCTGACCCTTATATCTTCTGGAACAGTGACTTTAAACTGCTCCTTCTCTAGAGCCTCCAAAACAAGCGGTAGCGTAGTTTTCTTCATCTGAAGGCACACTCCTCCGGGCGGCGCTTGGAAAAACACTTTGTCTGGAAACATTTGCCTCAGCCGCTCTACCACACCCACTTCCGTGGCTATGATGAAGGATTTGTCCGAGCTCTGCTTCACGTAGTTGATCATGCCAGTTGTGCTAAAAACCTCGTCAGCTAAATCAACAACTTCAGGAATGCATTCGGGGTGAACTAGAACTTTTGCGTCCACGTGGATGGCTTTTGCGCGTTTTAGTCCTTCTGGAGAAAATTTTTTGTGGACATAGCACCATCCATTCCAGGGGATAATTTTCTTGTCAGTATGCCTCATAACGTAATTTGCCAAGTTGGAATCGGGCACAAATATGACCGTGTCTTCGTCTAAAGAGTTAACCACTTTCACGGCGTTTGCGCTAGTGCAGCAAATGTCCGATTCGGCTTTCACATCCGCAGTCGTGTTAACATAACTCACAACAGCAGCGCCAGGATACTGTGCCTTCAATTTTCTTAAGCCGTCAACATCAACTGTGGCAGCCATGGGGCAGTTTGCCAGTGTGGTTGGAATCAAAACTGTTTTTTCAGGGTTCAGGATATACGCGGATTCAGCCATGAAGTCGACGCCACAGAAAACTATGATTTCCGCGTTTGTCTCTGTTGCCTTTTTGCTCAACCCGTAGGAGTCGCCAATGAAATCCGCTACCTCATATATTTCGGGTCTCTGGTAGACATGTGCCAGAATCACAGCATTTTTCTCTTTTTTAAGCTGCTTTATTCGTTCAATAAGCTTCTTTTCTTCCATTCTGCCACACGACATATCCTAAAAATCTAGAGACGCCTCACAATTTAAACGTATTACGGAAGCTTCGGCATAACAAGATCAGCTATATCCAAGCTATTATCATAAATTCGCCGTATCGAAGAAGCAACAGCAAGAAGATGACGCCCCATCTCCACTGGAAGATCCCGCACAGCCGTTTCAAGCTCATTAAACAAAGAGTCAATCTTGCCTTTTTCAGACCGCACCGACTCCGCAACAGACACATCACGAGAAAACACAGCACTGATAGCATTTTCATGAGAGTCGTAGGCAATCTTGTGCAACTGCAAAATAAGTTTTGAAACATTATCCGCTATTTCTGCACCACCTAACTTGATTACAGTCTCACCAATAGAGGCAGAGTGATCGCCTATAGATTCAACCAAACTAGCTGCTAAACGGTAATCCAAACAATCTATTGGCAGAATTTCAAGTTTTTCGCTGAGCCCTGGATTTTGAATAACAGTTCGGAGAACGCGTACCAAAAGAAAATACAAACGATTAACCTCGTTGTCTCTTGCGACAACGTTTTTGGCTAGCTGCAAATCTCCCTCAAGGAGAGCGGTTATGGCGTCGCGGTGTATCCCTGAAACAATAGAATATTCTCTTCGAAGAATCTTTTGAGGCGGAAAAGTAGAGGGCTCCAAGAGGCACTGCATAACGATTTTGGAGTGGTTCTCCTCAACAATCTCCAAACCAACCAAATGACTTGAAGCATCCTTTACCCGCTTACGATCTACGGGACTTATTCTGTCCTTGGCTTGGACATTGATGATGTCATAACCCAACAAATACTTCTCAATAATTACACGATCAAGGAAGGACGAGGGCGTAATCATCGCCACCTGAGGGGTCCGCTCGACATTATATTTTGGATTAATAACAAGAGTTCCATCAGCGGTTTCGGTCACAGAAACAACAGCCCCACGATCAAGCCCATTTCGCTCAGCCCAATCTTTAGGGAGACAAACGAAAAAAGTTCCGCCACTTGTTCTTTGAATTTTGCGGAGATCCATCTCTGAATCCTCAAGGAAATATTGAATTAATCTAAAATAAAACATGCTATTAAGAGTTGAGCAAAAAATTCTGAAAGCGAAGAAAATGTTCTAACAAATATAGACTCGGATGTAAAGGATATGCCCCCGAAGAGACCTTTCGGTCTATAGGAGAGAACAGAGTTAATAGGTTACTGAGCAATATTATCGTTTCACAAGAGAGGGAACAAAGGAGGCTAACACTGTGAGTGAAGGCGAAAAGCTGCAGAAAGCCGTTTCATTCACAATAGAGTCCGGATACCAATTGGACAAAGAGGCTTTCGAATTCTTGAACAATCTAACTGACACCGAGGACCCTCTCTATCTAATGGAAGAAGCTGTCAGAAAAATCAAGGATTTGCCTCAAAAACCCTTGTTCATAGACCGAAGCTTTCTGGAGACTATGAAAAAAGAGCCCTGCGCCGAAAAGGTGCCTTCTCCTGTTTTATCTCCAGCCACTTCGGAATCAAGGAAGACCTTCAGACCTTACGCCAAAGACGTTGAAGATAGAGTTAAAGTGATTACGGACCCAACAAAAGAAATATGCACAACGGGATCCATCACCGAGTATCTGGGATATTTTCAGGATCGGTTTGAACGGCTGAAGAAGATTCTTAGAAAAAGGATAGATGCCAAAAATGCGGTGCCTATATCAGTTGCATTGAAGGCGCCAGCAAAATCAAAGCTTAGCATCATAGGCATGATTACGGAAAAAGTGGAAGCTAAAGAGAGACTCTTCGTGAAGATCGAAGATTTGGAAGCAAGTGCCACAATACTTGTGTCTCCTAACCTAAGCCACGAAATCATAGCAAAAGCCCAGTCCCTGCTTCTTGACCAAGTTGTTTGTATAAATGTCATAAAAGGAAAAAATGACCTGCTAGTCGCAAAAGATTTCATCCTGCCAGAGGTGCCCCAGAAGACCGCCCACAAAGCTTCAGAGCCGGTGTACGCAGCCCTCACTTCGGATTTGCATGTTGGAAGCAAAAAATTCATGGAAAAAGAATTCAACAGATTTCTACTATGGCTGAAAGGAAAACAGGGAAATGAGAACCTAAGGGAGATAGCCGGTCACATCAAATATCTGGTCATAGCAGGCGACATTGTAGACGGGGTAGGAATCTACCCAAATCAGATGGAAGAACTGGCAATAACAGACATTTATGACCAGTACCGGGAAGCCGCAAAGCTCATCGAACAAATCCCCGAATACATAGAAATAATAGTCATACCGGGCAACCACGACGCAACCAGAAAGGCGTTACCCCAGCCTGCCCTACTTAAAGACTATGCGGAGCCGTTATGCGAAGCGCGAAAGATACATTCCCTTGGAAGTCCCTCCACAGTTAGTCTCCACGGCGTAGAGCTACTTCTATTTCACGGACGGAGCTTAGACGACATCGCAGCGGCTGCCCCCAACGTCAGCTTTGATACGCCTGACAAATCAATGAAACTCTTGTTACAGAGCAGGCACATTGCACCAATTTACGGAGAAAGAACACCTATCGCGCCTGAAAAAAGGGATTTCATGGTTATCGAAAGAATACCGGACATTTTTCATGCTGGCCACGTTCATGTACTAAAATGCAACAAGTATAGGGGAACGCTGATAGTGAACTCTGGAGCGTGGCAAAAACAGACAGACTTTCAACAGAAGATGGGACTTGTTCCCACCCCAGGAATCATGCCCATAGTGAACCTCCAGACATCAAGGATTTCGACAATAGATTTTACAGAGCCATGGTGACTCACCACGAAGAGCTAGGTATACACCAGCTTTTTTTAAGCTCCGGACAAACAATTAGGAACGTAACCCACTAAATCTCGGAGTCTATCATTGTTAGTGAACACGGTCCTAACGAGGCTGCGGCCTATCCCCAAACGAATCTTTTTAGTGCGCCCATAACGACCCATACTCACAATCCGCGCATTCAGTAACCCCACCATATCTAACTCGCTGATCAACCCGCTTACTCGCCTCTGAGTCAGCGGTGAGAGACCAGACTGATCACAAAGTTCACAGTATATTCCATAGATGTCGCCAGTGATACTGTAGCTAACTTTTGTCTTCCCCAACAAGTAAACACTACACAACACCAGTTTAGAGTGCACAGGAAGATTTTCCAAAACCTCCACAATACGATCATGTTCCACACGCTTCTCTGCCTGTCGCACATATTCTTCGCTGACACACTCTGCACCTTCCCGTTCCGCTAACTCACCTGCAACACGAAGAAGGTCCAAAGCTCGACGGGCATCACCATGCTCTGCAGCAGCCAATGCAGCACATAATGCCACAGCGCTATCTAGGAGAGCGCCCTCAGAAAAGGCCATCTGCGCGCGTCTCCAGAGGATGTCTTGGAGTTCAGCTGCGTCGTAGGGTCGGAAAACAATCTCTTCTTCGCTTAAGGAACTTAGAACTCGTGGGTCCAGAAACTCTTTGAATCTGAGGTCATTTGAGATTCCTATTATTGAGGTTCTGCCGTGACGAAGAGTCTCATTCACTCTAGTTAACTCGTACAGCAGTGTGTCGCCGCGAACCTTTATCAGGGCATCGATTTCGTCGAGGACAACAATGAAAATTTTCTTTTGAGTATCTAATCCTTCCTTAAAGCGGTCAAAAACTTCTCCCAAAGCCAAACCTGTGAAAGGAACCTTCACATCTAAGGCTTCACACAAACTTGAGAGGACACGGTATTCGGTGCCGGCTAGGCGGCAGTTCACGTAACAGATTCCAATAGGTGCTCCTAGTTCCTGCGATTTGGAGGAAAGCATGTTTAGAACATATTTGGTGACTGCTGTTTTTCCTGTCCCAGTTTTTCCGTATATAAAGGCGTTTGAACATGTAGAACCCCTCAAGACTGGCGCCACTATTCCACCTAAACAGTTTATCTGTTCATCGCGGTGCGGCAATTTTTTTGGAATATAATCATGCCGCATTACTTCTCGGTTTTTAAAAATGTGGTTACTACTAAGAAAATGATTGAAAACATCCTCGAGAGTGTTAATTTTGTTCAGTCTGGCGATCTCCTCTAAGAGGTAGGAGTTATTGCCTCGATTGCATTTCCAGTAGATAAGAACTATCGTAAAAAAAAATAGACAGTTTGCACAAAAAGCTAAAGGGAAACAAAAGTTTTCTTGATAGAGACGTTTTGGGGTTATTTACCAAGTTGGGGATTGTCTATAGACCCACGCACCCCTTTGTTTCACGTGGAAAAAGGAATTGAATTCGTCTTTTTTGCAGAAAAGAATCCTTTTTTGTGGACATTATTATTATCGAAAAGAATCCCGTTGGAGTTACTCCCTTTTTTAGTATTTAATTCCTGTTGTCAAATTAACTAGAGTTAAATCTACATTATTTTGCTATCAATGCTCAAAAAGAACTCTGACAGAACTTTCACCTATCCAATGGAAATAGAGGGGTCGGTGTCTCACAATCCCTTCTTTTGTTTGTTTCAGTAAAATATGTGACGAAGAGTCTCCCCTGTTTAATTATAACCCGGCTGTTAACTTGACTGTGAAACCTTGTGACATCAAACTGATAGATTCAATGTTTCCGGTTCTAAAATGCGAAAACAGGCGTGATTATGGCTTTTTTCATGTGTATAAGGAACCCCTTTGCTTCTACTGGAAATACGTCTTCAACCTTGCTTTTTTTCTGTTTCCGAAATCGGGGGGTTTAGTGAAGTCTGTGAACTTAAATATTTGCAAAAACGTCGTTTTTTTGCTTTTTAACCATTTTTTGCGCTTATTCACTCTACTTTCTTTACCACAATCTCTATAACTTGTGAAGTTGTAAATAGTGAATAAAAGTTCAACTGGTGCTACGGTATGCCTGCCAAAAAAATTCGCGTAGAGGTCTTCAATAATGGAGACCGTTATACGATAACCTTTGAGGGTCAAGTTACGAGAGACAAGACTCTTCGTCTACTTGATTTGGTTGAACTGCTAGGAGGAGCACCAAATGCTAACACGGTATCAGAAAGGTCTGTAGCTGAGATGCCAAAGATCGAAAAAGTCCGTTTAGTTGCAGAGAAAAATTTCCCTGTAGGCTTGTTTTCTTCAAAAGACCTCCAATCGGCATACGAAAAACAGTTTAATGAACCAATTCGTTTGAGCACAGCCTCAACTTACCTTTCTCGTCTGGCCGATCGCGGTTTCTTCATCAGAAGCGGTGCTTCAAACCAGAGACGCTACAGAATCATGACTGCAATATCCAAGTATCAAGTTAATGAAAGATAATAAATAAATTGGGTTTTAAGATAATACTTGATTTAGGCTTACTTGTAAGACTCTTCGTGTTTGAGGAGAAACCTGTGTATGAGTAAAATTCAAGAAGATCTGGCTGAGTTGAAAACCAAACTTAAGGCATATGTTGACAGGGGTCGCCAAATAGGCTTCAGTGATATTAAGCCGCAGCCGTTAATTATCACTAAACCTGACATGACCAAAATAAAGCCTCTGAAAAAGATTAAAACCTGTGATTCACGCTTTGTGGCTGTAGACTGCTCCACTAGAACCTTGAAGAGAGCCCACAACTGGGGCGTTTACCTTATGCGTGCTGCGTACGCTTGGGTAGACGGGCGCACCGTAAATTGGGGCTATGACGAAAGCGTTGTAAGCCCAGTTGGAGATCGCCGTTACCGTTCTAACTTTTTAACAGACAGACGACTGCAGCTTGAAAGCGAGATGGCTCTGAAGCTTCTTCACGAAGAGCCTATAGGGGATACAGCAGCGGGGGAGACTCTTCGTGGATTAGGTGAAGGCGACTACATTCTGCTGGATGGCGCCAGTTTCTTTGGTGGCAAAAGAGGCTTTCACACGTCACTATACGAAGAGGCTCTTCGTAAAAAAGTTAATCTTCTTGCCATAAGTAAACAGTCTCCCATGTTATGTGATGAAAAGGGGCGAGATTTTATGGCGTCAACAAGTATCCTTGCGTCGTATCCGGTTTGGGTTTACCACCCAGTTAAAGAGGCGAATATGGAACAGCATCTTTACGGGGACGTGTCAATTGTGAAGTTGTGTGAAGACAGTCAACACGTTTTCCGTTGTGACATAATGGACCCCTTAGCCTCAAACGATGTTCCCGCGTTTCTTTCTCCTCTAACATCGCTTTCTGAAGACCCCCGATGTTTAGGTTACCCTGTTACGCTTTGGCTTGCACACGAATTTTCTGGAGCATCAAACGCAAAAATTCTTGAATACTACGACTTAGTTGAGAAAGCATTATCAGAAGATGGAATCTTAGAGACTCTTCGTAGAGAAGAGCGTTCCTGCAGTTTCGCTGACAAACTTCATGGAATATCAAATCCTTATGAGAGCGGTGAAGGTTTTGACAGAGTTTGAGCCTGTTGGTTTTGTCCGAGACGTTAAAGGGGACACAGTCTCCTTTTTCCTAAATCAGGGAATAACCCTTTCTTTTGGTCAGATTGTTCGAATAGATTCTGAGAGCCGGAGCTTTTATGCTCGTGTCGTGGATGCAGGCAGTTCCTCTACGTTGAACACTAATGAGCAGCTTCGTGAAGCAGAAGGCAAAGAGTCTTTTGGACCTTACTCCAGCTTCAGGCACGTCGACGCGATTCTCTTTCTTGAAAGACACTCTGGAAAGATTCGTTCTCCAACCTTTAATCCAAATTACATGGATCGCGTGTACGCAACCAACGAAGAGGATTACCAAATTTTGCAGCTTTCAGGCGATTTGGAGATAGGTCGTCTGCGTTCAGGAGAAGCTGTTCTAGGAGAGGTAGGCGTAAGCGTGAATGCTATCCCGAAGATGATGGGAATGTTCGGGATGACTGGCTCGGGAAAAACCAATACAGAACTTATTCTGAACGCTCGTATCATCGATAACCCTGAAACTGTTGGGCTTATCTTCGATTTTGCTGGTCAGCTGCTCGCAGGCAAAGACATCGGCTCTGACAGCGGTCTGCGGGACCATCCGCTCTTTCATACCAAGGTTCGTTACTACTCGGCGCGAGATGGCAAGCTGTGCATAGGTTTGCACACTCTTACTCCTGGAAGGTTGTGGACAATTTTTCCTGACATTGGGAGACCTCAAGTCAGGGTTGCCCGACGGCTGTATGAGCAGCTGGGCAGGTGCTGGATTGAACAATCATTGGAGATATACCGTAATGAAGGACATGCTGGAATCGGACGAATTATCAGTTACCAACAAAAAAATGTGATTAGCGCCTTGATGAGCAGGCTCTCCGATCTTCCCCCGCATCTCTATCCCCCCTCAAACTACAACTTCATAGATGATGTAGTTCAGAACGTAAGCAAGGGAATCACCTGTCTCATTGACATTTCAGGTTTGACTTCTGAAGAACAACAAAACGTCACCTGCCTAACAGCAAGCAACGTTGCATATCATTATAAACGGTCTTGGGAGACAAATTTCGAAGAATGGCAAAAACTCCCAACTCTGCTGATCACTCTTGAAGAGGCTCACGAGTTTCTTGACCCAGAAATACACAAAACAATCTTCTCTGATATCGCCCTCACATACCGGAAGTATCGTGTTGGATTAAATGCCATCACGCCTAGACCCTCTAAAATAAATCGTGACGTCTTCGCTGAGCTTTGGACCAAAGTTATCATGAAAACTGAGCTGAAGCGGGACCGGGACTACCTAACCCAGAATACGCCTTACATGGAATACAGTGACACTGAGATAAAGATGCTGGACATCGGGGAAGCGTTGCTTATTTCAGAGCCGCAGATTCGTTTCGCCGTTCCTTTAAAGGTTATTCACTACCCTGACTACCTGAAAACAAGAGGCAAAGCCGAGTATGACCTGCCACAGTCGAAACCCCTTTCTGAAATGGATGAAAAACTAAGAAAACTCAAAGCCGCCGGAGAATCTCTTACAGCTGGAGACAAAACTAGGAAACCTTAGCTTCCCTTCGCTTCAAAATCTTCTGCATCTCTTCCTTCAACCGATAAACGTAAGGCATCTTATGCGTGTCTCTCTCCAGGTAGCCATCCTTATACAGCTTCTTCATTAACCTGGCACTATGCTCTCTTGTGAGCCCAATCTTTTCTCTGATTTCAGGCGCCGTCTTTTCTCCTTCTTTGCCGATAGTCTCAAGAACCATCAGTTCTGTTTCAGTCAGCGGCTCCAAAGCCGTCTCCCTTTTTATGGGAATCGCCGCCTCTATCTTCACCTCAGGAACATAGACCTCTTGCTTGATTTTCTTGACCTCCTCAAGCTTCTGCATCACTTTGTTTTGGGCTTCCTTTATCCCCTCAACTTCACTCTTCATAGCCCTAAGCTGCCCCGAGACCCGCTCTTCAATCTGGGGAACATCCTCAACTGCCTTCGTTATCTCAGATAATCGCCCCTCATACTCCTCTATCCTGTTCACAACTTTTTTGTTCTCTACTGAGGCTGCCTCAACTTTCTCCGCAACATAAAGAACACGGTCTTTTTGCCTCCGAAATTGGGTGTCAACCCCCACAACAATGTCTTCTACGACCCCTCTTGCCTTCTCATACTCGTAGCGGAGCAGCTTCAAGCGCCTATAATAAAGAAAAACCGCCAAGGTAGTGACAAGTAACAGGACAGTCGTCACCACGAGCATTCCCTCTGAAACCATCTAGTCCTTCCCCATGTTACATGTGATTTCAGCGTGATGTAGTGTGATGTGCATATGGAATCACATATCACACTAGTATATAAGTAAACTTAAGTTTTGTGTTAACTTAAACCTCGTGACATCACATATCACATTCCATGTCTAACCGTTTCTTGCACCCTGTGTCTTTATTGTCCGCCGTTTTGTTTCTTCCTGCCCTCCTCAACTTGTTGGCGGCTCCCTCACTTACGGCAAAAACTCCTTTTTTTCATGAAAAAGGCTCAAAACGGGCTTGTTTCTGATGTGAAGAATCTTGCTGTTTTCGACCCCTTCAGACTTTCTCCAGCCTGCTTAAAGACTCACTGATGGTGATAACTTGTTGTTGTAAAAGTGTGTGTGATTTGTGATGTCACAGCCTTTTTGACATGTTCCGGGGCTTGGTCAGTTCTTCTAGACTATTTTTCAGCTCTTCGTGGAGTAGTGCTAGGCTTCTTATGTGTTCTTCCTTTGGCGTCTTTTTTGCAAGTTTCCTTTGGCTGTTTATGTATGTTTGGAGCCTGTTTGCGACTTCTATGTATGGTTCTAGGCTTGTGTCTTCGAGAATTCCCATGTATCCTAGTAGTAGTATTGTGTAAATTGACCGTATAACGTTCTGCCTGGCTTGCCTTAAACTTCTATTAAAAGCGCCTCGAGTTACGGCTAAAATCCTTATTTTGGCTTTTTCATCGTATTTTAGGGGTTTATCGGATATATTTTCTGCTAAAACGTCTATTAGAAGTGTTTCTAGCTGTATTTTTGTCAAATTGCTGTTTTTTGCAAGTATTTTAACCATTGGGTCAGATAACGAGTAGTTTAGCCAGTTTTGAGCCTTTTCCTTCAAGTAAAATCTCCCATCCTCAAACTCTCTCTTAAAGGATACATTTTTGTATACGGAACACCTCAACACAAAAACCTTTCGCCAATTCCCCAGAAAACAGCCCATACGCTCACACTATAAATATGACGGAATTACCAGAAAATAGTTAAAAACATCACTAAACCACATAAAAAACATGCTATAAACGAATTTTCTAAACCAACACAAAAACGCGCCCTTCCACACGTTTTCTTTCTGGGTTTTTTGTATCCTGACGCAAATTATCCTTTTGTCTTCTGCTCTCTTTGCTATGTGGCGAAAATGTTGCCTTTCTCTCCTTTAAACTATCATTTTACTCCCTCTAGTCTGCAACTTTTCTATGGTGTTTTTTGTCTCGGCTATACTTATTCCTCATTTTGTGACCTTGTGATCTATGATGTGTGTGATGTCTTATCACACCTAAATCACGTGTGATTATCACAGCATCACGTGTGACGTCACGCTCCAGCCCCCTTAATTTTATGGCTTTTTTGGGGCAATTTCTGCCTTTCTCCCCGTTTTCAGCGTTTTTGTGACATCACTGTTTTGTGTCCTTCTCTTTTTGTGATGTGCCTTTCTGCTGAGTTAATATCTTCCTTTTTGTGCCCTTAGGACAAATATTTAAGCTGTTACAGAGTTATAATTTGAAGCAAACACAGCAGTAATTGAATAGTTATCAGAGGCTTTAGCATGGGCAGAAGAAGAAGAAAAGTAGTTCGTATACCTAAAAAGAAGTTACCTACAGTTTATCTCTGCCCCAAGTGTGGCAAACAAGCAATCAATGTTGAGATATTTCCGGGTGGCGAACATGCCAGAGTACGGTGCGGAAGCTGCGGCTTAACTGAGGAATTGGATACTAGGCCAGCTTTTAGGGAAATCGACATCTACTGCCAATTTACTGACGTCTTTTATTCAAGGTTAGCTGTCTAGTGAGGAGGTCAGATTTATGGTTGGTTCAGTGGAGAAATATCTACTAGAGAAGATTGAGAAAAAAGGAACCATTCACATGACTCTTATTGATCCAGAAAAGGTCACGCCCTCTTCTGCATCCCACCTTGCCAAAGAGGCTGAAGCCTGCGGCACAGCAGCCATAATGGTGGGCGGCTCCACTTCCTTTTCAACTTCTCATCTGGATGATGTTGTAAAGGCTCTGAAGGACTCGGTGAAAATACCCATAATCCTTTTTCCCAACAACATTACTGGAGTGAGCAGATATGCTGACGCTATCTGGTTCATGTCACTTCTCAATTCTTCAGACCCATATTTTCTTGTCGGCGTTCAGGTCCTAGGCGCGCCCCTCATCAAAAAATTCGGTTTGGAACCTATCCCCCTTGGTTATATTATCGTGGGCGAAGGCGGTGCTGTCAGTGTTGTGGGAAAGGCGGTTCCTATCCCCTATAACAAACCTGAACTTGCCGCTGCCCATGCCTTAGCTGCTGAATATTTTGGTATGCGTTTCATTTACTTGGAGGCGGGGTCTGGCGTCGGAAAACCGGTGCCCGCTGAAATGGTGCAAGCAGTGAAGTGTGTAACGGGTCTTCCTTTGATTGTAGGTGGCGGTATAAGAACCGGTGAACAGGTGAAGAAGATGGTGAAGGCTGGGGCTGACATTATTGTAACTGGTACGGTTCTGGAAGAAACCAAAGGGCGACACAAGATAGAAGAATTAGTCAATAGCATGAAAGGTCACAAAAAAGCGCACTAAAACAACTTTTCGCTGTTCTGCTTTGTCGTTTTCATGTTAGAAAGACTCAATACCGTGCTCCGTAAAATCTATGTAAGGAGAACAATTGTGACTATCCCGATGAGCGACGAGTACAAGCAATATGCTGCTTCTTTGGAAAAAAACCTTGAAAGCATATATGCTGTCGCAAAAAAAGCCAGAGAAAAAGGGTTAGACCCTGCTCTTGTTCCTGAGCCTGAGGTTGCAACGGACTTGGCTGCCTTAGTAGAAGGACTTGTTGGTCCTCCAGGGGTCGCTGAGAGCATACGGGATTTAGCTGAGAAAATGTCTCGCGAGGAGCTAACCTTCAAAATAACTGAACAGATAATAAACGGTAATTTTGGTGCCATGGATGCCCGCGAAGCAGCTGAACAGGCAATGAGAACCGCTCTTGCAATATTAACTGAAGGGATAACTGCGGCTCCTATACAGGGAATTGCCAAAGTAGAGATCAAAACTAATCCTGATCGGACAAAATATTTGGCAATATATTATGCTGGTCCTATACGTTCAGCTGGTGGCACAGAACAAGCCTTAACCATCATAGTCGGCGATCACATTCGACGCCTACT
>Ga0315542_1001251_pt1 | contig 15921 bp, 12 predicted proteins | sample SalMarSW160120MG_FD_202541 | JGI IMG/M metagenome (GOLD analysis project Ga0315542, IMG submission 202541) | Salt marsh sediment microbial communities from the Plum Island Ecosystem LTER, Massachusetts, United States - Salt Marsh Sediment SW1601-20 ...
ATGGACATGCTGCTCTCGGTGGGAGAGCGCATCTCCTGTGCGCTGGCGGCTATGGCCATCCACGACCTCGGTCACGAAGCGATCTCGCTCACCGGCTCGCAGGCGGGCATCGTCACCGACACCGTCCACACCAAGGCCAAGATCGTCTCGATCAGGGCCAAGCGCATCCACGAGGCGCTCGACAAGGACAAGATCGTGCTCGTCGCCGGCTTCCAGGGCGTCTCTTCCGACTCGCTCGACGTGACCACGCTGGGCCGCGGCGGCTCGGACACCACGGCGGTCGCGCTGGCCGGAGCGATCGGCGCCGAGGCCTGCGAGATCTACACCGACGTGGAGGGTGTCTACACCGCCGATCCGCGCATCGTCAAGACGGCGCGCAAGCTGCACGCGGTTTCCTACGACGAGATGCTGGAGATGGCCGCCTCGGGCGCCAAGGTCTTGCAGCTACGCTCTGTCGAGTTCGCGCGCAACCACAATGTGATGGTGCACGTTCGCGCCAGCTTCTCGGATACTGGCGGAACCTGGATTCGCGAGGAGGACGAACGAATGCTCGAGCAGGCGATGATCTCCGGTGTCACGTACACCACCGAAGAGAACGTATACAGGGTCGAGGGAACGACGCCCTCGAAGCTCTTCTCGGCGCTGGCCGAAGCCCAGGTGAACGTGGACACCATCCTCGTCAACGGCGACGGCGCGATCGTCTACTCGGCACCGGTGGAAGATCATCAGGCCAGCGAGGCCGTCTTGGGCGCGCTCGGAGTCGAGTGGAGCTCGCGCGACGACCTGGGCAAGGTCAGCGTGATCGGCGCCGGCATGAAGAGCCATCCAGGCGTTGCCGCCAAGACCTTCGATGTCCTCGGTGAGCTTGGAATCGAACCCGAGATCGTCTCGACCTCACCGATCAAGATCGCCTGTCACATCGCGATGGAGGACGTGGAGCGCGCCGTACGGGCGCTGCACTCGGCCTTCGGGCTCGACACCGAGCTGGCGGAGCGTGGCCATGAGTAGCCCGCTACACGATGCACGCATCGGCGTCGTCGGCGCCACCGGCGCGGTCGGGACGCTCACCCTGCGGCTGCTCGCCGAGCGCGGCTACACGAACGTGCGCGCCTTCGCTTCCGCTCGCTCGGCCGGAAAGGAGCTGCCCTTCGGCGGCGGAAAGCTGATCGTCGAGGAAGCCACGCCCGATACTCTCCGAGCCGGCGACCTCGACCTCTGCCTCTTCTCGGTCGGCACATCCAGGTCGAAGGAGCTCGTTCCCTACGCCTCCGAGGGCGGCGCGATCTGCATCGACAAGTCCTCGGCCTATCGCCTGGTTGACGGCTACCCGCTGGTCGTGCCCGAGGTGAACGGCGCGCGCGCGCTCGAGGCGCTGGAGCGCGATCGCATCGTCGCCAACCCCAACTGCTGCGCCATCCCGCTCACCACGACGCTGAAGCCGCTGCACGACGCGGCCGGCCTGGTGAGCGTGCACGTCGCCACCTACCAGTCGGTCTCGGGCGCGGGCGCCAAGCGTATGGAGGCGCTCAGGGCCGAGAGTTCCACCGAGCACAACCTGGTCATGGACTGGACCTGGGAGGGCGAGGACTCCGACGAGGAGTCGAAGCTGCGCCAGGAGACGCAGAAGATCCTCGAGCTGCCCGACCTGCGAGTGGCGCCGACCTGCGTGCGCGTGCCGGTGCTGGTCGGTCACTCCGAAGCGGTCTGGATCGAGCTGGAAGACGATCTCTCACCCGAGCAGGCGGCTGAGATCTTAGGCCGTTCGCCCAGTGTGCGCGTGCTCGAGCTGCCCGAGTTCCCGACCCCCAAGGACGCGGCCGGGGGCGACGAGGTGCTGGTTGGGCGCATCCGCCGCGACCCGACCGTCGCACGCGGGCTCTCGCTCTATCTGTGCTGCGACAACCTGCGCAAGGGCGCCGCCTTGAATGCCCTGCAGATCGCCGAGCTGGTGCTGGCAGCCGAGCCGGCCACGGCCTGAGAAGCACCTACGCTGTTACCCTCGCGAGATGCGCGTGAGCGCCCTCGTCGCGATCTCTATCGTCGCCCTGACGGTCGGTCAGGCGCCCGCGGGCGCGGTCAAGCGCCCTCAGGCTGTGCCGATTCTGCTGGCGGCGGGCGATATCGCCGACTGCTCGTTTCACGGCGTGCGCATGACGGCCGCCTTGATCGAGAGACGCCCGGGCACCGTCGCGGCGATCGGAGACACCGCCTATCCGACGGGTTCGTCGAGTGATTTCGCAAACTGCTACCGACCCACCTGGGGCCGTTTCAAGGCCCGCACTCGCCCGGCGCTCGGTAACCACGAGTACCTGACCGCCGGGGCCGGCGCGTATTTCGCCTATTTCGGACGCAAGGCCGCGCCGCCCGGCGGCTACTACAGCTACAAGCTCGGCCGCTGGCACATCGTGGTCGTCAACTCGAACTGCGACCAGATCGGCGGCTGCGGGCCGGGATCGAAGCAACTTCGCTGGCTGCGAAAAGACCTCACCCGGCATAAGGCGCTCTGCACGCTCGCCTACTGGCACCACCCGCGCTTCTCCTCGGGCCCGCACGGCTCAGACGAGGAGATGCAGCCGATCTGGGCCGTGCTGACCAAGGCCGGCGCCGACGTAGTCCTGAACGGTCACGACCACCTCTACCAGCGCTTCGCTCCGATCGACGCAGCCGGTCGCATCAATCCGGCGTACGGAATACGCGAGTTTGTTGTCGGAACCGGCGGGGGCGCTCTCTACCCGGCCGTCACGTCGATAGCTGCGAGCAGGAAGATCGTTGCGCACTGGGGCGTCTTGCGCCTGAAGCTGGGCGCAAACCGCGTCTACTGGCGTTTTCTCTCGACGCCGAACGGCCGCGTGCTCGATTCCGGCAGCGGCGGCTGTCACTGACCCCGCTTCCCGGTAGAAGAGATTCACATTCGTGACAGAACCGGCGCGGAAACGTGCGTTTCCTCGTGTCTCGAGACTGTACTTTTCGTGACCCCGCGGGTGGGTGGCTTGGTGGAGGGCGAATAGAGAAGTGCCTCGCGGACGGGCAATCCGCCCCTACGACCGCGGTGGTGCCGGCACCGGTGCGGGTAGGTACAGGCGCTTTAGCTTGGCCAGAAACCCGCCATGCTCCACCTCGGCTTTGGGCTCGAGCCCACCCAGCTCCAGCCGCTCGAGCTGCACGCAGCCGGCGCTACGAATCGCGACGAAGCCAAGGTCGGCCAGCAGGTCGTGGGGGAAGATCGCGCGATGAAGGATCAAGCGCTCGTCGAAGTCGTCCTCTTCCGAGTAGCGGAAGGCGAAGGCCTCCAGCGCCTCGGCGCCCCTCGATCGCGCCTCGCCGGCGGCTGCCAAAAAGAGCGACTGGATCACCCAGGGAGAGGCCGGATCGACCAGATAAGCACAGGTGACGAGCACCGCGTCGGCCGATGCGGGCCCGGCCGGAAGCTTCTGCGAGCGGGGAAACAAAAACGCGGGCCCGTACTGCATGACGCCGAGCGGCCGCTTGTCGTCGTCGAAGTAGACCATCCCCCAGGGGCCCCAGCCCTCCTCTGCCAGATCGATCCAGCGCTCCTTGCTGACCGACTTGCCGCCGCGCTCCTGCCACCAGACGCAGCCATGGCAAACGTTGGGGGCGCTCGGCAGCGTCCCGCGCGAAAGCGGCTCCAGGAGGGGGCTCATTCTGGCCCGGGCTCGACCTGGGCGACCACGATCTCGACCGCGGCCAGATCGACGTCGGCCATCACCTTCAGATAGCGGCGCACACGCCGCTGCACCTCGCGCGCGACCGGAGCGATCGGCATGCCGTACTCGAGCACCACCGGTACCTGTACGTGCACTCCGTCCTCGGCGACGCGAACACGCACGCCGGGCTGCCGGCGCAGGTGCCCGGTGATGACGCGGCGAACCCCCTCGACCTCGCGCGCGGCGTCGGCCGCGTAGCGAGCGAGCACCTCCGGCGAGATCAGCGCCTGTCCATCCATCGGCTAGAGCTTATCTCGATAGGTAGGTGCGGCAGGCGTTCCGGAACAGGCCCTCAGGATCGCAGCTGTAGCTCGGTCGCTTCCGGACGGGCGAAAAAGCGGAAGGGAACGAAGGTCGTACCGAGGCCGGCCGAGAGGTGCAAGAGCCCGCTAGGGCGCCGCGCCAGACCTCTTCCGTGGCGGTGGCGCAGGTGTGCAAAGCGGAGCTTCCCGCCCGGATAGGGAAGCGAGATCTGGCCGTCGTGCAGGTGCCCGGCGCAGATCAGGTCGAAGGACTGCGGCGGCATCCGCTCGGTGATGCCCGGAAAGTGGCAGAGGCAGATGCGAAGCGCCGCCTCAGGGTCGGCCAGAAGCTGCGGCGCCGCCTTCCTCGCGTCGTAGCTGCGCGGGTCGACGCCCACGATCTGAACTCGCTTCCCCGCGATCTGGACGCTACGTGCCTCGTCGAAGAGCAGCGTCGCCGGCTCGAGCTCGCGCACCGCCGAGGGCCGCGAGAAGGGATCGCGTGAAAGAGCGAAATCGTGATTGCCGAGGACGACGAAGCAATTATCGAGCCGCCCGAGCAGGCGCCTGAGCTCGGCTTCGCCGCGCGGGCGCGAGAGCAGGTCGCCGCTCACCAGTACGAGATCGGGCTTGCGCTCGCTTACCCAGTCAACGGCCTTGGCCACGGCCCGCCGCCCGCGCGAGCGAATGCCGAGGTGGAAGTCGCCGATGTGGGCGATACGCAGGCCGTCGAGCTCTTCCGGCAGGTCCGCTATCGGCACCTCCAGCTCCACCAGCCGCACCCAGCCGGCCTCGAAAACACCCCAGCCGAGCATGAGCGCGAGCAGCGCGAGCAGCGCCGCGACGAGCCAAATCATCGCCCATCCCCGAGCGGCGAGGTCAGCCTCGCGAGCAGCGGCCCCATCGGGACGACGTGGCGCGAGAGCTCGAGCCGGGCGGGCTCCAGCCCGGCGGCCAGTGCGATCATCTGCGAGAGATGGAAGATGGGAAGGCCTAGCTTCTCGCCGCGCGCCCGCTCCAGGCTCTTCTGCCAGGCGTCGAGCGAGAGGTGGCAGAGCGGGCACGGCGTCACCATCACGTCGGCCCCCGCCTCCATCGCCTGCTCGACGGGCTGGATCAGCTCGCCCAGCGCCGTCTCCTCGCGCGCGAGCAGTATCGGGAAGCCGCAGCAGAGCGTCTTGGCCGGGTAGTCGACCGTCTCTCCGCCGCAGGCCTCGATCACGGCCTCGAGCGAGCTGGGCCGGTCGGGGTCCTCGAAGCCCATCAGCTTGGAGGGACGAAGCAGCTGGCAGCCGTAGAAGGGCGCCACACGCAGCCCGTCCAGCTTCTTCAGGGCGATCTCCTTCAAGCGAGCCAGCCCCTCGCCGCGGGCGATCAGCCAGAGCAGGTGCGTCACCTCGACGCCGCCGGAGTACGGCGCGGCGCCCGCTCGCTCCAGATTCTCGTTCACTCGTGCGCGCAACTGATCGTCTCGGAGTTGCCAGGCCGCCTGCCTGAGATTGAGCGTGCAGACGTTGCAAACGGTGAGGATCGTGTCCAGCCCGGCGCGCTCGGCCTCGCTCAGGATGCGCGCGTTCAGGTGCAGGGCGTAGTCGGGTTCGGCCGTCTGGATGTCACCGGCGCCGCAGCAGGTGACCGACTTCAGCTCGATCAGATCCAGCCCCAACTTGGGCGCCAGCACCCTGGTCGAACTGTCGAGCTCGCGCGCGGAGAGCTCGGCCAGGCAGCCCTTGTAGTAGGCGATCCGGCGCATCAGAGCTCTTCCTCGGACGCGGGCTGTTCGGGCGCGCGGACAAGCTCGATCCGCTCGAGCACCCGCTCGCCCTGAACGATCCCCAGCGCTCCGCGCCGGTCCTGCCCGGTCACGATGCGGTGGAGCTCGCGCGCCGGGGCGAGGTCTGCCGCCCTGTGCCGCGGCAGCGGCAGCGGCGCCTTGCCGCGCCGAAAGAGGCGCAGCGCGAGCGGGATCTTGGTGAGCGAGACGGCGATGCCGAGTGTCTTCACGACCAGCTCGCTCTCGCGCAGCCAGCCGGTGGTACGGGCCGAGGTCACGAACCACTTCGCATGTCTGGCGCCGCGATCGCGCACGATCCCGGCCGCGAAAGCCTCGGCCCCGAGCTTGGCGATCGCGTCGCGCGGATCGACTCCCTTGGGGCAGCGCTCGTTGCAGAGGTAGCAGCGCGTGCACTCCCAGATACCGTGCTCGCCGCTCAATCCTTTCAAGCGCGCCCTGTTTGCGTCGTCGCGCGGGTCGCCGACCAGGCGCCAGGCCTTGGCCAAGGCGTGCGGACCGAGAAACTCCGGGCTCACCGTCATCGCATCGCACTCCGAGACGCAGGCGCCGCAGTTGATGCAGAGCGCCTCCTTGCGCACGGCTTCGAGCAAGGCGGGCGTAATCACCGCCTCGCGCCCGTCGCCGGAAGCGCCGGCGGTCGGTCGCAGGAAGGGCTCGACGGCGCGCATCTTCTGCCACATCGGCTCCATCTCGACGACGAGGTCGCGCACGACGGGCAGGTTCCCGATCGGTGTGATCACAGGAATGCGGCCTCCGGCGACAATCTCGGAGGCGGGGGTGCGGCAGGCGAGCGCCGTGCGCCCGTCGACTCTCACCGCGCAGGAGCCGCAGATTCCCTCGCGGCAGCTGCGGCGGAAGGCGAGCGTGCCGTCCTGCTCGTCCTTGATCTGCTCGAGGCAGTCGAGCAGCGTCGCCTCGCGGCGCGCCTCCAGCTCGTAGAGCTGCAGCCTGGTCTTGCCCGAGTCGGGATCCGAGCGCTGGATCTGGAGCCGAAAGCGCATCAGTGATCTCCGCCGTAAGCACGGTTTTGCTCAGCCGAGTGAAAACCGAGTAGGCCTAGGACGCAGGGAGCATTCGTATCCATCGAGATACGGATGCGACTGAGGACAACGGGATGCGAAGGTTTGCAGCCGGAAGAGCTGAGCGTGTTTGCGGCGGCGATCACTAGTAGGTCCTCTTTTGCGGCTGCCACTTAGTAATCGTCACGGGCTTCCAGGAGAGATCGAGCCAGTCGCTCGACCAGCGCACCAGCGAGTGCTTGAGGAAGCTCTGGTCGTCGCGCTCGGGGAAATCCTTGGGCCTGGAGTGGGCGCCCCGGCTCTCGCGCCGCTCCAGCCCCGCGCTGACCATGCCGACGGCCAGATCGAGCTGGAAGCCGAGCTCCAGCGCCTGAGTGAGATCGCTGTTCCAGACCTCGCCCTTGTCCTCGACTAGCACTCGCTGGTAGCGCTCGCGCAGGTCTTCCAGCAGCTCGAGCTGGCGACGCATCCTTCCCTCTTCGCGGAAGACGCCGAAGTTCTCGTTCATCGAGGCGCCGAGCTCGTCGCGGATCGCCGTCGGCCGCTCACCCTCGCGCCGCTCGAGCAGCTCTGCGATCTCGCGCTCGCCCTCGGCGCGGGCGCCCGCTCCGAGCTCGGCGCTACCGCCTTTCTCGAGCGCCTCCTCGGCCGCGGCGCGCCCCGCCCGCCGCCCGAAGACAATCGTCTCCATCAGCGAGTTACCGCCCAACCGGTTGGCGCCGTGTAGCGAGACGCAGGCCACCTCGCCGGCCGCGAAGACGTTACCTGCCTCCGTGCGCCCGTCCACATCGGTGGCCACACCGCCCATGTGGTAATGGGCGCCGGGCCGCACCGAGAGCGGGTGCTCGAGCGGATCTACACGTGCGTAGGTGAGAGCGAGGTCGCGCGTACCGTGGAAGCGCTCGAGTATCTTCTCGCGCCCGAAGTGGCGCATGTCGAGCAGGAGCGACCCGTCAAGCGAGCGCCCCTCGTCGATCTCGGTCTGCTCGGCACGCGAGACGATGTCACGGCTGGCCAGCTCCATCGCCTCGGGCGCGTAGCGGCTCATGAAGCGCTCGCCACCTGCGTTCAGCAGGTGGCCGCCCTCGCCGCGCACGGCCTCGGTCACGAGCAGTCCGCTCGGAAAGAGCGTGGTCGGGTGAAACTGCATGAACTCCAGATCCTCGAGCGGAAGCCCGGCGCGCAGCGCCATCGCCATCCCGTCGGCGGTACAGGCGTACGCGTTCGTCGAGCCACGGTAGACGCGCCCCGATCCGCCCGTCGCCAGAACAACCGCCTTGGCCGCAATCGCCTTTACTCCGCCGCGCACCAGATCCCAGGCGAGCACGCCCGGGTAACCCGCGTCGCCGAGCACGAGACGCCAGGCGAAGTACTCTTCGTAGACGTGAACGCCGCGCGCCAGGAGCTGCTCGTACAGGACCTGCAGCAGCACGTGGCCGGTGACGTCGGCGGCGTGGACGGTGCGCGGAGCGCCAGCGCCGCCGAACGGCCGCTGCGCCAGCCTTCCCTCGTCGTCTCGGTCGAACAGGACGCCCCAGCGCTCGAGCTGGTAGATGTCGCCCGGCGCCTCGGCGCAGAACAGCTCGATCGCGTCCTGGTCGCCGAGGTAGTCCGAGCCCTTGACCGTGTCGGCGGCGTGACGGGCGGGGCTGTCGGGGCCGGCGTTCCCGAGCGCCGCGTTGATGCCGCCGCGGGCGGCGCCCGAGTGGCTGCGCGTGGGATGCAGCTTGGAGACCAAAGCGACCTCGGCGCCCGCGTCGTGCGCCTCGATGGCGGCGCGCATGCCCGCGCAGCCGGCGCCGATTACGAGCACATCGTGAGAGAGCTCCACTGCGGAAAGACCGTACACAAATCCCGGGCGCTTCTCTCGTAACTGGCGCCTCGTCGGTGCTACGGCCGACCGGTGAGGCGGGTTTTCCGCCTCCCATCCGCACTTCGAGCCTGGCGGCATAACTCGCGCATGTCTGCGCCGCGAGCGTGCCGGAACTGAATCAACCCCTCCCCGGCGCCCCGGCTTCGCTTCCAGAACTTCAGCGAGACCGTCTCGAGCACGGAGTCCTAAGGGCGCCTCTTCGTTTGCGGACTCGGGCGACCGAGCAACAGGGGCTGGCGCAACTCCGGCGCGGCGGCTATAAATGGAACTTCCTTCCGGGGCGAGGCAGGCGTAAGGCGAGGCCGCCGAGGCGGTGCGCCGAGCCGTTTCAGTTACCGCGAAGGGATAATCGAGCAGACTCGAGACCGAGAGGCCGAGGACAGCGATCGAACTGCCCCGTCTGTGTACGGGCTCCGATTCCCCCAACATTTGAGGAGATTCATGGCTTACGAAGCGAAGAACCGGAGACTACGGCAATGGGTAGAAGAGGTGGCCGCACTCTGCCGGCCCGACGAGGTCCATTGGTGCGACGGGAGTAAGGCCGAGTTCGACCAGCTCATGGCGCAAACGGTCGCCGGCGGCGCCGCCGTCCCGCTCGAGAAGCGCGAAAACTGTTTCCTGTTCCGCTCCGACCCCAGCGACGTGGCCCGCGTCGAGGACCGCACCTACATCAGCACGCCGACCGAGGACGAGGCGGGCCCGACCAACAACTGGATCGCCGAAAACGAGCTCAAGCGCACGATGCTCGACCTCTACCAGGGCTGCATGCGTGGACGCACGTTGTACGTGATCCCCTTCTCGATGGGCCCGCTGGGCTCGCCGATGGCCAAGATCGGCGTCGAGATCACCGACAGCCCCTACGTCGTCTGCAACATGCACATCATGACCCGCGTCGGCACCAAGGTGGTCGAGGCGCTGGGAGAAGACGACGAGTTCGTGCCCTGCCTGCACTCGATCGGTGCGCCGCTCGAGCCCGGGCTCCAGGACGTTCCCTGGCCCTGCGCGCCGATGGAGCAGAAGTACATCAGCCACTTTCCACGCGAGAACCTCATCTGGTCGTTCGGCTCCGGCTACGGCGGCAATGCACTCCTGGGCAAAAAGTGCTTCGCCCTGCGCATCGCCTCGGCGATGGCGAAACGTGAGGGCTGGATGGCCGAGCACATGCTGATCCTGCGACTTATCAGCCCCGAGGGTAAGCGGTATCACATCGCCGCTGCCTTCCCCTCGGCCTGCGGTAAAACCAACCTGGCGATGCTCCAGCCGACCGTCCCCGGCTGGAAGGCGGAGTGCATCGGCGACGACATCGCCTGGATGAAGATCGGCCCCGACGGCCGCCTCTACGCCATCAACCCCGAGGCGGGCTTTTTCGGCGTCGCGCCGGGCACCTCGTACCAGTCGAACCCGATGGCGATGGAGACGTGCGAGGAGAACTCGATCTTCACCAACTGCGCGCTCACCGACGACGGCGATATCTGGTGGGAAGGGATGGGCGTCCCGGCGCCGGCCCACGCGATCGACTGGAAAGGCCACGATTGGTCTCCCGGCTCCAGCGACCCCGCCGCGCACCCCAACGCTCGCTTCACCTCTCCGGCAGCGCAGTGCCCCATCATCAGCCCCGACTGGGAAAAGCCGGAGGGCGTGCCGATCGACATCTTCATCTTCGGCGGTCGGCGCACCGGCGTCGTTCCGTTGGTGACCGAGGCGCTCGATTGGGACCATGGCGTCTTCCTGGGAGCGACAGCCTCGTCCGAGACGACGGCAGCCAACATCGGCGAGGTGGGCAAGCTGCGGCGCGACCCCTTCGCCATGAAACCTTTCTGCGGCTACAACATGGCCGACTACTTCCAGCACTGGCTCGACATGGGCGACCGGCTGGGCGACAAGGCCCCGCGCATCTTCTACGTCAACTGGTTCCGAAAGACTCCCGACGGCGAGTGGCTGTGGCCGGGCTACGGCGACAACAGTCGCGTGCTTGCCTGGATGTGCGAGCGCGTGGAGGGCGAAGCGGGAGCAAGCGAGACTCCAATCGGCCATCTCCCCACAGGTAGCGACCTCGACCTGGCCGGGCTCGATCTCCCGCCGGAGAACATCCGCGAGTTGTTGCGCGTGGATATCGAGGCCTGGCGGGCGGAGCTGCCTGACATCGAGAGGCACTTTGCCCAGTTTGGCGACCGGCTGCCGGCGCGCCTGCGCGATCAACTCAGCGGGCTGCAAGAGCGCCTGGGAGAGTAGCCGGACACCTTCAGTGAAGACGCTGTTTGGGTGGGCCCGCTCCGGCGGGCCCTTCCTGTTGGCGCCTGGTGGAGCGAGCTGCAAGCCCCTGTGGAAGTGACGGTTTCGTTCTTGGGCCGTGACTGTCTCGTGCGCCTTGCGCGGTTACGATCGGGTCGGGGCTGGGAGGCGGGGAACCCGCCTCCAGGGGCCGCCTTGCAACCCGAACCACCCTCCGGCTACCGGCAGCCCGAGGCCGGCCGCCCCAGGAAGCGCACGATCCCGCGGCACATGCCGAGCGCCGCCCGCTTCTGCCCCGAGGCGCTGTTCAGCACCCGATCCTCCTTCGGGTAGCTGAGGAAGCCGAGCTCGGGCAGGATCACGGGCACGTTCGCCCAGTTGAAGCCCGTGATGTCGGAGCGCGGGTTGAGGCCGCGATTGGGAAAGCGAAGTGAGCGCACCAGTTCGGCCTGAACGAGCCGCGCCAGCTTCTTGCTCTTCTTGTAGATGTCGCTCGTCCAGCCGCGCCGGTAGGCGGGGTAGAGGACGTGGGTACCGGAGTCGCGCGGGTTGGTCGAGCCATCGCAGTGCACGCGCACGAATGCGGCGGCATGGCGGCGATTGGCGATACGGGCGCGGTCGACGTTGCCCATCGAGGTGTGGCTAGTGGTCGTGCGCGTCATCACCACTCGAAGGCCGGTGCGGCGGAGCATCCGGGCCAGGCGCTTCGAGATGGCGAGGTTGACGACCGCTTCGGGCGTGTGCGAGACGACGCCCGAGGCGCCGCCTCCGTCCTTGATCTTCCGCGTTCTCGAGCCCGGCCCGATCGGCTCGGTGGCCGAGTTCGAGTAACGGTCGTGGCCGGGGTCGATCACGACCAGCGGGGCCTTCGCGGCGCTCGCCGCGCTGACAAGCGAAGAGGAGCCGGTTAGCAGCACCGAGGCGACCAGCGCCGCAACCAGTACTAGAAGTGTCTTTACCGGGTTTCCGCGTCGCAGCATTCCCGGCATGGTACGCGGCGAACGCCCTGTTCCGCGCTGATAGGCAGAGCTCTCCTCTCACAGCGCTGGAGAAAAAGTCTCAGTCTCGGCGCAATCAACCGATGACGCCGGACGGTATCTCTGAACGGTGTCTGACACCATTTGGCGGGTTTCGCGCCCCGACGCCGAAACAGCCAGATGTGGAGATAAACCGAACCATCGACCGTTTTCTCGCCTCCCCGTCCTTCTCGGATGCGACGCGGCGCGCCTACCGAGGCGACCTGAACGAATTCGCCGACTTCCTCGCCCGCAAAGCGGCGACCCTGGAAGAGGTCGACGGCCGCCTGCTTTCCCTCTACGCCGCCGAGCTGGGCGCTGCGCGCCCCGGAAGGCAAACACGCCGCCTCTCCGAGCGCACGATCGCGCGCAAGCTGGCGGCGGTACGCGGGCTGATCGGCTTCGCGCTCGGCCCGGCCCGCGTGCCCGAGCTGGCGCTGAAGCCGCGCCGCTCGCTCCACCTGCCCGAGACGCCGCGCCCCGGCGAGGTCGACGAGCTGCTCGAGGCAAGCGAGGGCAAGGGCCCGCTCGCCCTGCGCAACCGCGCGTTGCTCGAGCTGGTCTACTCGGCCGGCCTGCGCAGCGCCGAGGCGATCGGGCTCGACCTGGCCGACGTGGACTTCGAGAACGAGACGGTGCACATCCGCGGCAAGGGCGGCAAGGAGCGGGTCGTCCCGCTGGGCGAGGAGGCCGCCGCCTGGGCCGGCCGCTACCTGCACGATGCCCGACCCAAGCTGGCGCGCGGGGCCGAGAACGCCTTCTTTCTCTCTACCAGCGGTAGGCGCCTCGACACCAGCACTCTGCGCCGCCTCGTCCGCCACCCGCATCGCCTGCGCCACGCCTTCGCCACTCACCTGCTCGAGGGCGGCGCCGACCTCAGAGTGATCCAGGAGCTGCTCGGGCACAGCTCGCTCTCGACCACCCAGCTCTACAGCCACGTTGACGGGCGGCGATTGCGGCGGGTTTATGACCGGGCACATCCCCGGTCGTAGCACTATGGTGAGATAGACGACGGTTCCGTTCTCGGGCTGAACGACAACCCGGGAAGTAAAAAGGAAAGGAGCAATGTCCGCGCACCTCGGTTTGCGTTTGGGCGGGCTCGTGCTGGCTCTCGCGCTTCTCACCGGCGTGGCTTCCGCCGCCACAGGCAGTAAGCAGCGCTTCGTGATGGGAGCGAAGATCTTCCCCACACCCGAGCGCGCGCGGCCCGGCAAGGGCCGAGTCGTGGTCGATCCCGTCTTCTCGACCCGCGTCGTCCGCATCAGCGACAAGACCCGGGACGGATATCCCGACACCGGGATCCAGAACGAGTACGCCCGCTCCGATCCCGAGAACAAGAACGGCACCCTGCTGGTGCTGCGCGGCAACGAGGCGAGCTGGAACCTCTACAACGCGCGCACCTTCAAGCGACTCAGAGAGCTCAAGGCCCTCGGCCGCGGCGGTCAGGAGGCCGAGCCGCGCTGGGACTCCAGGCAGGCGAACGTCCTCTACCACCTGCACAGAATGAAGCTGATGAAGCTGAACGTGCGCAGCCGGCGGCAGAAGACCGTGCACGACTTCGGACGGGAGTTCCCACGGGGCGCCTACGTCACCACCGGTAGCGAGGGAGACGCCTCGCTCAACCGGCGCTGGTGGTGCCTGGCCGTCGCCGACAGCGACTTCGTCTTCAAGACCGTCGTCGTCTACGACCGCGCGCGAGACCGGATCGTGGGACGAAAGACCGAGATGGAGAGCCCGGTCAACTACGTGAGCATGGACATGAGCGGCCGGCACTGCGTGGTCGGCTACGACAACGCCGACGCGCGGGTGTTCTCGCGCGACTTCGGCAAGGAGGTGAAGCTGCCCGGCGAGGCCGTCGGCCACTCCGATCTCGCCCGCACCACCTCTGGAAGGGACGTGCTCGTCTACCAGAACGCGGCGACCGACTGGATCACCATGGCCGATCTCGGCACGGGGCGTGAGACCAGGCTCCTGCACATCCCCTTCGTGACGAACACCGACATCGGCCTCCACCTCTCGGGTAACACCAGGGCGAAAGGCTGGGTTCTGGTCTCGACCTACGGCTCGAAGAAACCGCCTCCCGGCCGCAGGCGCTCCTGGATGGACCGGCAGCTGTTCATGCTCGAGCTGCGTCCATACCCCCGCGTCTGGCGCATCGCCTACACGAACTGCGCCCAGTCGCCGGCGCTGAGCGGCGAGGCGAACTACTTCGCCGAGGCCTTCGCCGCGATCAACACGCGCGGGACGCGGATCTACTGGGGCTCGAACTGGGGCCGGCGCAACCTGCGCCGTATCGAGACCTACGCGGCTGTTCTCCCTGCACGCTGGTGGAAGAGACTTCCGCGCTGACACTGCAACTCGCAGTCGATTGCGCGCCCGCGGCGCCGACCTCAGAGTGATCCAGGAACTACTCGGACACAGTCGGGCACATCCTCGCTCCTGATACAACCAGAACCCGCCGCGCGGGACACGTCCCGGTGCCAGGCACGGGGACATGGCCGAAATGGCCGGAAACCGGCTCCGCGCAGGTACTTGCGATACCGGCGTCTCCCGTGGACACGTCTCGTTGCCTGGCACCGGGACGGGCGGAGTTTGGATAAACGCGGCGAACTAGAACGCAACGGTCGCGCGCCGGCTGGCCGCGCTGCGCTCCTTCTACCGCCACCTCGTTCTGGTCGGGGCGCGCGGCGACAACCCCGCCGCCGAGCTGCGACCACCGCGGCGGCAGCGAAAGCTCCCCCATCCTCTCTCGCCGGCCGAGGCCGAGCGGCTGGTCGAGGCGGTAGGCGGCGTTACACCGCGCGACCTGCGCGACCGGGCGCTGGTCGAGTTGCTCTACGGCGCCGGCCTTGAACGAAATACCCCGACCTCGATTGAGCGCTTTTGCAGGGCCTTTCGAGTAGTCCGAGTCTTCTTTCAAGCGATCGTGACGCGAAGCAGTTGCCTCGACCTGGTTTCTCGGACGCAGGCGGCGGTTCAAGTTGCGGCAAATCCTGGCTCCTACCTCTATTCGGCCTATCGACCGGAACGGTTACGGCACTCGACGGGGCCGGGCAGGCCTAGGTTTTACAGCTGCGCGGCGTGAAATCGCCGGCCAGTAGTACCTTCTGCCCGGAGACGGCGGCGGCCCAGACGCTGTCGCACTTACCGAGCTTGGGAAACCAGTTCTCGAGCGTTCCGCTCGGTAGGGATATGGCAGCCAGGTTGTCCACCCGCGTCTTCCCTACGTTCCAGAAGCCGCTCGGGTTGGGATTGAGAGGATCGCGAGCGCTGGGAATGCCGCCCAGGTAGACGGTGCTACCCGATGCGGCGAGAGGCCTGACTTTTCCGATCGACTTCGACCAGGGAAGGATGTCGCCGGTTCGGAGATCTATCGAGACAAACCCCTGGTTCGCGTCGCCTGCGGTGAGCACCTGCCCGCCGCTCACGACCATGGCTCCGATGTTGGGACCAGCAACGCAGGCTCGAGCCTTGTTGGGCACCCAGATCGTCTTTCCGGTCTTTGCGCTCACGGCCGCGACGCCGCACGAGACCCGAACGCCGCCGACCCTGGTGAAGGAGCCGCCGAGGTATACGGCGTCGTTCGCCACCGCAATCGCCCCCACTCCCGGCTCGGGGCTCCAGCCGCGGACGCTCCAGGCGGTTGGCTTGCCGGTTGCCGGGTCTAGCGCGGCGACGATCTTGTCCGAAGACCAGCCGGCGTACAGGACGCCGCTACTGAATGCAAGAGGAAATCCCGAGTTCCAGGTTGACCAGAGGCGTCTTCCAGTCCCGCCGTTGAGCGCGACAACTGCGGCACCGGTGCCGGATCTTGACCCGACCGCCGTAAACAACGTATTTGCCCCGAAAGCAATCGTGTTGAACCCCCCAGTCACGGTTCCCGCGGGCAGATCTGGCATGAACGCGTGATCGAGCGTCCCGTCCGGGTTCAGGTGGGCGAGGCCGGGTCTCTTGACTTTGCCGATTCGGGTGAAGCTTCCAGCGATGTACCAGCCTCCATGGCCGTCGGCGACCACCGA
>Ga0315542_1001252_pt1 | contig 15909 bp, 13 predicted proteins | sample SalMarSW160120MG_FD_202541 | JGI IMG/M metagenome (GOLD analysis project Ga0315542, IMG submission 202541) | Salt marsh sediment microbial communities from the Plum Island Ecosystem LTER, Massachusetts, United States - Salt Marsh Sediment SW1601-20 ...
TGTGATCGCCCGCCACCTCCACTTCGTCGGGGTGGGAGGCGTCAGCATGCATGCCCTGGCGCTCTGGTATGCCCGCGAAGGCTTCCGGGTGAGCGGCTGCGATGCGCTGGGCGGTCCCGTGCTCGCGCTCCTGGCAGGCCGCGGCATCGACGTGTGCGAGGGCCACGACCCCATGCACGCGCCCGACGCCGACGTCGTCGTGCACAGCATGGCGATCGCGCCGGATCATCCCGAGCTCCTCGCGGCACGGCAACGGGGCGCACGCGTCATGAAGCGCATCGAGTTGCTGGCCGAGCTCTTCGCCGCACGGCGGACCCTCGCCATCACCGGGACCCACGGCAAGAGCACCACGACCGGCATGGCGGCATCGATCCTGCTGGGGCTGGACGCCGACCCGTCGGTGCAGATCGGAGCGCGCCTCCCCTCCATCGACGGAAACGTGCGCTACGGCGCCGGGCCGGATCTGGTGGCCGAGGTCGACGAGTCCGATCCCGGCTTCGCCGCGCTGGAGTCTTCGGTGGCGGTGGTGACCAACCTCGAGGACGACCACATCGCCGGGCCGTACGACGAGCGCCGCAACTACCACGCCAGCCTCGAGGACCTGCAGGCGGCCGCGCGCCGCTTCGCCGCGAACGGTCGCACGCTTCTGTATTGCGCCGACTGGGCCGGGCTGGAGGGCTTGTTCGAGGACCATCCGAACGCCGTCCGTTACGGCGAGAGCGAGCACGCCGAGTACCGGATCGAGGCGTTGACCCTGGCCGGCGGCGGGAGCCGCTTCCGGCTCCGGCGGCCCGGCCGGCCGCCCCTCGAGGTCACGCTGGCCGTCCCCGGCCGCCACAACGTCCTCAACGCCGCGGCGGCGCTCGCAGCGGTCGAGCTGGCCGGTTACGACACGGCCGGCGGACTCGACGCGCTCGCCGCGTATGGCGGTGTCGGACGGCGTTGGGAACGCTGGGGGGAGCCGCGGGGTGCGCTCATCGTCGACGACTACGCCCACCACCCCACCGAGGTGGAGGCCACCCTGCGCACCGCCCGCGCCACCGGCCGGCGCGTGCGTGCCGTGCTCCAGCCACACCGTTGGGTGCGGACGGCCCGCCACTGGAAGGCGTTGGCCGACGCCGCGGCGCTCGCCGACGAGGTCGTCGTGCTCGACATCTACAGCGCGGGCGAGAGCCCCATCCCCGGCGTGTCGGTCGACCGCATCGTCGAGCGTCTGCGGGCCCGCGGAGTACCGGCATCCCACCACGACCTGGCGTCGGCCGAGGCCTACCTGGCCGGCACGCTGGAAGCGGGCGACCTGGTGGTCACCCTCGGCGCGGGCGACGTCTGGCGCGTGGCGAAGGGGCTGGCCTCGATCGAGGAAGCGCATGCGCCCCGGTAGCGTCCGGCGCGTGGAGCTGCGTGAGCTGACCACGCTGAAGGTGGGCGGACCCGCCGAGCTGTGGGTGGTGGACGCCGTAGAGGACCTCGTCGAGGCCACCCGCGAGCCGTACCGCGTCATCGGCGCCGGCTCCAACCTGCTGGTGGCGGATCGCGGTGTGCCCGAACGCGTCATCCGCCTGGGACGCGCCTTCAACGACATCGGCTCGATGGACGGCCGTGCCGAGCTGTGGCTCGGCGCGGCCACGCCCCTCCCCGGGCTGGTGCGGCGCGCACAGCGGCTCGGCCTCTCCGGCCTCGAGGGCCTGCTCGGCGTCCCCGCCGTCCTCGGCGGCGCAGTCGCCATGAATGCGGGCACCCGCTTCGGCGAGATGAGCGACACCCTCGAAGAGGTCGAGCTCTTCGTCGACGGGGCGCTCGAGCGCGTGCCGGCGTCCGACCTCGACCTGAGCTATCGCCACGCCGAGCTCCCCGAGGGCGCCATCGTCGTCCGGGCGCGGCTCCGCCTGGTTCCGTCCGATCCCGAGCGTGTGCAGGCGAAGCTCGACGGCGTGGATGCGGCCCGTGAGGGGCAACCCAGGATCAAGTCGGCGGGCTGCGCGTTCAAGAACCCTCCCGGCGACAGCGCCGGCCGCGTGATCGACGCCGCAGGCCTCAAGGGCCTCCGCGTCGGGGACGCCATGGTGGCTCTGGAGCACGGCAACTTCATCGTCAACCTGGGAGTCGCCACGGCGCGCGAGGTCTGCGAGCTGCTGGCGCTGATCCAGGAGCGCTCGCCGGTCCCGCTCGAGCTCGAGTGGCGGCGGTGGGGGTTCTGAGGTGCGCCCGTTCGTCCTGGCCCTGCTGGTGCTCGCCGCGGCCGCCATCGTCACGAGCCGCTTCGTGCCGAAGGTCACTCGCGTGGAGGTGAGCGGCAACCAGCACCTCAGCCGCGCTCAGGTCCTGAAGCTCGCCGACGTCGCACCCGGCGATCCGTTCCTGTGGGTGACGAGATACCGTCTCCGGCATCTGTCCCATGCCCCGTGGGTTCGCAAGGCGCGCGTCATCCGGCACTGGCCCGACATCGTCTCCATCATGGTGTGGGAGCGCCAGCCCGCCCTCACCGACGGCACGACCACCTGGGCCGCGGACGGTACCGTCCTGCCCGGTGTGAGCGCCACGGTCAGGTCCCATCTGCCCCGCCTGAAGGGGTGGGGGCCACCGCGCTTGCGCGAAGCCTTGACGCTCCTCCGCCTCCTGCATTCCTACGGGCCCAAGGTGATAAGCTACACGCCAGAAGGATTCGAGATTCAATTGACGGGGACGTCTCTCTTCACACCGAGTGCGGAGGCCTTGGAAAAGCAGTGGGCCGCCTTCGAGAGCCATCGCGGGGGTCGCGTCGCGGTGTACCCCTGGGGAGTGAGCAAGGCACATGAGTGACGAACGGATCATCGTCGGGCTGGACATCGGGACCACGAAGATCTGCACCGTGATCGGCGAGGTGGCATCCGATGGCGTGCTCGACATCATCGGCGAGGGAACCGTGCCGAGCGACGGCCTACGCAAGGGCGTGGTCGTCAACCTCGAGCGCACCATCGCCTCCGTGCGTCAGTCGGTGGCCGCCGCCCAGCGGGTGGCGGGCGTGCCTGTCACGACGGCCTGGGTCGGTGTCGCCGGTAGCCATCTCAAGGCCCTCACCAGCCACGGCATGGCGGCGATCCGCCGCGGTCAGCAGGTGACGCGGGCGGACATCGAGCGCACCATCGAGAACGCTCGCGCCGTCCCGCTCGAGGCCAACATGGAGATGATCCACGTCATCCCCCAGGAGTACGTCGTCGACGGCAACGACGGCATCAAGGACCCGGTGGGGATGTCGGGGGTGCGGCTCGAGGTCGACGTCCACATCGTGGCGGGCGCCCAGGGTCCGCTGCAGAACCTCAAGCGCTGCGCCGGCGACGCCGGCGTGGCCGTCGACGGCCTGGTGGTCCAGGCGCTAGCGTCCGGGCTGGCCGTCCTCAACAACAGTGAGCAGGAGCTCACCACCCTGCTGATCGACATCGGCGGCGGCACCACCGACGTAGGTGTGTTCCGCCGCGGCACCCTGGCGCACTCCGCGGTCATCCCCCTCGGCGGCGACCACATCACGCAGGACATCAGCCAGCTCCTGCGCATCCCGCCGGACGAGGCCGAGCGCGTCAAGCGCCGCTACGGCGTGGCCCTGCCCGAACTGGCCGACCGCGACGTGGAGCTGGAGGTGGCCAACCCGAGCTACACGGCCAGCATCTCCACGTTCGAGCTGGCCCAGGTGATCAAGCCGCGCGTCATCGAGATCCTCGACCTGGTCAAGCGCAACATCGAGCAGCGCATGGGCGCTTTGGAGCTGCTGGCCGGCAACGTGGTGGTGACGGGAGGCGCCTCGCTGATGCCGGGGATCGAGCAGGTGGCCACCGACCGCTTCCGGCTGCCGGTGCGCATCGGCAAGCCCGAGGGCGTGTCGGGCCTGGCAGATGTCGTAGCCAGCCCGGCCCACGCCACGGCGGTGGGGCTGGTCCGCTTCGGGATGACGCAGCTGGCGACCCAGCCCGCCACTGTCCAACGTCAGGTCAAGGAGGACGATCGCGGTCTGGGAGGCTTCTTCTCGAGCATCCGAAACATCTTGAAAGACTTCTTCTGAGCCGGTGGGGAGCGTGAGGACGTGAGCATGAACCAGAGCGAAAACGCCGTCATTCGGGTCATCGGTCTTGGAGGAGGCGGCAACAACGCCGTCAACCGCATGATCGAGACGGGCCTCAAGGGCGTCGAGTTCGTCGCCGCCAACACCGACGCGCAGGTGCTCGCCACCAGCCTGGCGGATACGCGCATCCAGATGGGCGACCACATCACCAAGGGCCTGGGCGCCGGCGCCAACCCGGAGATCGGCGAGCAGGCCGCCCTCGAGGACCGTGACCGCATCGCCGAGACGCTTCGGGGTTGCGACCTGGTGTTCATCACCGCCGGCATGGGCGGCGGCACCGGGACCGGCAGCGCCCCCGTCGTGGCCGAGGTGGCCCGAGAGCTCGGCGCGCTCACGGTGGCGGTGGTCACCACGCCGTTCATGTTCGAAGGCCCCAAGCGCATGCGGCAGGCCGACGAGGGCCTGCGCAAGCTCGAGGACAAGGTCGACGCCTTGATCGTGGTGGAGAACCAGCGCTTGCTGTCGGCCCTGGACCGCAAGGTGAAGCTGACCGACGCCTTCCGCGTGGCCGACAGGGTGCTGTACCACGGGGTCCGTGGCATCAGCGACGTCATCAACGTGCCGGGCCTCATCAACGTCGACTTCGCCGACGTCAAGACGCTGCTCCAGGGCGCCGGCACGGTGCTCATGGGCATCGGAGCGGGCCGCGGCGAGAAGCTCGCCGACGAGGCCTCCAACAGCGCCACCCACAGCCCGCTGCTCTCACGCGGGGTGGAGGGCGCCCGCCACCTGCTCATCAACATCACCGGCTCCGAGGACCTGACCCTGTTCGACGCGCACGAGATCGTCGAGAAGATCAGCGAGGCCACCGAGGTCGAGGACGTGAACGTGCTCTTCGGCGTCACCTACGACGAGGATGCCGCCGACGAGGTACGGGTCACCGTCATCGCGGCGGGCTTCGACCAGTCGCCGCAGGTGAAGGTACTGCGCCCGACCCATCTGAGGGCCGCCGCGGGGGGACGGAGCTACGACCCGAGCAACTACGACATCCCCGCCTTCCTTCGCTACAACCCGGACAGTCCCGAGAACTGAGGACCTTCGACCGAGCGACGGGTCCCACCGCACGTTGGCGCTGGGACCCGTTCTGGTAGGCTGTCGGTCGTGCGCAAGGAGGTCTTCCGCGGCAAGATCATTACCGTCGCCGTGCTCGACGACCACTGGGAGATGGTCGAGCACGCGGATGCGGTGGCCGTGCTGGTGCAACGCGGGCGCAGCGTTCTGGGTGTCATCCAAGACAGGCCCGCCGTAGGATCGCGCACCTGGGAGCTGCCGGCCGGACTGATCGACCCCGGCGAGACGCCCGAGCGGGCGGCCGCCCGGGAGCTCGCCGAGGAGACCCAGCTCGGCGGGCGGCTCACGCTGATCTCGCGCCTCTACGCCTCTCCCGGCTTCTCCAACGAGCTCATCCACCTCTTCGAGGCGCACGAGGTCCGCAGCGTGCCGGGCACGCCCGACGAGGGCGAGGAGCTCAGCATCGAGTGGCGCGACGCGCTCGAGCTCTGGAACGCCGTCCGCGCCGGCGAGCTCGCCACCAGCGGGGTCACGCTGCTCGGTCTGCGCCACGCGCTGGCGCGGCTGGGTGTTCAGCCGTGAGGATCGTCGCCAGCCCGGAGGATGCCGCCCTCAAGGGCGGCGTGCTGTCGATCGGGAACTTCGACGGCGTCCACCTCGGGCACCGCATGCTTCTCGAGCGCATGCGCGAGCTCGCCGACGCCACCGATCGCCCCGCCATCGTGCTGACGTTCTTTCCACCCGCCAAGGTGGTGTTCGGGCACGCCACCTTCCTGAGCAGCGCCGAGGAGAAGATCGACCTGCTGCGCGCCTACCGCCCGGACGTGATCGTCATGATCCCGTTCTCGCGCGCGTACGCCCGCACCGACAAAGCCCGGTTCGCCGACCAGCTCAGGTCGCTGGCGCCGCACGCCATCATCGTCGGCGAGGACTTCCGCTTCGGGCACGACCGGGCAGGCGGACTGAACGATCTGTCCCCCATTCCCGACCGGCTCGAAGCCTTCGGGCTCAAGACCCTCCACGGCGAAGTGGTGAAGTCCTCCCACATCCGCGACCACCTGTCCGCCGGCCGCATCCAGCGAGCCAACGCGCTCCTCGGCGCTCCCTACCCGGTGCGCGGCGGCGTCGTGCGCGGCGATGCACGCGGAGCGACCATCGGCTTCCCCACCGCCAACGTGCACACCGACGAACGCAAGGCGCTGCCGCTCGGCGTCTACGCCGTGCGCACCGACACGCCGCACGGCAGGTTCGACGGCATGGCCAACGTCGGCCCGCGCCCCAGCTTCCCCAACGAGGCACCGTCGCTCGAGGTCCATCTCTTCGGCTTCTCGCACGACCTCTACGGAAGTGAGATCACCACGCGCTTCTACGCCTTCCTCCGGTCGCAGCAGCGCTTCGACGGTCTCGACGGCCTCAAGGCGCAGCTCGCGCGCGACGGCGATGCCGCCCGCGAGGCGCTCAGGGCCTCGCCCGACTGAGCCGTATACTCGCGCCATGCTCATCTACGGACGCCGCGCGGTGCTGGAAGCGCTCCAAGGAGGCACGGTCCAGCGCGTGATGGTGGCACGCGGCGTCAAGCCGCGGACGCTCGCGGACCTCCGGCGGGCAGCGGAGCGTGCCGGCGTGCCCTTCGAGGAGGTGGCGCGCATCGAGCTCGATCGGGCCCTCAAGACCACCTCTCACCAGGGCGTCGCGGCGGAGCTACCGGAACCCCGCGAGGCCACCCTCGAGGACATCTTCGAGCGCGCCGCCGAGCGCGGCGAGCGGCTGCTGGTGGTGTTGCTCGACCACCTGACCGATCCCCACAACGTCGGTGCCATCATCCGTAGCGCCGAGGTGCTGGGCGCCCACGGGATCGTCACCGAGAGCCGCCGCAGCGCCCCGCTGTCCCCCATCGTGGTGAAGACGGCGGCGGGGGCCACGAGCCACCTGCCGCTGGTCGTGGTCCCCAACCTGCCGCAGGCCGTCGCTGCCCTCAAGGAGCGCAACGTGTGGGTCTACGGTGCCGCAGGCGACGGCGCCCAGCTTCCCGAGGAGGTCGACTGGGACCGCGACGCCGCGATCGTGATCGGCTCCGAAGGTGAGGGCCTTCGCCGGCTTGTGCGCGAGCGCTGCGACGACACCGTGCGCATCCCCACGCGCGGCAAGGTAGCCTCGCTCAATGCTTCGGTCGCCGCCGGTATCCTCATCTACAGCGTCCTGAAGGCGCGTCGATAGCCGGAGGCTGGAACCCCCAGGAGGAGGAACCTCATGCCGCGTCGCCTGGTCAGCGAAGACCTCTTGCGCCTCACCTTCGTCTCCGACCCTCGCCTCACTCCTGACGGACGCCGTGGCGCCGCCGTGGTCACGCGCATCGTGCCGGGCGAGGGGGACGCGCCGCCCCGCTACCGCTCGCGCGTAGCGCTCTACGATCTCGCGCGCGGCGAGGAGCGTGCCTTCACGGGCGGCGCCCACGCCGACACCGCGCCGCGCTTCGCGCCGGACGGCACCCGCCTGGCCTTCCTCCGGCAAGAGGGCGAGAAGGGCAAGCGCCAGCTGGCGCTGATGCCGCTCGACGGCGGTGAGGCCGAGGTCGTCACCGCCTTCGCCTCGGGTGTGGGCACCTACGCCTGGCACCCCGATGGGCGACGGCTCGCCCTCACCACGCGAGGCGACTGGAAGGACGAGGCGGACCAGCGCGGCCTGCCACGACGCATCGCGCGGCTCCGCTACAAGAGCAACGGCGAAGGCTTTCTGCCCGAGGAGCCTGCCCAGCTCTACCTGTTCAGCCTGCGCAGCGGCCGCGCCCGACCCCTCACCGACCTGCCGGTGAGCGCCTCCGCGCCCGCCTTCTCCCCCGACGGCGTCACGCTCTACTTCGTCAGCGCCGAAAACGCGGAGCAGGACGACGACTGGCGCGGCGGCATCTACGCCCTCGACGTGAAGAGCCGTGCTGTGCGTTTGGTCGCCGGCGACCTGCTCACGCCCCGCGCGCCGGTCCCCTCGCCCGACGGGCGCCACCTCGCCTACCTCGCACCGTCGGTGCCGGAGGACATCGGCAGCCCCACCGGCGTCTGGGTCGTCGAGGCGGCCGGCGGGCGGCCCCACCTCCTCACCGGCGGTCTCGACGCCGAGTCCAGCGTCGGCGGCGACAGCCACTACGGTTCGTACCCCCAGGACCCGGTCTGGGACGACGCGGACAGCCTCGTGTTCAACCTGAACCGGGAGGGGGCCAGCGGGCTCGCGCGGGTAGCGCTGGAAGGCGGCGTCACGCCGCTCATGGACGGACGGCGCGCGGTGACGTCCTTCGCCTACGCCGCCGGTCGGGCGCTCACCACCGTGGAGACGCCGACCGAGCCCGGCGAGCTGCTGCTGCGCGAGCCCGGCAGCCAGGAGCGCAGGGTGAGCGACTACAATCGCGCCTGGCTGGATGAGGTCCGGCTCAAGCGGCCCTCCGACACCGTGACCTTCCCCTCCGACGACGGTCATGAGCTCAGCTACTGGACCCTGCCGCCGGTGCGCGCGCGGCGCGACCGCGCGGTGGTGGCCGAGGTCCATGGCGGACCCCATACCAACTACGGCTTCGGCTTCTACTTCGAGTTCCACCTGTTGTCAGCCCGTGGCTACACCGTCGTCTACGGCAATCCGCGGGGCGGCAGCTCCTACGGCCCGGCCTTCTTCCAGGCGGTCCTGGCGGACTACGGCGGCGGCGACGCTCGCGACGTGCTTGCGATCGTCGACCATGCCATGGAACGGCACCGCGACCCGACCGCGCCCGTCCATCTCACGGGCGGCAGCTACGGCGGCTTCATGACCAACTGGCTCGTCGGGGTCACCGACCGCTTCCGGAGCGCGGTCACGCAGCGCAGCATCTGCAACTGGCTGAGCATGTACGGCACCTCCGACATCGGCTACCGCTTCGTGGAGCGCGAACAGGGCGGCACGCCCTGGCAGGATCTGGCGCGCCTCTGGGACCAGAGCCCCCTGAAGAACGTCGCCAAGGTCACCACGCCGACGCTGATCGTGCACGCCGAGCAGGACCTCCGCTGCCCCATGGAACAGGCGGAGCAGTGGTTCTCCGCTCTCAAGCGGCTCGGCCGCGCCGACGTGGAGCTCCTGCGCTTCCCCGACGAGAGCCACGAGCTCTCGCGCGGCGGCCGACCCGATCGGCGCATCGCACGCCTGGAGGCGATCGTCGACTGGTTCGAGCGCCACGCGTGAGCACCGCGAGCGGGGGCGCTCTCCCGCTCGCGAGCACGAGGCTCAGTCGACCACGGTGGCGAGCACCGTGCGGGGCCCGCCGCGTTCGCGGAACTCGCACAGGTAGATCCCCTGCCAGCGTCCGAGCGCCGCTCGACCGCCGCGCCACGGAAGGGTGAGCGACGCGCCGACCACCGCGGCCTTGGCGTGTGCCGGCATGTCGTCCGCACCTTCGAGGGTGTGCTCGAAGTACGCCGCCCCGTCGGGGGCCAGGCGCCGGAACCAGCGCTCGAGGTCGGTGCGCACCTCCGGCGAGGCATTCTCGCCGAGGGTCAGGCCCGCCGAGGTGTGCTGTAGGAACAGGTGCAGCAGACCGAGCTCGACACCGTCGGCGTCGATGGCGGCGAGGATCTCGCGGGTCACCAGGTGGACACCGCGCGGTCGCGGAGCGAGGTCGATGGTGAAGCTGTGCATGGCCATGGCGCGAGGATACGGGAGAGCGCCGGCTCCAGCTTCGGGACGCCGCGTTCCGGGGGCGCCCCGCCCTTCCTGCCCGCGACCATGCGACGGGACACGCCGCCCGCGACGGCGAGGACCACCGAGCGGCGTAGGGGTTGCCTTGGACATGCGGGGTCGAACGTGCTACATTGGCTCGCTAGGGCGCTGATCTCGCCAGGCCATCGAGCCCGCGAGTGGTGCCCCCACTCGCGCGCGGCATCGTCGACTATGCCACGGATCCGCGCGGGAACCCTGTCACAGGGCGCCCTCAGGGCGCCGCGGAAGGCAACGATATCTATGGCGATGGCTGCAGACAAGAAGCTCGAGATCATCCGCACCTACGGCAAGGACGACAAGGATACCGGGTCCACCGCCGTGCAGGTCGCATTGCTCACGGCCCGTATCGAGGAGCTGAGCCAGCACCTTCGTACGCACACCAAGGACCACCACAGCCGCCGCGGGCTGCTCAAGATGGTCGGGCAGCGCAAGCGCCTGCTCGGCTACCTCGAGCGCACGGACTACGACGGCTACAAGGAACTCATCGCGAGTCTCGGCCTGCGCCGCTGAGGGGCCGTATCGGACGAGCGTGACCCCCGACCGTACCCAGCAACAAGCCACGCAACCCACGTCGAAGGACGCTTCCGGCGAGGCCACCGCTGCCTCGCCGGTCCACTATGAGCCCCGGCCACGCTCGCGACCGAAGTCGCTCGGGGCGATCCGCGGCCGACCCGCCACCGGGCGGGACGCCCGCACGTTCGGGACCGTGAAGGAGACACCGTGAACCTACCCAGCCATCGACGCTACGCCACCCAGCTCGGAGGGCGCGAGCTCGTCATCGAGACCGGCAAGTACGCCAAGCAGGTCTCCGGTAGCGTCACCGTCCGCTACGGCGACAGCATGGTGCTGGTCACCGCCCACATGAACGACTCCGGCTCACCGTTGCCGTTCCTCCCGCTCACGGTCGAGTACGAGGAGCGTCACTACGCCATCGGCAAGATTCCCGGCTCGTTCCTCCGGCGCGAAGGGCGCCCCGGCCAGCAGGCCACGCTCAACGCCCGCATCACCGACCGGCAGATCCGCCCGCTGTTCCCCAAACAGCTCCGCAACGAGGTGCAGGTCATCTGCACCGTTCTGTCGGCCGATCAGCAGAGCGACCCCGGCCCGCTGGCCGCCATCGGCGCCTCGGCCGCCCTCTCCATCAGCGACGTCCCCTGGAACGGCCCCACGGCGTGCTGCGTGGTGGGCTACAAGGACGGGCAGTACATCATCAACCCGTCGCTGGAGGCGCTGCGTGACGGCAGCTCACAGCTCGAGCTCACCGTCGCGGCCAGCAAGGACGCGGTCATGATGGTGGAGGCCGCAGCCAGCGAGCTTCCCGAGGACGTCATGGTCGGCGCCATCGAGGCCGCCCACGAGGCCCTCAAGCCGGTCGTCGACCTGATCGCGCAGATGCGCGAGGAGGTCGGCAAGCCCAAGAAGGGCTTCGAGCCCGCCGTCGACGTCGAGCCCTCCGATATCGAGACCATGGCGCACGAAGCCGCCTCGGCGGGCCTGCGCGAGGCGCTGCTGACGACCGGGAAGCACGAGCGCGCCGACGCCGTCAAGGCGCTCCGCGACGGCATCCTCGAACGCCTCGTGCCCGATGCCGAGGCCGATGGCGCCCAGGACCGCCTCAAGCAGCTCAAGGCCGCCTTCGACAAGGCGGAGCAGGCCGAGATGCGACGCCTGGTGCTGGAGGAGAACCAGCGCACCGACGGCCGCCGCCCCGACGAGATCCGGCCCATCTGGATCGAGACCGGCGTGCTCCCGATGGCGCACGGCTCGGCCGTGTTCACCCGCGGCGAGACGCAGGTGCTCGCGACGGCCACCCTCGGCACCGGGCGCGACAACCGCCTGGTCGATGATCTCGGCCTGGACGACACCGAAGAGTTCATGCTCCACTACAACTTCCCGCCCTTCTCAACCGGCGAGGTGAAGCGCCTGCGCGGCACCTCGCGCCGCGAGGTCGGCCACGGCAACCTGGCCCGACGGGCGCTCGTGGGCATGGTGCCCAGCCAGGAGGACTTCCCGTACGTGCTGCGCGTGGTCGCCGAGACGCTCGAATCGAACGGCTCGAGCTCGATGGCCACCGTCTGCTCCGGCTCGCTGGCGCTGATGGACGCGGGCGTCCCCGTGCACAAGCCGGTGGCGGGCATCGCCATGGGCCTGGTCAAGGATGGCGAACGCTATAAGATCCTCAGCGACATCCTCGGCTCCGAGGACGCCCTGGGCGACATGGACTTCAAGGTCACCGGCACGTCCGAAGGCGTGACCGCGCTGCAGATGGACATCAAGATCACTGGCATCACCCCCGCCATCATGCGCGAGGCGCTCGCGCAGGCTCGCGCCGGCCGGCTCCACATCCTCGGCAAGATGCGCGAGGTCCTGCCGGCCCCGCGCGGCGAGATCTCACCGCGCGCCCCGCGCATCATCAGCGTCCGCATCCCCGTCGACAAGATCGGCACGGTGATCGGGCCCGGCGGCAAGCAGATCCGCGAGCTCGAGGCGCTCGGCTGCACCGTCGAGGTCGCCGAGGACGGGCTCATCAAGATCTACAGCGAGGACTCCGCGGCCGCCAAGGAAGTGGCCAAGCGCATCGAGGAGATGACGGCCACCGCCGAGGTCGGCCAGGAGTACGACGGCCGCGTCGCCAAGGTCACCGACTTCGGCGCCTTCATCACGCTCTTCCCCGGCACCGATGGGCTGCTGCACATCTCGCAGATCGCCGAGGAGCGCGTGCAACGCGTCGAGGACTACCTCAAGGAGGGTGACCAGGTCCGCGTCAAGGTCAACGCCATCGACGATCGGGGCAAGATCGACCTGGTCCGTCCCGAGCTCGAGGGCAAGATCCCGCCGCGCGGCAGCGGCGGCGGGCGACGGGGCGGCCCCCGGGGGGGCCGCGACCGCGGACCTCGCGGCGACGGCAGGGAACGTAGCGAGCGCCGCCCTCCACGGGACCGGCGGTGAGGTAAGAAGATAGGGGGGGCTCCTTCCGGTCCGCGACGGAGGGGGCTTCAGGCGGCGCCGCAGCGCCGCAGCGATCGGGTCGCAGGGCGGCGCGGACCGCAACCGACCCGGCTCGGCGGATCGAACCAGCGCAGCAAGCGACGGCGCGACGAGCCGACGGCAGCGCCCCACTTGGGACGCCGGGACGCCCCGGAAAGCGTGTCCCAAACTATTTTGCGCGCACGACCCGTCCACGAGTGGACGATCCGGTCGTGCAACAAGCGATTCCGGCACGGCGCATGCCGCCGCCGACGAGGGCGTCCAAGCGGGCCCTCGTCGCGGGCGTGCGGTGGTGCCGGTGGACACGAGAGGAGTGTCATGGCTGCGGACGACCGCAAACTGCGCATCATCCCGCTGGGCGGCATGGGCGAGATCGGCAAGAACATGTTCGCGTTCGAGTACGAGAACGAGGTCCTGCTGATCGACGGAGGCCTCGCCTTCCCCGACGCCGACATGCTGGGCGTCGACATCCTGGTCCCCAAGATCGACTGGGTGATCGAGAACGCCCACAAGATCAAGGGCTGGGTGCTCACGCACGGGCACGAGGACCACATCGGCGGGCTGCCCTACATGATCAAGCTGCTGCCCAAGATCCCCATGTACGGCGCCAAGCTCACGCTGGGCCTGCTCCGGGGCAAGTTCGAGGAGTTCAAGCTCTCCGAATCCGACGTCGATCTCCACGAGATCACACCGGACGATCGCATCAAGATCAGCAAGTACTTCACCGTGGACTTCTTCAGGATGACCCACTCCATCCCCGACAACAGCGGGCTGGTCATCCACACGCCGCTCGGTCGCGTCGTGCACTCGGGCGACTTCAAGCTCGACTACAATCCGGCGGACGGCAAGACCAGCCACCTCCACAAGCTGGCGCAGGCCGGCGAGGACGGCGTTCTGCTGCTCATCTCGGACTCCACCAACGCCGAGCGGCCCGGCTACACGCCCAGCGAGCGCGACGTCATGTCCGCGGTCGAGGACATCGTCGCCAAGACCCGCGGGCGCGTGATCGTCACCACCTTCTCCAGCCACGTCCACCGGCTCCAGAACTTCGTCCGCATCGCGGAGAAGTTCGACCGACGCGTGATCATGGAGGGGCGCTCGATGGTGAAGAACGCGACCATCGCGCAGGAGCTGGGTTACCTGGAGTCCAAGGAGCCGTTCGTCGCCAGCGAGAACGTGGGCGACCTTCAGGACGACAAGGTCTTGTTCCTGTGCACGGGCTCCCAGGGCCAGCCGATGGCCGCGCTCAGTCGACTCGCCTCGGGAAGCCACCGCAAGATCAACCTAAAGCCCGGCGACACCGTCATCATGTCCTCGAACCCCATCCCGGGCAACGAGGAGGCGGTGGGGCGGGTGATCAACCAGCTCTACGAACGCAACGTCAACGTCTTCTACCCGCCGACCTACAAGGTGCACGCCTCGGGCCACGCCTCGCAGGAGGAGCTGAAGCTGATCCTCGACCTCACGCGCCCGCGCTTCTTCATGCCGTGGCACGGTGAGATACGGCACCAGGTCAACCACCAGCGCCTCGCCGAAGGCATGAGCCATCCGCCCAAGAAGGTCGTCATCGCGCACAACGGCGACGTGCTGGAGCTCACCCGCGACAACCTCAAGGTGACTGGGCAGGTCGAGGCCGGCGTCGTCTTCATCGACAGCGTCGGGCGCGTGGGCGACGAGGTGACCGAGCCGGTCATCCGCGACCGCCAGATGCTGTCGGCGGAAGGCGTCATCGTGATCATGGCGCTCGCGGGGCGCAAGCCGTCGGTGGAGGTCATCACCCGCGGCGTCGCGCAGGGCGAGAACGGCCTGGTGAAGGAGATCGAGCGCATCGCCCTGGAGGGGCTCCAGCGCGGCGTGCGCGAGAAGCGTCGCCTCAACGACATCCGTGACGACATCTTCTACCCGGTGCGGCGTTACATCCGCAAGGCCACCGGTCGCAACCCGCTGATCGTGCCGACCGTGCTGCAGAGCTGAGCGAACCGGGGGCGTGCCGACCCGGTCGGAAGCGCCCCACCATCGACGCGGGGGCCTCAGGGCCCCCGCGGACGTTCGAACGCTCACACGATGGGTTGGGTGGCCCAGGGCTCGGGCTCGGCGCCGCCGAGCCAGTCGCGTAGCCGCTCCAGCGCGCTGGCCGTGAGGGCGCGCCCCTGCGCGATCACGTCGTCCTCCACCAGCAGGGCATTGCTGACACGGCGCTGGCAATCGTAGCCGGCGGCCGCCACGTAGCGACCCTCCCGATAGAGGTCGAGGGCGCGGTCGATCGGCACCTCGTAGAGCACGTCGACCTCGTCGCAGGCCAGCACGTACTCCTCGAGGGGGCGCTCGTCGCGGACGGCGTAGACGTCCTGGACCTCGCGATCGAGGCCCGCCCGGTAGCTTCGCACCGAGCGCGCGCTTCCGAGGAACGTGAGTTGACCCGGGCGGACGACGAGCCCGATCTCCTCCTCGGCCTCGCGCACGACGTCGACCAGCGTCTCCCCCACGCGGACGTGCCCGCCGACCGTCACGTCGAGCTTGCCGGCCTCCAGGTCCTTGTACCGGGAACGGCGCTGCAGCAGCACCAGCCGCCCCTCGCGCACCACCCACAGGTGGAAGGCGCGATGCCAGTCGCCGTCGGCGTGCACCTGCGCCCGCCCCTTGCCGCGGCCGAGCGGGAGGCCGTCGGCGTCGAGGAGCTCGAGCTGCTCGTCGGCGGGGCTTCGCATGCCGTCATTGTAGGTGGGCCCCGGCGGCCCGAGCGCGAATCCCCTCGCATGGCGGCCTTCGCCGTCGGCCCCTGTCCGCGATGGGGCCGGACCTTGCTTGACGGGCTGCACGGGGCGCTCGTACACTTTGAAGGCAACGGCGCGCTTGCGTTGTTGCCGGCACTCCGGGGTGTAGCGCAGCCTGGTAGCGCACTTGACTGGGGGTCAAGTGGTCGCTGGTTCAAATCCAGTCACCCCGACCAGATGGATGCCGTCCAGGACGGCAGATGCAAGGCGGGCCTTCCGAGCTTCGGGAGGCCCGCCTGCGATTTGTGTGCCGATTGTGTGCCGATCCGTGGGTGGGCTGAGCCAGCGGGCAAGTCGTCGGTGGATTCG
>Ga0315542_1001253_pt1 | contig 15908 bp, 8 predicted proteins | sample SalMarSW160120MG_FD_202541 | JGI IMG/M metagenome (GOLD analysis project Ga0315542, IMG submission 202541) | Salt marsh sediment microbial communities from the Plum Island Ecosystem LTER, Massachusetts, United States - Salt Marsh Sediment SW1601-20 ...
GATACCCGGGCGTTGGCACCTGGCCAAGCGTCGCTACCTGGAACGTTGTGCTGATTTATATGGAGATCTGCTGGCAACAGCCGGCACCCATACCAATCTTTCCCTGCCGGATTCCCTGCTGACCTGGGATTTTATGCAAATGCCCCAGGCTGAGCGTGGTGATACCCATCTGGACGAATACAAAAGTGAGTTCTATATCACGGCTACCCGCCTGCTGCGCGCTTTTGCTTCTCTATTTATTGCCACCAGCGCTTCAACTCCTTTCCAACCCAAGCTGTGCAAAGGTGAGCCGGTTGCCGTACTCACCGAGGTGGATTCGCTACGCAACCTGACATTCCCGAACCCCCTTCCGCTTGACCCACCCGATCTATACCGTTCTTATAACGATTATTTGCATCTCTCCTACGATGCAGTCCGCCAGGGGACTCGTTTCGGAAATAATAACTGGACTCCGGTAAGGGCGCGTTCTTTCGCAGAACCGGTAGAACGTTTGATCGCTATCACCAGTGACCAGCTTAACGATCTTTATGCGCGTGGTCTTTACGCAGTCGGTCAAGTTGGACCGGCGGAAGAAATGGCTCGCCAAATCGAAATTCAAAATTTGATGGCGCGCATCAATCTGCCGATGGCGAGAGTTGAGGTGCGTACAGACGACGGTAATCACCCGCTCGAGCTGGATATCGCCAATCTGACATTAAAACACCTGCTCCTGATCCGGATCTATGCCGATTCTGAATTCGGGCGCGCTTTTCGTTATGATCGCGAAGATATGCAGCGCGCTCGTCGAAATGAAACCCAGGCGGCACGCGATGGCCTGCGAGCCGAGATTGAAAATCCATTCACCGGCAAACCGGTGCAAATGCGTGCCTTTCTGAATTGGACCCTGCAAGAACTCCGCCCGCTTGCAGAAGCCCTCAACCGCTGGCAGGAGCTGGCACCCCTGGTGGAGATGGCTGAAGGGGCACCAAATACATCAGAACTCATGCGCCAGCGCGTTCGCCAGGAATTGGGTGATTGTGGCGAGGTGCCCCTCGAGATGCTGCGCCTCCTGGCAGAAGAGCGTGAAGTACAGGTGCAGCAGGATGTCGAAATGATCGCAGCAACGTATGCAGAGATCGGAAAAGAAGCTCCCAAACTGAGGGAGTTCTTACAGCATGCGCGGGATGATGTGCATCTCGATCAGCAGGTTCCGGTGCGTTTTCGCCCACGCCCCGATGCATTGGTAGAAGTCTCCTTCACAGATAAGACGAGCGAGATTGTCGCCCTGGCAAAACAACTCATCCGGATCCCGTCGGTGACCGCCTGTCCAGAAGAACGCCTGGATGAAGTAAGGAGAGCTGCAACGTTCATTTTCGATTACCTTCGTGATCAGGGCATGGGCGTGCGTTACTACAACCGGTCTAAATATCCGGCACTGCTGGCCGGCTTTCCTGGACAGATGAGCGCGCCTGTAATGTTCAGCGGTCACTTTGATGTGGTGCCACCCGAGCCGGATGACGGCCAGTTCACACCTACCCTGGACGGGGATTACCTGTGTGGGCGCGGCGCCGGGGATATGAAAACCGTGGTTGCCACTTACCTGGTCTGGATGAAGGATATGCTCCGCCAGGGGCCCCCATATCCACCCGTCAATTTACTGCTGGTGGGTAATGAGGAGAATGGTGAAACTGAGCCAATGGGCACGCCACATGTGCTGCGTCTGCTGTCAGAAGAGCAGCATGATGCCAATGGGATGCCTTATGCTCCTGATTTGCTGATCGCCGGTGAGCGTACTGGAGAAAGCGGATTGGAACTATGGGGAGAAATTTGCATTCAGAATCGCGGGGTGATGCGTTTCGATCTGGTCGCGCATGGCAAACGCGGCCATAGTGGGGTGGCGGGCAGCCAGGTGGATTTGACGGAACGCCTGCTGATGGCACGCGCGGCAATGATCGGCATCCTGGGCAAACATTTGACCTTGAGCAGCGCTGATGGCTGGCAGTCACAGGCCCGTTTTCCTTTTATCCAGGTAGGCACGCCCGGAGTATACAATGTTACGGCCGATTATGGGATCGTGGGGGTCGAAGTTCGCCCAATCCCACAAGATGATCTGCATGCACTACGAGCAGATATCCAGGCATATTGTGATTCCCAAAACCTGGAGCTGCAAATCTCCGTGATGGAGAATGGGATCGCCTGCGATCCGGAAAACCCATACCTGGGGTCCCTCATGCAGGCCGTACAGCAAGCCTCGGGGCAGTCTCCTGCCGTCGGTCGCAAATTGCCTGGCACCAGCGCTCGCTTTGCGCCTCGCGGCCAGGGAGTGGTGTGGGGTCAGAGTGGTATTGGACCGCATTCGAAAAACGAACGCCATTATATTCCCAGCATTTTGCCATACTACCAGGCCATGCAGGCCTTCAGCAGTCTGCTGATTGGGGCTAACGGGGAGGAGGGTAAAGTATGATCATTGCCTTTCGATATCGATTTCTGGGAGGGGCTGATGCATCCAGATAATGTACCCGATCAACCCGGCAAGCTGATGGACCAACATAATACGTTGGTGGACCAGCATAGAACGCGCGTGGACAAGCAAAAAACACTTGTAATGAAGTTTGGTGGTACCTCTGTAGGTAGCGCTGAGGCGATCGATCAAGCGGTGCAAATTGTGTTCGACGCTCATCAGGACTGGCCGCGCCTGGTCGTGGTTACATCGGCGATGGCTGGCGTCACCAACCTGTTGCTGGAAAGCGCAGCTCTGGCAATTCGGGGTGAGACACATGCGATCGATCAGGCTGCCATGCAACTGCGCAGGACACATTACAGTGTGGTTGATGAACTGCTGCCTGAGGGCAGCCAGCACGCGAAAGTAAAACTGGCGATTGATCGCTTGATCGCCGATTTCAGCAGCTTAAGCCAGGCGATTGCAGTGTTGGGAGAGGCCACACCGCGGGCCATGGATGCGCTGGCATCGCTTGGCGAGCGGTTGAGCGTGAGACTGCTGGCTGCGGCGATCGCAAATCGCGGAGTTCCTGCGCAGTTTGTCGAAGCAAATCATTTGATCGTCACCGATCGTGTTTTCCAGGCAGCTCACCCCGATCTGGAGGCCACTCGCCTGCGCTCAAAACAGGTGTTGGAACCCTTGCTGGATCAGGGTATCACCCCGGTAGTGACCGGATTTCTGGCGGCCGCAGAAGATGGCGTGACCACGACCCTGGGGCGTGGTGGCAGTGATTACTCTGCAGCCATCATTGGGGCAGTTCTGCCGGCCGATGAAGTCTGGATATGGACGGACGTAGATGGCGTGATGACCGCGGATCCGCGCTTGGTGCCCAACGCTCGTACCGTTCCGACACTCTCATATCGAGAGATCGGTGAGCTGGCTTATTTCGGCGCCAAGGTCGTACATCCGAAGACGATTCGCCCGGTGATCGAAGCGGGCATTGGGCTGAGGGTCTGCAATACATTCAATCCCGGCCTGGATGGTACGCGCATTGTCATGGATGGTTACACTCAAGGGAATGGAGCCATCAAGGCAGTTACTGCGATCCGGCAGCAAAGTTTGATCACCTTAGAAGGGCGTGGGATGTTGGGTGTGGTTGGTGTGGCTGCGCGAACTTTTGGAGCGGTGGCAGCCACGGGGGTCAGTGTGCCGCTGATCACTCAGGCCTCCTCAGAACAGTCGATTTGTTTCGCCGTACCGGTAGAGGCCGCCGAGCGCGTCATGGGTGGTCTCGAGGCAGCCTTTGCCAGTGAACTTCAGCGCCGCGATATTGACCGCATCTGGGCCAGCGATGAAGTTGTGATTATCACTGTGGTGGGCTCCGGGATGCGCAATACACCGGGTATTTCAGGCCGCATATTTGGTGCATTAGGAGCTCATAGTGTGAATGTCATAGCGATTGCGCAGGGCTCTACCGAGGTCTCGATCAGCCTGGTTGTCGATGCCGGTGATGCGGAGGAGGCCGTACGGGCCTTGCACGAGCTGATCGTTGTGCCAACAAATTGAGTGAATAGGAGACCCAAATGCCCACTCGCATACCTGCAGCCGTATTAGGTGCCACCGGGAGCGTTGGCCAGCGCTTCGTTCAACTCCTGGATGACCATCCGTGGTTTGAAGTAGTCGCTCTGACTGGCTCGGACCGTTCCGTGGGGAAGTGCTATGGAGAGGCCTGTCATTGGATTCTTCCCGAATCCATGCCAGATTGGGCACGACCTATCCAGATCGTGCCTACAACTCCAGCAGCATTGGATGTGGCGCTGGTCTTTTCGGCGTTGCCGGCCAGTGTAGCGCGCAAGGCGGAAGTCGATCTGGCGCAGGCTGGAATTCTGGTATGTTCTAATGCTTCAGCTTACCGGCAGGCGGAAGATGTACCCATCCTGCTGCCCGAGATCAACCCCGATCATACCGGCCTGCTGGAAAACCAACGAAAAGCGCACGGCTGGTCGGGAGGTATCGTCACCAACCCCAATTGCACCAGCACGGGCGTGAGCGTCACGCTCAAGGTGTTGCAAAATGCTTTTGGACTGCGGCGGGTTTTCATGGTCTCGATGCAAGCCCTTTCCGGAGCCGGGTACCCGGGAGTGGCCTCGCTGGATATCCTGGATAACGTGATTCCTTATATCGCAAATGAGGAAGAAAAAGTGGAATGGGAAGCGCGCAAAATCCTTGGAGCCTATACGGGCGAGGGCATCGACCTGGCGGATTTCGGTATTTCGGCGCACACCAACCGGGTGGCAGTTAGCGATGGTCATATGGTCTGTCTCTCGGTTGAACTGGAGCAGCCAGTAGGTGTCGAAGAAGCTGCCCATGTTCTGACCGAATACGCTGCACCAGAAGAGAGCCGCGATCTGCCTACCGCGCCAAGGCCGGTAGTATTGCTGCGCAGCGAACCCGATCGCCCGCAGCCGCGCCTGGATCGAATGACAGGAAACGGGATGACCACTGTAGTCGGCAGGCTGCGACCGGATCCTTTGTTTCACCTCAAAATGGTAGTGCTCTCTCATAACACCATCCGCGGCGCGGCAGGCGGCTCGATCTACAACGCCGAGTTGCTGGTCCGCCAGGGCTGGCTGAGCGCGGCGGCATAAAAAACCCAGGTGTTACAGGTATTACCCGGAGGACAAACCGCTTTCTTTTCTTAGAATTTTAATTTAGTTGACAAATTTGGCGGAGCGTAGTAAGATTTTGCCGCTCTGTTCATTGGCGAGGTAGCTCAGCGGTAGAGCAGGGGACTCATAAGCCCTTGGTCGTGGGTTCAAATCCCACTCTCGCCACTACGCCCTACAGGCTCACGAGCCCCCATATATGGGGGTATCCATGGCAGTTAATTTGATAAAAATCTTATACACCCTTGGTTGTGGGTTCAAATCCCATTCTCACTGTCTTCCCGGTAAAAAATATTTATGCCATAAATATAAGCCACTCTCAAATGAAATCTTTCTGAGACGATATTTCCCAAAAATATCTCTCCATCGAAGATCAGGCCATGAATCTTTTCGGATTATAAAGCGATTTTCAATGTCGATATCCAATCCTGGTTTGTTATGAATATCCTATTCAATAACGTCCAGCCGATCCTTCCGGGCAACGGTTAAATCCACAGTTTTGATAATAATCCAATTTACTTACAACAAACCCAACTCCTGAGCCCGCAAGGCAGCCTGGGTGCGGTCCTCTACCTCCAGTTTCTGGAGGATCGTGGAAACATAGTTCTTGATCGTGCCCTCTGCCAGGAAGAGACGTTCGGCGATCTGGCGGTTGGTCAGTCCCCTGGCAAGCAAGCGCAGCACCTCAGCTTCACGCTCGGAGAGTTCCTCGCTCAGGCTGGCAGCCGCCTGTGTGCTTGCTGGTGCCAGGCGAGAAAATTCTGCCAAAACGCGACGGGCGATGGATGGCTCGATCAGCGCGCCGCCCTGGGCGACTGTGCGGATCGCCTGCGAGAGCTCTTCGCCGGAAACATCCTTCAATAGATACCCCAAGGCGCCAGCGCGTAAGCCTTCGAAAACGTATTGATCATCGTCGAAAGTCGTCAGGATGATGATCTTCGCATCTGGCCAGCGCTCGAGCAGTCGGCGTGTCGCCTGGACGCCATCCAAAAGCGGCATGCGGATATCCATCAATACCACCGAGGGGGCCAGCTTTTCATAGGCCAGCAGGGCTTGCTGACCATCCTCGGCTTCACCCACCACGTCCAGGTCCGCTTCCAGTTCCAGGAGCGTCCGTAAACCCTCGCGCATCAGGCGCTGGTCATCTACCAAAAGGATTCGGATCGGATCAGGCATGGTCGGCCTCCGTCTGCAGGGGAAGGGAAAGGGTCAACTGGGCGCCTCCTTCAGGGCGTGCGCCCAGTGTTAGCTCGCCGCCTAATAAGCCGGCCCGCTCGCGCAAACCGATCAGGCCAAAGCCGCCGGGTTGTTCCGTTTGCGGGTAGCCATGCCCATCATCGCTTATAGTAAGAACCAGCCCGTCATCATCCAAGACTAATTGCAGCCAGGCCTGGTTGGCCTGGGCGTGGCGTTGGATGTTGGTCAGCGCCTCCTGGGTCGTACGGTAGAGCGCCTTGTGGATCGGCCCCGAAACCGCAGGGATTGCGTCTGGCAGTGAGAGATGCACATCCAGGCCGGTTGCCTCGGCAAAACCATCTGCCAGGTGGCGGATGGAAGGTAGCAACTCCAGGTCCGACTCCAGAGGCGCACGTAGCCTGGCGACTGTCTGGCGCAACTCATTCAAGGCTTCACGCACTTGCTCGCGCACCGTCCCCACCATCTTTGCGGCGCGCTCAGGGTTGTCAGGGATCAGGCGTTGAGCTCCTTCGAGCTGCACTGCCGCCACGGTCAGGCGATGCCCTACAGTGTCATGCATCTCGCGCGCCATGCGATTTCTTTCTTCAACCACGGCCAATCTTTCCACCTGGCGAGCGTTTTCACGAAGCTGCTGGTTGGCCAGGTTCAGCTCGTGCAGCAGTAACTCGCTGGCCCGCTGAGCCTGGGCTGCACGGTACAGGGAATTGGCGACCACGCCGAAGAAAAAATAGCCTGCTAACACCGGCAGAAGATCGCCTAAGCCTCCCGGCCAGCCTTCAGCGTAGAAAAAATTAACCGCAGTGATAAGGCTGAATATCCCTAACCATAACAACCCCACTTTAAAAGAGTTCGTCAACATGGCTTGCGCGCTGAGCACGTAGAACAAGATGACAAATACGGACGAGCCGGGGGTAAATGCCAGCAGACCGCCAACCAGCAAGGTTTGTAATGCGAGTGAAAATTGTATCTGACCGCGGTCGAGCCCCTCGCCGCTGGTGATCGTGCGCGAGATGAGGACGCCGATCAGGATGAGCATCAGCATTGCCGTCCAGCGGTACAACAGGTAGGGGATGTCAAGGATCCCTACCGCCGCGACGGCTCCAATGGTGACATATGCCGCCAGGTCAAAGAGAGCCGTACGAGAGAAAGGTCTGGTTTGGGAAAACATTTCGTTTTTTATGGAAGGCAGTTTGAATTGCTGGTTGTGACCGTTGAAAAGATTTTACAGGGAATTTCGTATTTCAGCAAATGAGTTTATGGAAACAGGGGCCTGATATTTACTGGGAATAATGAGTTGAAGGTTTTTAGGCCGGTACATATCAGGGACGCCTGAGTCTTTATCAGGCGTCCCTGTAGAAAAGAAGTTGGTTGCGCTTATGCAGCGGGTTGTGGTGTTATGCTCGCTGGCATTGAGCGATCACGCCATAGCAGGAACAGGGTTCCCAGGCCGAGGATGGCAATCACCAGGCTGAAGAACCAGCCCAAGAAGGGGATTGCCAGCAGGATCGTCAGGATTGCGATGCCGAGCAGCAGCGACCAGACCGGCCTGGCAGCAATCTCGGGGTTGATGAGGGTCAGGATGAAATGCCCAATCAGATAGCTGACAACGATCTTAGCCAGGTACGTCGTAGCCAAACCGAAGGTTACAACCAGTGTCATGATCCCTGAACCACCCAGGCCTAGCACAGCGCCCGTCAGGCTTCCCAGGGTCAGAGCGCCGGTCAGCACGGCCAGTAGAATAACCAGGCCGATCAGCAGCAGTACCACGAAGGGGAAGATGACCAGCATGATGGTTCCCCATCCCAAACTTGGCCAGGGCTTCGCCTGCAGTTTTTCGGCAGGTTTTACGATCCACACGGGTACCAGCCAGACAAGGATCAAACCGACGACGATCAGGGTTACAAATTGGCGAAGCGTATCGAGAAACCAGGTGACTACAGGAGGAACCACGTTCACTGTCCTGGTTTCCTGAACCGGCACGACGGGCTGGGTTTGTTGAACCTGGCCGCTGACACCACCCGAGGGGATGATGGCTGGTTCACTGCTGACGTAATTAAGATCGCCGCTAATTTTGGCATTTTCACCAATCGTCAGGCCATTTGGCACGTATGGCACAGGGGGCATGTTGGGCATGTAATAAACCGGATTGTTGTTGGTGTTGTTATTGTTACCGATGCGCGCCTTCACGTTGCCACCCACAGTTCCCTCAATGGCCACTGAGTTGCTGCTCAAGTATGCATTACGACCAAGTTCGCCGGCCATCAGGGTCTGGTAGCTGCCTACAACCAAATCGCGGCCGATCTGGCTGCCAGGTTGAGTTTCAACGGAATAACCTGCCCCGAGCACGTCGCTTTTCACCTGAGCTTCAGGTCCAAAAGTCACGACGGCACCGGCAACGCGAGCATCATCCATTACAATCCCATTGATGACCACGCTTTGAGCAGCTGCCCAGAGGTCGCCCTCTACCGTACCATTGATGGTCACCGTCCGGGCGGCGACTATAAGGTCGCCTTTAATTGTCCCATCCAGTACGAAATCGTTGGCGCCAACGTATAGATCATCGTCGATGACCTGGTTAGCGGGAATAACGACGCGATCTCCACCACGACCATCAGCAGCGTAAGCTGCCGGGACAAATGCCATCGTCAGCAGCATGAGCATAAACAGCAGCCCAATTCTGGTGAGTAAAGTTTTATTTTTCATTTAGACATCCTCCAAACCAAAGGAACACTTTGGTTTTCTAACTTGTAGAACTCTTGTTGATTGATGTCTACAGGATAGTCGATTTCAGGTCATATTTCATAGTGCTGCTGGTCATGTATGCAGTCATATGACTACAGGGACAAGTGTTTTTAGCTTAATTGAGTGTTGATCTGGAACCACTTGTACGGGAAATCCCTACCTTTGGATTGGGAGAAACCCGAAACCTCCTGGGGTTTATCCCTTATTGTTGAGTAATGATTTCGGTAATATAGTGAAGCGGGGGAAAAATCGCCCTTTTTCAATTCAAGGGCAATAAATGGGATAATTTCCCGCCTGCAGCCGACACTCGTTGAGCTGGAGGTTAATTGTTTCGACCAATGTTAAAGCATAAATCCTATAGGAGGATATTTACTGGTATGAAATATGCTAAATCTTTAATCGTCGCGGCTGTACTGATTCTGGCGATGGGTTTTTCGCGTCCCCCCAAGATTCAGCCAATCGCGGCGGGTTCATCAGGAAGTGGAACGGCAAGTCTTTATGCGCCAAATGCTTCCGACAACTATATCGTCAGGCCAGGGGAGACGTTAAGCACGATTGCATCACAAAACAGCACTACTGCTTCTGCCCTGGAAACAGCCAATCCGGACCTGGCTAACGTGAATAATACAGTCCAGCCTGGAGAACGCCTGAATGTACCGAATGCGAATGAAGGTCCAACCGCAGTACTCGTACAAGGCAGCAGCTCCGGAAGTAGCAGCTCTAGCATCCCATCCGGAGGCTCACAGGCTACTCTGGTAATCGGCGGTTTTCCTGCTAACACGGCAGTACAGATCGGTATCGGGATGGAGACCGCACCGATCAGCAGCGCAATGAACGCAACGACGGATGCCAACGGCCAGCTGACCCAACAAGTTAGCATGCCTTCCGGATCGAACAGCCAGATGTCTGCTAACTGGGTCGCTGTTGTAGCCACCACAAGCGGCTCTTCCAGTAGTTCGGGGTCCGGTAACTCCGGGTCGGGAAGCTCTGGCTCGAGCAGTTCTGGATCAAGCAGTTCGAATTCCAGCAGTGTATCCGCCAGCAACGGGCAACTCCTGGTTGTGTCGAATGCCTTATCTTCTTCTGGGCCAACCACACAATCATCAAGCTCATCAAGCGGAACTCCCGCCAATTCGTCATCCGGATCGACTGGGTCTTCCAGCTCAAATGGATCGAGCTCCAGTTCGTCGAGCGGCATGCCCGCCAATTCGGCGTCTGGCTTATCTAACGGATCATCATCCGGTTCTTCCGGGTCAACCAGCTCGACTGGATCGTCATCCAGTTCGTCGAGCGGCGCGCCCGCCAGTTCTTCATCTGGATCCTCGAATGGCTCATCGTCTAATCCGGGCGGGTCTTCGTCCGGATCCTCAAGCTCGTCAAGTAGTTCTTCGAGTGGCTCAGCGACAATCCCAGCGACTGGAAAGGCTTCTCCTGCGGTAAAGTTAACACCTGCCCAGGGCGGGCCTGGAACCAGGGTTTTGGTACAGGCGCGCGGTTTTCCTGCGAATACCCTGGTCTATGTAAATGCTGGACTACAGGGAGGAACCATGGGGAACCTTGCTCTTGATCAAACCGATGCCAATGGGAACCTGACGGCTTATGTAACCATTCCAAACAGGGCCCAAGGAAGCAAGCAGGCTAGCTGGGTGGTAACGGTTGCAACTACGACAGGAACGTCTGTTAGCGCCACTTCCGGTGCCTTCACCGTCCCGGCCGCACCACAAGCCAGCTCTTCGAGCAGTTCTTCGAGCGGCTCGGTGACAATCCCGTCGACTGGTAAGTCTTCTCCTGCAGTTAAGATAACACCTACTCAGGGCGGACCAGGAACCAGGGTTTTGGTTCAGGCCAGTGGTTTTCCTGCTAACACCGCGGTCAATGTGGAGTTAGGAGCTCAAGGTGGAACGATGGCAAATCTGGCGACTGACCAGACAGATGCCAGCGGGAAGCTGACCGTCTACGTAACTATCCCGAACAGGGCCCAAGGAAGCCAGCAGGCCAGCTGGGTGGTAACGGTTACGACTACGACAGGAACGTCTGTTAGCGCCACTTCCGGTGTCTTCACCATCCCGGCAGCACCGTAATTGATGTGTTAAATATAGTCAGGGTGCTAATTGGAATTAGCTCCTGAAGAGATCGATTTCAGGAGATGTCCAAGTAGGCACAATCCTGAAGCAATAAGCCCCTACAGGAGATAGTCATTCTGTAGGGGCTTATCAAATTTCGATGGATGCTATTTCTTTTTTGGGTATGAGATCCCGAGCGTCTGGTGTGGCTTACAAAGTACGCCCTGCCTTATTCCGGGTTGATCCAGCCAGATCTTCAAATCAATTGAGATCAGGCTAATGCGATAGATGATTAATAACACATCGCGTCAACCAGATCATTGTTGTCATCACGCAAGTAGGCACAATCACTCTTGTTGTTCCAAACCGGTTCTGTCAGGCCCCAGTAAAGATTACTGGATGTATCTGTGCCGGCTTTGGTCCAGACTTTGACGGTGGCCCCCTTTTTCAGAGAGAAGTCTGGGAAAGTGTATACATTTTGGTTTTCATCCCGCAATTTCCAATCTGTCATGTCCACAGAACTATCGCCTTCATTCTTAATTTCGACATATTCTGTTTCGAGATCATTCCCTTCGGGGTTGTTATTGATGTCGACGATATAGACGCCTGGTTCAAGTGTTGGGGTGGGCGTTCGTGTTGGAGTGCGTGTCGGCGTGAAGGTTACTGCGAGAGTCTGCGTAGGGGTTTGCGTCAGTGTCGGGGTCGGTGAGGCCTCTTTAGCAACTACAGGTAGATAGATCGTATTGGCTAACGCGGTTGTGGTTGCAGAGATTAGACCGATTGTCACGATCAAAAGCAGCAGCCATTTTGTGTTCTTGGGTTTCATAGTTCCTCCTTTTTGATACAAGGCTAAGAATCATTTTTCGTGGCCCACACTGTGCGCCAAACCTTATAGGGTAAGGTCCCAGCCAATCAACCCCCTTTCTTCAAATTCGGTTTCGGCCTAATGTTTTTAGATCTACTGCATTACCCTGATTTTATCAGATTCATTTTGTGGGGATGATGCGCCTCTTCATCCAAAGAACTGAATCTTGCCATAAAAGTGTTTTTCCGAAGGCGAAAAAACCCATAAGGTTAAATTAAGGTAGCGATAATTTCATAATAAAGTCAAAATCAAGAGTTTGGAGTTTAATAATGTACAGAGGATAAGTTGTGAAAACAGCCGAATCCTCCTCTTTCTCCTCCTTAAGAAAACTGGACCTGGTGCTCCTGAGAAGGGGCACCAGGCTACAGTTGGTTGTAGTGTACGAAGTAAGGCCGGCCTATGAGTTCTTTACTCACAGGCCGGTCCTTTTTGATTTCTTGGACTGGAAATTGTCGGCTCAGGTTAGGGCGGTGGAGTAATAGCGCTTGAGCGCGAGATTGGCTGAATTTTTATCGGGGATGGTAATAGAGAAGCTGAGCTTGACTTTTGCTGTGATGGATCGACCAGTGTTTGGCGGGGTGTGCTGGCATATTTCTGCATGGTCTCCATAGATGAACTGGATGTGTTCAGTACTGTTTGAGGATAAAGGCCCAGCCAGAAGAGGATGAGGATCATCGTGGTCATCAAAGTCAGTTCACGAATATTGAAATCGGGTATTTTCTTCTCAAGAGTGCTTGGCCCATTGAAAACCTTTTGAATGATCCAAAGTGAGTATACCGTGGCGACAATAAAACCGAGCGTGGCTAAGATTGCCAATACTGGATTAACCTTAAAAGCGCCTAATAAAACCAGGAATTCGCCAACAAAATTACCCAATCCGGGAAGACCCAGGGAGGCCAGCGCCAGTACCAAACCTGAACGTCCCATGCGAGGGACTGAACTCCATAACCCACCCATCTTGTAGATATCGCGTGTATGGGTGCGTTCGTAGAGATTACCAACCAGGACAAAAAGCGCACCTGTACTGATACCATGAGCGATCATGATCATGACGGCACCTTGCAGGGCTATCTGGTTCCAGGCAAACACTCCCAGGAGTACAAAACCCATATGGCTGATGCTGGTATAGGCAACCAGACGTTTGAAATCGGTTTGCCCAAAAGCCAGGATTGCACCATACAGAATACCTACAACCGCCAATACCATAGCATATGGGGCGAAATTATGGGAAGCCTGGGGGAATAAAGGAAAGAGGTAGCGGATCATCCCAAAGCCACCGATCTTCAACACTAATCCGGCAAGGTCAACGCTGCCTGCGGTCGGTGCCTGGGTATGGGCATCAGGGAGCCATGTATGGAAGGGCACCACCGGAAGTTTGACCGCAAATGCCACAAAGAAGCCCAGCATTAGCAAGGTGGCAGTGGTAGGAGACATTGCAGTTCCGATTAATGCCATGTAATCGAATGTATAAATACCAGTATTGGCACCATGGATAAAGTAGAGTGCCAGGATTGCAAGCAGCATGAACAAACCGCCGGCCTGTGTGAATATAAAAAACTTGATCGATGCGTAGACCCGTCTTTCGTGTCCCCAAATGCCAATCAGGAGGTATAGGGGGATTAATAACATTTCCCAGAAGAAATAGAACAGGAATAGATCGACTGCTAGAAAGATCCCGACAAGCGCGGCCATAATCCAAAGCAGATTGAAATGGAAAAAGCCCACCCGGAATTGGATTTCGGTCCAGGATGTGACTACAGCCACAATCCCCAGAAGATTTGCCAGAAGGATCAACAGCAGGCTGAAGCCATCCATGGCAAAGTGCAAATTGATCCCAGCCTGAGGAATCCATACCACGTTATGCTCCAGGAACCAGGGACCTGAGGTAGAAAAGCTCACCTGACCAAGATATTGGAACCAGATCACAAGCAATCTAATAAAATGGGAGACGAGAGTAATCAGGCTGATCCAGCGGGGTGCTGTTTCACTCCACCTCTCGGAATACCAGGCGACAATACCGCCAGCGATCAACCAGACAATTAAACCTGTGAGTATCATAGTATCTCCATTGCAACTATCATGATCACCGCACCAAAGAAGATCACCAGAACATACCAGCGCAGCTGTCCATTTTCAATCTGTCTCAATAATTGTGAAAAATTCACATTCATGTTGGCCAGCCAGTCATAAATCGCGTCGATGAAGTCATTCTTATCGCGCTCGGATGCAAATACGAAGGGTTGGATGAACAGCTTGGAATATAACCAATCGAATCCCCATCCGACAAACCAGAAGTGATGCAATGTATTGCCAAGGCCAGCCTGGACCATTTCGGTTGTCAGTTGTGGACGTCTGAGGGTGAAATAATAGGCGATGTAAACGCCTATCAAGGCAACCAAACCAGAGATGGTTTCAAGAATTGCTTCAGTGCTCACGCTTGCGTGGGCGATTTGTAAAGGCGGCAGCGTGGAATGGATGAAATCGGAGAATAATGGTAAGTTGCCTAAAGTCGAAGGCAGCTCGAGGAAACCACCAGCAATAGAAAGAATGGCTAACGACACCAATGGTATCGTCATCAAATAATTTGGTTGTTCTAAAGGTGAATTCTCTTTGACCAGTCGCTTTGGTTCGCCGAAGAAAGTCAGGAACACCATACGGAAGGTATACAAGGATGTGAGCAGGGCGCCAACCAGCCCAGCGGCCCATAACCAGGGACCACCTTGGGCTGATGCCCAGGTATCGTAGAGGATTTTATCCTTGCTATAAAAACCAGCTGTGATTAAAGGCAAGGCAGCAAGAGAACCAGAAGCAATTAAAAAGGTCCAAAATGTAAGAGGCAGTTCTTTCCGTAACCCCCCCATCTTGAACATGTTGTGTTCATGATGCAAGCGAGTGATGATCACACCCGCACCAAGGAAGAGCAGCGCTTTAAAGAACGCATGGTTCATGAAGTGGAATATTGCCGCTGGCCAGGCACCTACACCCAATGCCAGGAACATATATCCGATCTGGCTCATTGTCGAATATGCCAGGACGCGCTTGATATCCCATTGTGTCAGACCACTAAAACCTGCTAAAAGCAACGTGAGGGCGCCAATAATGGCGGTAGCTGTCATCGCTGAAGGTGCTAAACTGAAGAGTACATGTGATCGGGCTATCAAATAAACGCCAGCAGTTACCATCGTGGCTGCGTGGATCAAGGCGCTAACTGGCGTAGGTCCTGCCATCGCATCAGGAAGCCAGGTTTGCAATGGAAGCTGTGCGGATTTCCCCACAGCGCCACCGAGAAGGAGAAATGCTGCCGCCACGGCCAACCCGGAGCCGACAGGCCATTGTTGAACAGCACGCTGCATGACCTCCTGAATTTGAAGTGTGCCAAGATTATCGAAAAGCAAGAAGAGTGCGATAGCCAAGGCAACATCACCGACACGTGTGACGACAAAAGCTTTGCGGGCTGCACGGCCATTTGCGGGATCTTTGTACCAAAAACCAATCAACAAGTAGCTGCAAAGTCCAACTCCTTCCCAGCCCAGGTACAGCAACAGGTAGTTATCGGCCATTAACAATACCAACATCATCCCCACAAAGAGGTTCATATAAGAGAAGAATCTCCCAAAACCTTCTTCGTCTTTCATGAATTCAGCCGAGTACATATGGATCAGAAAGCCGACAAAAGTGACCACCAGAATCATAATCAGCGACAAGGCATCCAGATGAAAGGCAATATTTGGTGTAAAACCGTCGACGTTAATCCAGGTCCAGAATGATTCTGTATAGGCGTAGTTTGCAGGGGGAGAAGTAATGAACTGGTAGGCTATCAGCAGTGTTACGATCAAAGAGACTCCGATAGATCCCACGCCGATGATCGCTTTTGTCCGTCGTGAAGAATTCGAGCCTACTAACAATGTCAGGATCGCAGCCCCGATAAATGGAAATGCGGGAATTAACCACAAGTA
>Ga0315542_1001254_pt1 | contig 15891 bp, 20 predicted proteins | sample SalMarSW160120MG_FD_202541 | JGI IMG/M metagenome (GOLD analysis project Ga0315542, IMG submission 202541) | Salt marsh sediment microbial communities from the Plum Island Ecosystem LTER, Massachusetts, United States - Salt Marsh Sediment SW1601-20 ...
GAACCATGAAAGCACCTGAACGAATTTTAAAAACAATTAATCATGAAGAACCAGACAAAGTACCCGCATTCGAAAGCGCATTCACAAATAATACAATTATGGAGCATTACGGAATAGATCCTCGCACTGCGGGAGGTTATAAAGGGCTTTACGAATTTTCTCGAAGAGTAGGAATCGATCTAGTACTTAGTATCGGTAGCTTGTTTCCTAAAAAATTTCTTAAGAGGGGGCAGGGTTTTATCGATGAATATGGAAGGCATATGAAATTTGAGACCTATGAAGATGGAACTCAAATATTAGCATATCATGGGGGGCACTTCAAAAATTTCGAAGATTATGAAAGTTGGGGACAACCAGACCCCAATAATCCAGCAAGATTAAAGCAATTTTTTGATGGGAGAGAAGTACAAAAACAATTGAACGATGAGGTATTTTCTATTCCCGCTGTTGGAGCATTGATGGAGTGTTCGTGGGAAGGTTTTGGCCTAGAAGCATTTTCGAGAATCCTCAGAAATCCTAAACACACTCAAAAAGTATTCGATGATCGAGGTAAATTTACCTTGGAAGTAGTGAAGATAATGGCAGAAAATGAGGCTAAAATGGTTCTTTTATGGGATGATTACGGTTTCAAGAATGGTCTTTTCATGCGACCAGATTTATATCGAAAATACATATTTCCTTGGATTAAACGGATATGTGATGCTGCTCATAAACGAGATTGTAAAATATTGCTTCATTCAGATGGTGATTTAATTGAAATATTCGATGACATTATCAAATGTGGCGTAGATGCTTTAAATCCAATTGAATCAACGACAGCTAATCCAGACTATGATATTTTTAAGTTAAATGAAAAATATGGAAAAAAAATTACTTTTGTGGGCAATTTGAGCCCAATAATGCTAGCAATTGGGGAAATTTCAGAAATTGAAAATTATGCCAAGCGATTAATTAGAGAATTAGCCCCTGGAGGAGGTTACATTTTTAGTTCCGGTCATAGTATCAATCCAGCAATCACGATTGATAGGTTTGAAGCAATGCAGAATATAAGGAGGAAATTTGGCAGCTACCCTATTAATGTTCCTAACAATTAATCGAAAATTTTCACATTGACTTCTAACTTGTTTACCATTTGTAATATCATTGGAATATATAAAACTATTTTAAAATGAAATTACGGTTTATTTAAAGAGATCTTAAATACCTCAATAAATTAATTCATTTATGTTTGAAGAAGTTAACCAAAGCAAGACTTTCCGTATTATTTTAGTCTTGATTTCAGATATCCTACTTACGATATTCATAGTTTTTGTTGTTTTTACAAATATTTGGCTCGATCTGATTGAAATTCTAACATTAGGAATGATTAATGTCACTCTTATTGTAAATCTTGGATTGATAGCAATTAATGGATCAATTATTTTTCTTAGAAATGAGATCAGACCTAAGGATGTTGGTCTTATCAAATCAAAAATATTACCTGCCATTATAATTATTGCAATTATATGGGGGTTAATTCAACTTTTTGATCTGATCGTCATGCTTCTTCAGATTCAAACCATCCAAGTAAATCCCAGCTGGGAAATAAATGGAATTTTACCTTATTTAGGTGATTTTGCTTCTCAAATCTTCGGAAACGCGTTATATGAAGAAATTATTTTCAGAGGGTTTTTAATCTCCCAATTTTATATTTTATTTAGGAACAAGGTTAAAAACTCAAAAATTACATTACTACTAAGTCTTTTTGTTTCTCAGGGATTATTTGCTCTAAAACATATCCCTATTCGATTATTAGGAGGAGTTATGGGAGTAGATTTAATACTAAATTTGTTATTATTATTAGGTTTAGGGCTAGTTTTTGCTATCATATACCTACGCACCAATAACTTGTTCATCACAATTGGGATCCATTCTCTTTATAATGTTTCGTTGTCGTTATTTAATGTGGAAGGAGTTTTTGGGTTGCTTATCCTTACTATAATCCTATTAATAGTTTGGCCAAAAATTGAAACAAAATTTCTTTTTGAATTAAAGAAATAAATCTAACGTAAAAGATGTTCTATTTAAGCCGCTAATAAAAATTATAGCATTGTGTTCTTTTCTGATTAGAATATGGCAGAAAGTTTCTCATTTTTCCTGATTTAAATTCTTAATAAGAAAGGAAACCAATTTTAAATTTGAGGCAAAGAATGGAAATCTCAAATTGATTGAAAGTTCTCCATTAATCTCATCACCGTTAATAAACATCATTTTCCCACCTGCTTCTTGTAGAATCAAGAAACCTGCTGCGACATCTACTAATCGGTTTGAGTCTCTCAAATTTATGAATGCTTCCATGCTTCCCTTTGCAATTTGGCACAGAGTCAAAGCACTGCTTCCTAAAATCCTTACTCGATGAAATTGCTGCAAAATTGATCGAATATTGTCAATATTTTTGAACATGCTTTTTTTAGAGAGGTTTATCTCACAATAACATCGATCATTGATACCTAAATCTGAAACATATATTTCCTCTTCATTGAGATATGCACCTTCCCCTTTCACTGCCCAAAAAATATCCTTGGTGACTAAATCTAATACGACCGCTTTTTTTATACTATTCGCTGTACTACCAATCGCATAAGCTATGGAAACCGAACAATATGGAATACCTCTGGCTGCATTATTTGATCCATCAATCGGATCGACGATCAATACATTCTTGTTTTTCAATGCCAACTCCTTATTGCCAATGTACTTTTCGCCTATTTCTTCGCTTATGAGTAAGATGTTTATTGAAGCCTTTTCTAAAGTTTCAATTAGAATTTTTTCAGCAAGTAAATCAATCTGCATCGAAATATCTCCACCTGCACCTCTTGAAAACTTCTGACTGGCTTTGCTAGTTCCTAAAATCGGATGTACCTCATCATAAATATTGAGAGCTAATTGTTTTAAAAAATCTATCTCCAATTCCATCAATAATCATTAAAAATTTTTATTCAAAAATAATTAAATGTGCTCCTTAAAAGTTTAATATTTTACTTTGGTGATTCTGTTTTTCGGTTTCTTTCGACAATCCATTGGTCTATAATCATTTCTTGAAATTCATCTTTATTTTTGACATCATATTCACAATGAATTGTTGATTTTGGGACCCACAATTCTTGATCGGAATCAATAGCAATGAGTAATGCTTTTGGACTTTCTGCTTTAATTTTAGCGTTAACATCAATAACCTCAACCGAAGTAGGATATACTGTTGTTTCGACTACTTTTAGTCCATCTCGTGAAGTTATATTTTCTGTAAATAAGCTATAATCTTCTGCTACTATAGGACTCCTTCCTTTTCCTCTAGATTTTGGTGGACTGCTAGTAGCAAATTCAATTTTCTCGATTAATAGATGTTCAATTAACAATTTCAGAAAATGAACATTAGGGAAACGTAATTTTTTTTTGTAAGAACCCAATTGTACCAACAATACTTCTCGAGATTCATCCAACCAGCCAACTTGTATTTCACCTCTCCGATCTTTAAAAACGTGATACCCTCTCCAAATTGCACTTCTTTTATTTAGGACTTCTAAAATACAAATCATTTCTTCTACCAAAATTTTAACTGATTTTCCTTCCCCCTTAGATATTTGTTCCCATTCGCCCTCATCATTTCTATTAATGCAACTTAACAAGATGTAAGGTTCTTTTTTTGAACGACTAGAAATAATTAGACTCGTTTTTCTTCCAAAAAAGGTTTTATCGTGAGAGTCTACCATGCTTCAGTCTAAAATCAGTAAATTTAATTAGAATGAGGAATGATTTATTGGAGCTCTATTTCGACCAATACCGTTTCGGGTATTTGTATTTTCATAATTAAATGCATGCTCCGCTCATTGGCGACTATATCAATTAATCTTTTATGAATGCGCATTTCAAATTTAGCCCATTGATTAGTTCCTTGACCGCTTACATTTTTCATTACAGGGACTTTTAAATGCTTACTTGGGAGGGGAATTGGGCCATATTTCTTTATTCCCTGGTTTTGACAAACGCTTTCTATTTGGTCGCAAACAGAACTCAGCGCCTCTAAGTTGGTCGAACTTAGTCTGATTCTCGCTTTTTGTATTTTTAGTTCACCATAAAATTCTACATTTTCTGTGTATTCTATTAAATACGGTATGAACGATAATAATTTGTAAAATAAATATTTTATCAGTCTATTGGTTTCACATTGTAAAACATTTATTTCTATTATTTTCGATTTAAATCGTTAAGTTCTACATTATTTAATAAAATTGCTTTAAAACGCATATATTATCAAGATTTCATTAAGGTGTGCAAAAAACATAATAGAGTAACAAAACAACCGATTGACGATTTGATTATCCTTTAGCACCAATCGATATAAGCTAAAAAACGATTCTAATCATACTCAAAGAATTGAATCATAAAATACTAAAATCTCAATAAGAATTATATCTAACTTTATAATAAAAATAAGAAAGTAATTTTAAATAAGAGGTAAATCATACACTAATAACACTTTTAAAGTGTCATTTAAAAATTATAAAATATAAAAGAAGGTATAAATTATGTCAAGATCAGCTGGAATCTTTGCTCTACTAATGGGAATAATAGCTTTAATATTGGAACTAGTAATTAAGTTTGCATTCTCCTTTATTTATGCAGACATCGTCTTTTACATAATAGTCGCCCTTGCTATAATTGCCGGTATAGTTGGAATCGCACGTGATAGTTCAAAAAGCTATGCCTTGGGTGGTTTGATTCTGGGAATTATTGCATTAGTTTTATGGTTCGTGATATAATAATCACAACATAAAAATTTAATTCATTTTTTTTCTAATTTTGCTTGATTTGATGAAGAACCAAAAAGTATCATCAATATTAATTTCCAAAACCTTTTGTATAAGTTCAATTTGTTCGCTTTTAAGCATTAATTGAAATTATCTTATTTTATTTCACTCCCAAAAATATAAAACTAATTAATTATAAGTCGTTCGTTTAAATAATATCTTTCTTTTTAGATTCTAATCTCTCTAACCTCTGTTCATAAACTTTCTCGAGTTTTAGCTTTCTGTTTAAAAATTTATTTGTTTCATTATCAATTAATTCATTCAATTTTTTTATTTTTTCAGAAAAATTAATACTATGTACTATTTTGATTGGTTCTGGTTCTCTTTTAATGAACTCTCTTAAATCTTTTGAAAAAGAATTAAACACTTCGATATTTACATACCAAAATTCATTGTTATACAAGTGCTCATACTTTGATTCAAATTTTTTACCGATTCTATCAATTAAAACGCTTAATTTCGTTTCCTCAATAGAGAATTTGTCAGTTATCGATATTACCACTATGATATGCTTTAAAAAATTAAAAAAGATCTTATGATTTGATAACTTTATATTTTTTAGCTCATCTACAAATACTTCACCAGCAAAATTAACTAAGGCTGAAAGAAAATTTAAAATCAGATCTGTTGATATTCCATGTTTTGTTATATCTTTATAAATTTCTTCATAAATAACGATTCCAGATTCAATTTCTAAGATCCAGATACTATCAATAATATTTTCGATCATTTGCTTCTTTGGTATCTTTGTTTTGTAATCGATTATATAAAATGTATTTTTAAAATAAATTTAAATTTTATCAGTTTTCTTTATAATAATAGAAAATCCCAAAGTCTTATCTAGTTTGCTTTAGTTGGGCAAAGAATAAAGGAATAATTTAATTATTGTTCTATAGTTATTGGAGAAATTAAAAAAAAGAAAATGTTTAAGTTGAATTATCATGTGTTAATTAAAAAACCCTAAAATTCCAGCAATAATCACTAAAACTGCTGCTAACCAGCTTCCAAAGATTAGAATTAAAATACCTAAAATTAATAACCATACTGCAGTAAAAGGGATTGGTTTTCCTTTAAAAGCACTTAGAAGTACCAAGATACCCAGAATTATTGCGATTATAGGAAAAAGATAAGGAACGCCCCAAAATGCTCCGAAGCCGTAACCGAAACCGAAAAGATCTAAAAGTCCTACTATTAGAGCTATTAACCCGCCTAAAATCGCTAAAACTTTCATTATTTGATCATATTTTGCCATATTATTTATCTCACTTTATTATGTTAAAATTAATTTTGTTTTATTATAACAAGATTTAGATCAATTTTTTTTTAGATTATTTAATAATATTCACTATAAATTGTAAATTTTACAATTTGAATTAGGTTGAGTCAATTTACTGTTAATAAAAAGCTATTCCCAAGATTAACATTTTTCAGGTACTTTTTAGCTATTTCAAGACATTTAAACGTTTCCTTCCTTGGTGTTATAGGTAGATCCTTCATTTGATGATCTGGATGAAAAATTAATAAGCTGTAAGGAATATTTTCATTGACTTCGCTAATACAGAGACAAATTTTTTCAATTTCTTCGTAATTAATATATCCAGGTACGAGCAATGTACAAGCACTCAGTTCTGGTAAATTTTGTCTTTTTCCAAAATAATTTTCCGCTAAAAATTTGAAATTTTCCAGTGTGCGAGAACTTGAATTACCGCATAATGGAATATGTATTTTCTCTTCAAATATTTTGATGTCGAACTTGATGGGGCCTCCTGTTTTTATTGCGATTTTCATGCATTTTTCAGTCATTTTTTGATTTCCGCTTCCATTCCATTCCCAACAGATTCTAAATTTGCGATTTGGATTTCTTTATTTAATCTCAGTTAGTATTAATTTAGAAAGATTAATTGTAAAAGGTGATTGGGGTTCGGGAGTTCCTCCAAAAAAGCAGAGGCAAATAATCTTTTCATTATTTACAACCGATTGAACTATAGAAATTGTTTCTGTCAGATTCGATTTTTTAAAATGCTTGTGAGATGAATTCTGACAAAATAAGCAATTGAAAGAACATCCGTAGAGGAATACAGTATAATTATAAGTATTATATTCTGGAAGTTTAATATCTTAGAAAATAGGATATCCCATTTCAGTGCCAGCAGGACAAATCCAAGCATTGCAGCAGTTGGTTGGATTAGGATCAGTATATCCTTGGATGTATTCTCTATATTTTGATGGAAGAGGTAATTCCCCTTTTAGATCTTTATTAAGGTTTCTGAGTTCGCAATAACTAGTTATATCGTTTTGTAACTCACACTCATTAATACATAAGTTACTTCTCAGTTTGTTTTTGTTGGATATCTTGGGAAGAAATGGTGGAAGAGATGCTATTTTTCTCACTTGATAATGAATATTCATCACGTGCTTTTTTATTTTATTCCAGTTCTGATTTATGATACACTTAGGATAAACACCTAATACCTCTGAAATTAGTAGTCCATCCTTATTACAGAAGTTACAATGACTTATTTAGATCCACCTACCTTCTTTAAGAGTAAGAATGTTTGACCAGATTGCTGAATTTCTCTTTTTTTGATTAAGAATCCATTAAATCCATTTTTTGTAAATGATGAAGTGAACATTTCTAATTCTCTCTGATTAGAGGGATAAAACTCTATAACAATCCTTCCCTTAGGTTTGAGAATAGTAAATAAATTCCTTGCAGTTTTAGATACTCTTTTCCTTTTCTCTTCCATTTCATGTAAATTGTGAATAATAAAGTTAAAAGCAGAAACAGAAATTGCCACTTCATAAATTTCATCCCTGAATGGTAAAAAGTTTATATCTGCCAAAACGAGACTTATAGAATCATATTCTTTGTAGGACTCCTTTTTTTCTCGTGCTTTATATATCATATCTACGAGGATATCTATAGCTACAACCCTAAATCCTTGAGAAACGAGGATTTCAGATGAAAACCCAGTACCACATCCCATATCCAAAATTAATGAACGTTCTTTTGAAAGATGGTCAAATTTACCGAGTTTATTCAAATTTTCATCATATAAATATTCGATACAAGAAAATGTAGTCTTTTTTTGATTCCGTTCCATCCAGATGGAATCTTCATAGTCTTTTGAGTTCTTTCCAACGTAAGAGTCTGGAAATTTTGGGGAAGACCATTTTCTTGACATAGATACTCAATAACTTAAAGAAATAGATTATTTATATAAGTAGATGAATATATATTAGATATCAAACCGATCATAAACTTTAATATTAGAAGGTAGTCAGTTAGACTGCTAAATAATTTATATATTAGTTTCATTTTATAATAAATAGTGATCAAAACGATCAAATTTGATTATTAAAGATGCCTAGAACTATATTAATCGTAGATGATGAGCCAGACATTGTTGCTCTTACCCAAAAATTTCTCCAATTAGGAGGATTTGAAACTATAACGTGCAATAATGGGAAAGAGGCGTTAAAAATATTAGAAGAACGATATCGAGACATTTCATTAGTTTTACTTGATATTATGATGCCCGGCATTAGCGGGAAGGACGTTCTCCTAAAAATTAAGTCCGCAGAGGAATATCAACATATAAAAGTTGTCCTTTTTACAGTTAAGTCTTTTAAAGAAGACATTCAACAAGGTAAGGAATCAGGTGCAGATGGATACATAACTAAACCATTTTCTGGTAGTGATCTTTTAGAATATGTTAAAGACTTATTAAAGAAATGAAATCAAGGTAGGTACGAGATTTTAGCCTGATTGATGATCTCCTTTATTCACTTAGTTATTCCTTTAAGTTAAGAAATTCAGCCATACAAAGCAAGTCGAGGGGATATCAACATGATATTGAAGATGATAAGTTTTATGGCTTGTTTGCTTAGGGTTACATTTAACCTCAATGGTTTCTCAATACTATCATTTTATCCAAAGAATTTTACTTTTTCTCTACAATGGTACTCTCAATGACCTTAATGGGTAAGTTTTTTATATGAGAGAATGAATATTATAGCTATCTTTTAAATTAAATGATTGGTTTTTTCTCGTTTCTCGCTTAGCGAAATTCCTGGAAAATCACCAAAAATAAGAACAGAGAGAATAGATAACCAATGATCCAATCAAGATCAAAAATCCTCATAGTAGATGATGAAAGCGACATTGTAAACCTCACAGAACAATTTTTACATCTCCAAAATTATGAAACCCTCTCATGTCGTAGTGGAGATGAAGCACTCCAGGTAATACAAGATCGACATCATGAGATTAGCTTAGTCCTATTAGACATAATGATGCCAATCCTAAGTGGATATGAAGTCTTAGAAGAAATTAAAAAGCACGAGGAATATAAAGACATATTAGTCGTTCTATTTAGTGTAAAGAATTTCCAATTAGATATTCAAAAAGCTAAAGAATTAGGAGCTGATGGCTATTTACCAAAAGCTATTTCTGGTAAGGAATTATTAGACTATGTTAAAAAGATATTAAAAGATTCAGAAGAAGATTAAACTACATTCTCTTGTTTTAATTCTTCCTTATATTCGACAGTTTCAAGTGCTATTTGATATTTACTCAAAATTATCGTTGCAAATATAATAAATACTAAAGCAATAGAGAATAACAAGTAATTCGTGAAACTTTGTTGGAATACAAATAAGCCCGCAAAAATAGGTAAAAGAAGTGCTATCGTATCCAAAATTGGATACATTATTAATAGCTTTCCACGTTGAAAACCACCCTGATAAAAAGGTACGCTCGAAATATTAAAAATCCCCATCAACCAAAACCCAAGAAACACCCAAAGATAAGCATAAGAACCGCCAAAGATAAACCAAAAGATGCCAAATGGCAATGTAAAAATTGTGTACCACTGAAACCCATCACCAGTTTGAATAAGGGCTTGAGCTAATATATTTGTGGCTACGCCTCCCAGTGCAAATAATATTGCCCCCCCAAACATCGTCAGCAATCCTTCTAATCCCTCATTTTTTACTTTATTAGCAATAATTAAGGAAATTATACTTATAGGGACTACGATCCCCAAAAATATAATGTAAGAAGGAACAAAATTAAATAAGTTAATATCTACATCAGATATTCCAGCAAGAGCTAATAAAACTGGAGAGATCGTGAGCATTGCTATTGCAGTATATTCTAAAATACCTACACGTTCATTTAAAATCTTTATGGCGGCAACGACAAATACAATAAAACCAGTTGCCATTACGGGTTCAGTCACAATAATTCCTATTAAACCTATTGATATCACGTAAGGAACCCACCCGATTATTCCTAAAGAAAATCCGATCATCCACGCTTTATTTTTAAATAACCAACCAAAAGATTTTAATATTTTTTTCAATCCTCCCTCAAATTTAATCTCAATACCCTTGAGTGTAGCTTGATTCAAACCTTTTTTCTGATATACAAACGCAAGATTAAAACATGTGGTAGTAATTAGTGCTAATATAATACCGACTATTACGGATACTAAATCAACTTCATTAGCCATAAGTATTATGAAAAATAAAGAATTCAATAAATCTTTTTTGAAATTTAGATGAAAATCCAAATAAAGATAAATGAGACTATAGCGACCATGGATAAAAAGAATATTCCCTTTCTAAGTAGATGTTTAAGGTGATTTCTAGGTTTTCTTCCTTCTTTATCCAAAAGGATAGGATAAAGTGAATGATCATGAGGTTCTATTTGATACCAATATGCAGTTGATGACCAATCGTCGCTACGATGATTATCATGACCATGTTCTATGGTAACTATTATCTTTTGATTAAAATAAATAGGATCTTCAATATGATAACGGTAATAAGAGATTTTGCCCCAAAAATTAAAACCACCAGGTAAAATCGTACCATAATAGGGAGTACAAAATTTTTCTGCTTGTCCATACGCTTGATTTACATAATCCTCTGTTCCTGTACCGTATAATGTGGGTGATCTTTTATCTACATCTTCATCTAGAAAGATCATGTCATCCCCTTCTCCTGGCCAATTAATGTGTGGGAGATGAGTGATATTATCAATATCTAAATGACATCCGACATAATGACCTTTTCCTTTAGCTTCAAGAATTCGATAATTTTCTTCTAATGGCTTAGTATTTTTTCCACCTTTAAAATTGAAAGCTAAAGGTTTGAGTTTTTTAAATCGCTCTCCTGTTGCATTGTCTACCAATTTCGGCTTGGTTGGATTTTCTCGACGCCACTGTGCATGGAATCTACCGTAAGATTCCTCATTTTCAAGGCCATTCTCATAAATTTCATAATCAATATAGTAATAAAATTGCAAGTTTCTATTATTTTCATTTACTAAAGTTATTTTGAACTTTTTGGAAAATGGCATTGGCCACCAGCAATTAAATCCTCTCCCTCCGCGGGGGGTCATCTGAAATGGAAGTGAAACAAATTTTTTTCTTTTAGCGTGTCCTAACCCGAAAAAATCTCCGATTGGTGTTTCAACACTAGGATCTTCTTCTCCATCCCAATACATTCGCAGAATAATATTTCGTAAATAATATTTAGATTTACATCTCATAGTGCACCAAATGTGAGTTATGCATCCAGAAGCTTCCAATTCTCCAATTATGATGTTTTGTTGGGGCTTTATATCAATCCAATCGTTGTTTCCCCCAGTACGATCATAACTCGAAATTCTTCGTCTCTTCATTGTATCTGGTCTTATCCGAGCAATGTCTCCAAGACTAGATCTTAATAATTTCATGGGTACAATAAACTCGGTTTGAATTAGAATTTATCGTTTATTAACTAGATTTATAAATATCAAGAAATCTAATATTAGCCATCTAGGCAGAAAAAAAAATCTTAAAATTTTTTTCTTTTTCTTTTAATTATAATCTTTTAGATTTTTGAATAATGCGTTATTAGGAATAATATAAGGATAAAAATTAAATTAAATGAAATTATTTGATAAAGATGGAGCAACGTGTTGTCGTTATTGGGATGGGCTATGTAGGAATTCCGATGGCTGCTTTGTTAGCAGATGTTGATGATTTTCATGTGACTGGTATTCAGAGACGATCTGTTAGATCTGGCTGGAAAATCGGTTGGCTTAATAATGGAAAAAATCCTTTTGAGGGCGATGAGCCAGGATTAAATGATTTAATCGCACGTATCGTTGAAAATAAAAAATTTCATGTTACCGATAACTATGATGCGTGCAAGGATGCTGACTTCATTTTAATTGACGTACAAACGCCTGTAGAATTGGAGAGCAAAGTACCTAGATATGAATCATTGATAGAAGTTTCTGAAAGAATTTCAAAATGCATGAAAAAAGGCGTGACAGTCATTATTGAATCTACTGTAGCTCCTGGAACAACTAATCGTGTTGTACAACCAATATTAGAGGAAGGAAGTGGATTAAAAAGAGGAGAAGATTTTTACTTGGTTTTTTCATTTGAAAGAGTGATGCCCGGTAAATTACTTGAATATATAATTGACTTTCCTAGAGTTATTGGAGGAGGGTGCGAGAAAGCTAACGAGAAAGCAAAATTTTTATATGGGAAAGTAGTTAAAAAAGAACTGAAAGTCACTGATACTCTAACAGCAGAATTAACGAAGTGCATGGAAAATGCTTATAGAGATGTTAATATTGCATTTGCAAATGAATGTGCTTTATTATGCGAAGACTTTGATCGCGATATTTTTGAAGTAATTGAACTTATAAACATGCGACATGATAGGATGATGCATTACCCCGGTTCCGGTGTGGGAGGGCATTGTTTGACAAAAGATCCATGGTTGCTACTATATGGCCATGATAAATACACCAAGAAAGAAAATAAAGATAAAATTAAATTAATTCCAGATTCCAGAGAATTGAATGATTTCATGCCAAAACATGTTGTAGAATTAATGGAGGATGCTTTTCGGGAAGCTCATAAACTTGTAGATAATATTAAGATTGCATTATTAGGCGTGTCATATAAAGCAAATACCGACGATACCCGAAACACTCCTACCGAAAATATAATAAAGATATTAATGAATCGATACCATTCTCATAATATCATTTATTATGCTCATGACCCTTACGTTAAAGAGAAGGATTTTAGTCTAACTACCTTAACTGATGATATTGAAAAAGCTGTTTCTCAGGCAGATGTATTGATTTTTGCCACGAATCACAGGCAATATTATAATCTCGATCTTCAAAAATTGAAATCATTAATGAAAACTCCCATTGTGATCGATGGTCGCAATATTTTTAATACTAACTTAATGGAACATACAGGGTTTATTTATCGTAAAGTGGGAGGAGGATTCAAATTAAAAAAATAAAGCACAATTATCTCCAGTTCGGGCAGAACTTTAAAAATTAACCCCTACCATTTTTGGATTAACTTTGAGATTTTTTATTTGATTTTTTTTGCTTGTTTTTGTTCAAAATAGATTGAATTAGTGAAACTATACCGTCAGCGATCCCTCAACCAGTAGTGGAACACCACTCATCATTTTGATGAGCCTCAATCCTTTTTTTCCATTCAGACATTTTTTTCACATAATGTACTTATATTAGTATTTTAAAGAGTATTTAAGAATTTAAGACTTATTTTTATATTAGATAACTTATCTTGTTAAATGAATTAAATTTAAAATTCTAATAAGATAATGTCACTCACTTAATTATAAAAATTATGGTTTAAACTATGGGATTGAAAGATTTACGAGAAGAACTATTAGCAATGAGACAAAGCATGGAAAAAATGACAGAAGAGATTCATGAAACTAATAAAATACTTCGGGAGTCCTTAGGAACAACCTCTGAAAGTATTCAATCGCTCACTGCTAGTCTCTCAAAGATGGTTGAAGAAACAATGAACTTAAAAATTCAAATGGATATTAAAGATACAATCATGAAGTCGTTGGGAATAGATGGTGTAATTCCAGATTTCCTAAAAAGACGAAAATAATCATGAATATTTTGAAGATCTTTTTAACACGAAATAGAGAACCGCTAAAGTTACTAAATAGATTATCGTAATTAGCAACCATATATAAAATTCGGTCGTATTCTCTTCGAGAAGTGAAGAAATTGCTCTATAAATGAAAAAAATCGAAAATAAACTAAGTAACTGTATTCTAGATCGATACTTACTCATTTTATTCTCAAAAGATATAATTTTTAATATTATAAGCTTTATAATAGATTATTGTAAATGAGTTTAATGGTTTACTGAGATGTCTAAGAATCCACCTAACTGTTATATATGTGAAAAAGATTTAGGAAAATCAATTGAAACTAGTTATTATTGCATATGTGATATTACGATATGTAGTAGTTGTATTAATTCTGTTAAAAAAAATGAAACCACGTGGATTTGTCCTCATTGTAAGAGAGAATTAAAATTAGAAAAGAGCAGATTATTTAGAGCTACTTAATTCAATATTATAAGCCAATGATGAAAAAAAACATTTGACTTTTGGTCGAAAAATGAAATAATCAAAGGAAGTCTGAGGCTATAAGAATTATTTAAATTTATCAAAAGGAAAAGAGAGAGATTATGACTAATATTTCTAAAGTGTTGGAAATCGAAAATTGCAAAAAAGAAGATTTAATTGAAGCTATTTATAAATCTGAGTTTTGGAAAGAAATTACTCCTGCTCAAAAGGTAGAAGCGAAATTTATCGCACCTAATGTTCTTTATAACAAAATTTATGATCAAGTTTCACTAATCAAGGTTCCAATAGAGTTGGAAAGTGAAATGGTTTTCTCAGATAAAGGGGAACAAGCCGGAAAAGGACGTTTAATTGAGATTAACATTAGAAATAATAATGAAATAAAAAACATGGAAGGTCGATTAAGAATAAAAGCTTTAAGCCAATCTAAATCAAAAGTAGGGATATTTATTGATGTTCTTTCCTTTAGTAATGAATTTTTAGGTTTATTGGGTGGAGCTGCGGATGTTATTCTTCAAACAAAGATTACGGAAATGATGCGGAACTTACAAAAGTTATGTAAGATGAAAGATTTAAGGACTTTTTCTGGGTTATGAAAACCTTTTTTTTTATGCATAATTTTAATAATTAGCATTGCAAATTAAGTCATAAGGACTTAACTCATGAATATCTGGATATTGGATTCCGAAAGTGGGATCACGTTGCTCTATAAAGCATTTATGGACCTGTCATTAGATGAAGATCTTGTAAGTGGATTACTAGCAGCACTGAATCAATTTACTGTCTTCGAATTTCAAGAAGGGATCGAAAGTATAGAAATGGGAGGGTTAAGATGGGTTTATTTAGAGGATAAAGATTTAAATTTACTTTTTATTGCTGCTTCAGAAAAAAACGTAAATTCAGATATTTTAAAAGCTAGATTAAACGTCATCAAGCAAGCCTTCATACAAGAATATATTCCCGATCAAGAACAGTGGAAACAATCTTGGAAGGGAAATACAGAATCATACATTCCTTTCAAGGATACTATTGATGAATATTATAGTCAATGGATTACGGCAGAGAAAGTGACAGATATTGCAGAATATTATAACATTCTAGGAGTATTTCAGCAGATTCTTAATTTATTAATGAATGTGATTGAAGCACATAGCCATCCAGTTAAGAAAGCAAAAATTTATTATAAAATCGATACCATGTTTAAAAACTATTTAAGCCATGACTATGTAAAGAATAATGAAGAACTCAGAAAATTCACTTTTGACCGTGAATCTGGAATTAACATTATCAATATTAATCCAGCTAATTGTGATATGCTTGTAGTAGAAAAGCAAATCATTAATTTAATTAGAAGAATCGTACAAATGATTAAAACAGAAGAAGGGCATCAAAATTCATTAAAATTCTTTATTGAAGAAAACATTTTTGAATACTTAATCTCTAATTTATCACTATTAAATGAATTGAATTTATTTAAATTCCTTCTTCAGCTATTTCTATTGAAAAAAAGATAAATTCTATCAAGAAGTAATTAATCTGAACCGCTATTTCAATCTAATGTGTTTTAATTAGATTTATTAAAAGCAATTTACTAAAAGTA
>Ga0315542_1001255_pt1 | contig 15886 bp, 12 predicted proteins | sample SalMarSW160120MG_FD_202541 | JGI IMG/M metagenome (GOLD analysis project Ga0315542, IMG submission 202541) | Salt marsh sediment microbial communities from the Plum Island Ecosystem LTER, Massachusetts, United States - Salt Marsh Sediment SW1601-20 ...
CTGGGCATCGAGTTCGTGAAGGGCGACGAGGATTTCGACCGCGGCCTGGAAAAGGTCCACCGCTACGTGGCCGACCAGCAGCGCGAGGCCCTCGAAGGCCGCACCGAGATCGTCACGAATTCCTACTGAATCCCTGCCGGATGACATGCTGCCAAGTAATGGCTCTGTCAAATCTGGGTCGCATGTGCTACATTGACGGCCATGAATTGACGGGACAGGCTCCGCGGTTGCGCCCAACCATCGCCCGGTTCCAGACGCATCTCGCCCACGGCAGCCAACCGGCTAGCTAGTTGGATTTACCGTAAGAGGTCCCCATCATGTCGCGCTGCGCGTGCAGGGGTCCGCATATCCACCGCAGTCCTGGATCTCGCCGGCCATGGACGTCTGGCGAAGCGCGCGCGGGCACGAAAGCAGGAATGCCTGCTGTCGCGACCACGTGGCGGACCCTGCGGCTCTTGCTCCTGGCTGTTGTGCTCCACTTTCCCGCCGAGTCCCTGTCTCAAGGTGCCGCCGACACCCTGAAGGTCGCGGGCTGCGAGGACCATTCCCCCTTCCTGACCGTGGATCCTACAGGGTGCCCGGTCGTGGTCTGGATCGCGACGACACCGGACACCGCGGCCGGAGGGCTCCATGATGCTCTCGTCCTGGCGACAAGGGACGTCACGGGTTGCTGGCACCAGGAGATCCTGGACGGGCCCGGCGATTATTACACGCCGAGTGTGGTGTTCGGCCCCGATGGCGCGCGCTGGATCAGCTGGGTCGAGCACGACGGTGAGGATTCGCAGGTCTTCTGCCGCCGCGACACGCCGGAGGAGAGCCGGATCTTCCAGCTGGGCGACCCGGAGCAGCCGGATCTCGAGCCGGCGCTCTGCCGGGGACCGGACGGCGGGGTCGTGGTGGGCTGGCAGGGCTGGCGCACCGACAACTACGAGATCCTGCTGTCCGTGGTGAACGAGACCGGTCCCGGTCCGCCGCTGGTGATATCCGAGAGCGGCCTGAATGACCGCGAGCCCAGCCTGGCCTGGGACGGGAGCCGCTGCTGGATCGTGTGGTCCAGCTACCAGGGTGAGCCCTACAACCTGGTACTGCGCACCTACGACGGGCAAACGCTTTCACCCAGCCGGCAGCTCACCGATTCGTACCGGGCGCGCAACTTCCATACCCATGTGGTCTGGGATGCCGCCAGCGGGCTGCTCTGGTTCGGGTACATCTGGATCAACCGGGGTTGGAACGGCTTCAACAACAACGAGTGGCCGGGCCTGTGGGATCCGGGATCGCCGCGCCTGCTGGCCACCGACGGCGAGCAGGTCTACCGTCCATCCGGCCTCGATCAGTACGGGCGGTTCCCCCTGGTGACCATGGAGCAGGTGGGTTACGAGCGGTACGACTACGGCTCCAACCCCATGGACGATCGCTACGGTTCGGGGATCGCCGTGCTACCCGTTCCCGGCGGGCGGATCTGGTACTTCTACAAGTCCGTCGGCACGCTGACCGAGGCAGGTGTCCTCAATCGCTACTGGGGCTGCGTCGGGACCAGCTATGGCGGCGGTACCTGGTCGGAGCCGGCGGACTTCTTCGAGCCGCGCAGCTCCTTGGGTTGGGAAGCACCGGCTGTGGCGGTGAGCGGTGACACGTTGTGGGTGGCCTGGACGGCCGATCACCGCACCCCCCCGATCGTGAGCAACTACCTCAACGTCTTCGGTAAGGATCTGGATGTGGTCGTCCGTGGCCTGCCCATCGACACGGCGTCGGTCGGCCCGCCCCAGCTGGTGGATGCTGTTCCGGTCGGCATCCCCAGCAACGCCGCGATGCCACCGCGCACGCCCTTCTGCATCCAGGACGAGGGCCGCCAGCTCTACTTGCTCTGGGGGGACAACCACCGGCACAGCTTCGATCTGTCCTGGGACGGGGACGGTGATCCTCTGTACAAGCAGACCATCTTCTACAGCCTGGACTGGCTGGGCCACGATTACATCGCCCCCTCCGATCATGCCGAGAGATTCTCGAAGGCGATCTGGGCCTGGGTCCGCAAGTGGTCCCGGATCTACGACGTGCCGGGCCGCTTCCGGGTCTTCCCGGCCTACGAGCGGTCCATGCGCGGTGGGGCGGGGGGTGACCAGAATGTGATGTACCGTGATCCGCAGGAGTTCTGCGAGGCGTCCGCGGGCTACCCGCGGGTGGACAGCTGGCATGCCATGTACCAAGCGCAAGCCGGACTCGCCGTGCTGAGCGTGCCCCACACGCCGGCCGAGTGCGGGGCCGTGATGGACTGGCCACACCTGGCGGCCGGCAACCCGGCGTCCCTGCCGGCGCCGTTACGGCTGGTGGAGGTCTACCAGTCCGCGCGTCAGAGCTTCGAGTATCTTGGCTGTCCGCTGCAGTTCACCGGCTGCGTCTGCGGGCCCGACGAGGGTTGGGTCTCGGTCGCCCTGGCCATGGGCCTGCGTCTGGGGCTGATCTCGGCCAGCGATCACACCATCCGTGCCGCCTTCGCGGGAGTCTACGCCGAAGACTGGAGCCGCGAGGCCATCTGGCAGGGTCTGCACGATCGCCGCTGCTTCGGTACCTCGCGCGCCACGAAGATGAACGTGGAGTTCAGGGTGGGCGGAGCAATCATGGGCTCGGAGGTGCAATCGTGGGAGGCCCCGGAACTCTTCGTGCACGTCGAGGCGACGGAGCCCCTGGCCCTCATCGAGATCAACAAGGATGGCCAGCCCGATTGGTGCACCAGGACAGCTTCGGGATGCGATATGACCTTCTCCGTTGCGGACCCGGATCCTTTCATCGTGGGCACCTCCAGCTTCTACTACCTGCGCGTGAGGACGGTGACCGAGCGCATGTGCTGGACCAGCCCCGTCTGGGTGGATTTTGTCGATTTCACTGGCGTGCCCGAAGATTCCCCGCCGGTCGTCGTCGAGAATCTGAGCCTTGAAGCGGGGGAGAATCCCGGCCATGGCCGGGTGGCCTTCGCCCTGCAGGGGCTCGATCCCCGGGGCGGCTGTCTGCGCATCTACGACGTGGCCGGCCGCCTGGTGCGGCGCCTCGACGTCGCGGGCGGCGGCGCGCAGGTCGTGACCTGGGATGGTCGCGGTGATGGCGGGCGGCTTGCCGCCTCGGGTGTGTACCTGGCGGTCCTGCAATCGGGTTACGGCATCGCGCACGGTCGCGTGACCCTGGTGCGATGAACGCAGACAGCTGATATCCACGGCGAGCTGGCCGCGTCCGTCGCCTGCTTAGCGGTAGCAGGCCTTCAGCTGCCCGAAGGAGCAGGTCCGGGCGGCGATTGGGACGTCGGAGGACAACTCCAGCCAGATCACTGTTTCCTCGGCGTTCAGCGGGAAGACGACCTGCCCCGGGAGCGTGACCTCCAGCGGCTCGCCGCCCAGACCGAGCACCCGCAGGCGCAGCGGCAGCTCCATCCCCACCAGGAACGCCAGGTCCAACTGGCAGTCGAAACCGGGCTGATCCGTGCAGACGTGCAGCTCCCAGAGTTCCAGCCGATCGACGAAGGATTCCGCGGAGCGGATGTCGCGGCGCCAGCGGTTGGGGAAGATTCCCCCGGGATCGGGCATGGCGAAGGCGAGGCTCAGGTAGTCGGCCGGCGGCGCCGGCGGCTCCGGCAGGTCGAAGGAATCCGGACCATCGAGCGCGTCGTCGTGGAAGCCGAACTGCAACCCGCTGGCGGAAAGATCCCCGGCCTGGGCCTGCAAGGACAGGATTGCCACCTGGCCCGCGGTGGGAGCGGCCGCCGCCAGAACGGCCGCCCCGCAGAGAACGGTGAGGATGTGTCGTGCTGCACGCATAGTTTGTCGCCACCTCTCGCGTCCGCGGTCGGGCTCCTACTTGACGAGCGTCATCTTCCTGGCCGGACCTTCCTGCCGGCCGTCGACGTACAAGCGGTAGAAGTAGGACCCGCTGGCCGCTCGCCGGCCTTGGTCGTCCTGCCCCCGCCAGGTGAGCGCGTGCTCTCCCGCCCCCAGCAGCCCCGCCGCCAGGTGCCGGACCAGCACCCCGCGGGCGTTGTAGATCCGCAGCTCGGCCGTGCCGCTTCGCGCCAGCCGGAAGCGGATTTCGGTGGTTGGATTGAAGGGATTCGGCACCGCGTACAGGTTCGGTCCGCGACCCGCGGTCTCCGGCACCCCGGACAGCATGCTCGGATCGCGGAACTCCACGGCCAGGCCGCCCGCCCCGACGTCGAGGCTCAGGCTCTCGGCCGAACGCATGGAGCTGAGGACCACCCGGTTCTGCGCCGGCAGGTAGACCTGGAAGTCCAGGTCCGCCGGCCAGGTCTGCGCATCCCAGTGCAGGGTCATCGGTCCCGCCTGGGGCCGCTGCAGCAGGGCGGGCCAGACCTTCAGGTCGTCCCCGCCGCCGCGGAACTCGCTGCGGAAGGCCGGACCCGTGCTGACATCCCACTCGGGATGCCGCAGGGTCAGGCGCGGCCGTGACGCCGCCGCGGGCGAGGCCGGCGGCGACGGCAGATCCCAGGCGGCATCGAAGCCGGCCGTGGCACCCCCGCGCACGCCGAAGACCACGGCGTCGGGGCTGCCGGCCAGTCCCACGTTCACCTGCCAGTCGCCGGCCGCGGTTCCGGCCAGCGGTTCACCGCTGCCGCCCTGCTTGCCGGCCAGGTTACGGTAGTCGCACCAGAGCGACAGGCTGTCCGCGTAGGCGGCCAGCCAGTAGCCGTGCCAGGTTTCCAGCTGGCTCGTCTCCACGTAGCTGTCGCTGGGCGCATCGTAGTCGTATGCGAATCCCGCGACCAGATTGGCGGCCACGGCCTCGTCGTAGTTGAGCCAGTCGGTGGGTGAACGGACCATCAGCCCGGCCAGGCTGCCGGGAATCCAGATCGGGTAGCCGAACAGGTTCCAGCCGTTGCGCAAGGGCACGCCCACGCCGCCCGCCGCCCGCTTTCCTTCCATGCTCCAGCCGAAGCCTTCCGTCGTGGCGATCCAGAGCCCCACCCCGGGCGTGACATGGGACGAACCCTCCTCCTGCACGTACCCGTCATGCCCGGCGTACGAGAAGGCGTAGGTGGTGCCGGTGGCATCGTCGAAGATCACGTGGTCGAGCATCCCGAGGACCCCCTCGGGCACCAAGGGGAAGCCGATCAGGGACCATCCCTGGGGAATGTCACGGGACTCGGGTGTGAGGAGCGGCACGTCGTCGCCGACGGTGATGTCGAAGCTGCGCACTTCTCCCGAGGTGTTCTGGTAGGCGTATTGCAGGTCGGGGAAGAGACTGTGAGACTCACCCGTGGTCAGATCCTGCAGCAGTAAGGGATAGCCATTGAGGGGGCCGAAGGTCGGGGTGAAGTTGAGCAAGACCTCGCCGCCCAGATCCGAGGCGACCTCGAACCGCCAGGTCTTCTGCAGGAGCAGCGCGTTGTACCCACTGCGGTAATCAGTCCGGAAGCGATCGCCGAGGGGGCTGCTCCACTCGGGATGGGGAAAGTAGGCGGTCAGATAGCCGGAGGGGGAAGGTGGGGGCTCCGGCAGGTCCAGCCCGTCGTCGTAGCCGTCGGTGGCCATGGGCTTGATGCCCATGTTGTTGGTCTGGTCGCGCAGGTCGCCCAGCGCTGCACTAATGCCGATCGACCAGTAGCCGGGACCGGAGGGGAGGTACGTGGCCTGGAAGGTCAGAACTGTTCCGAGCACGAGATGTCCCTGCTGGGGCGGCGGGGTCGCGTAGCCGTACACATCGAGCCAGGTGAGACTGTAGTCACCCTCGTCCATGTCTTCGAGATACTCGTCCCCGTTCCCCTCGATCAGCAGCCCGTCCGGGCCCTCGAGGCGCCAGGGCGCTTCGATCTCGTCGGGATCGGGATCGATGGCGATGGCCCCGGCCAGGGTAGGTATGCCGTTGAAGCCGAACACGGGCAGATCGTGGCTCCCCGAGGAGGGGTACATCGGGAGAAGGATGCCAGGGTTGTCCCCCGCGGCATAGACCATGTGATCCGGAATGCTGGGTCGGTCGCTGGGCCCGAGATACAGGTACATCTCCTCTTGAGCGAGGAAGATGAAATTCCAGCTGGCCAGCCAGATGTTGCCGTTCGGATCCGGGGGGAGCGAGGTGCCCAGGCCCACCGCGTAGTCGGGAAAGGCCGAGACGTTGAGCGCCTGGCCGTGGAGGGTCTCGCCGGCGAAGAAGATGTTCGGATTGCTGCCCCAGTCGCCGGTGAGGTGGCACTCCCAGCCGGAGACGCCGTCGGGTCTCGATACATCGGTCAGGACGAGGTACACGGTGGCTGAACCGGCGGCGATGTCCAGGTACGACTCCCCGGTGCCCTCGCTGTTGTTGTAGATGCCGAGAATGTCACTGGCCTGAGCGGATCCGGCTACGAGGACGACGGCCACGAAAGCGGCAGCGAGCAGGACCAGTTGCGTTCTGCGAGACATGACTTCCCCCCCTTGCGGAGACATGAGGCAGAGAATGGACGTAAGGACTTGGAAGCCTCGAGGCGGGCATGGAGGGGCGAATCATCCCGCTGCTGGCAATTGTACCGCACCGGGCCGACGATGTCACTAGGCAAAGGACAGGGAATTATCAGTTTGGACAGATGCAACTTCGCTGTTGCGGGCCGGATGGGGGGAAAGTATACTGATCCACTATGACTTTGTACGTTGCCGCTCCGGCCCGAGGCGGGGCGGTCGAAAAAGCGCCTCCGCACCGAGGATGAAAGGACCGAGACCATGAAGCGCCTGACACTGTCTCTCGTTCTGGCCCTGTCCCTGGTGGCCGCGCTGGCCGTCGTCTCCGCCGCCTGCGACAAGACCAAGGCCAAGGCCGCCGCCGCGTCCGCCTCGGCCGAAGCGCACTGCACCAAGGGCGCCGCTGCCTGCCCGGCGAGTGCCGCTTGCACGAAGGATGCGGCCGTTCAGACCGCCACCGGTGAGAGCTGCCACGGCAAGGATGCCGCGGCCGAGCAGGCCAAGTTCGCCGACGACCAGGCCGAGCAGGAGGCCCTGCAGCTGGTCAAGACCCAGATGCACGCCTGCTGCGTCGCGGCCTACGAGGAGGGCAAGGGCTGCTGCGGACACGATGCGGCGGAACTGAAGGCCTCGTTCGCGACCGCCGTGACGCAGGCCAAGGCCGAGATCCTGGCCAAGAACTCGCTGCACGAGTGCTGCCGCGCGGCCCTCACGGCCGGCAAGGGCTGCTGCGGACTGGATGCCGCGGGCCTGCAGGCCAAGTACGCCGCGCAGGTCGAGGCCTGCAAGGCCGCGGCCTGCTCCGCCGAGAAGGCCGGCGAGGTCGAGGTGAAGCCGGCTCAGGTCAAGAAGACCGCCGAGACCGCCAAGGACAAGGCCAGCGACGCCTCCTAGCTCGCCTGGCCTGGACGTTGCCGGTCCATATACCTGTCACCTCCCCGTGGGCTGGCAATGAAAGACCGCAACCGGCGCGAGCCGGTTGCGGTCGTCTGTCTGCAGGCGGGAGCGTGGACGCGCGTGGGACCAGGGGCGACCTCAGCGCCCCATCAGGTAGAACGCCAGGCCGGTGACCAAGGCGGCGGCGAGGATGCCGATGGCGATCAGCATGCCGATCCGCTCGCCGGATACGCCGATCTGCGTGCGGTAGGGATCTCCCGCCTGGTAACGGTCCTTCTCGCGCAGCTCGGTGCGCCGCTTGAAGCGGGCTCGATAGTCGTCGAACTTCTCCAGCAGCTCCCAGCCGAAGCGGGCCTCTTCCTCGCAGATGCGCCGCAGATCTTCCGGCTTGCGGAAGGAGCGCCCCGTCGAGCGCACGATCTTGAATTCCCAGCCCTCCAGATCGTCGGCCCCGTACCTGGTCATGTCCTCCTCCTCGGCGCGCAAGCGCTGCGCGGCCGCCGCAGCCGCCGTCGCCGCGGTCGCGCCGGCCGTCGTGGCCGTGAACACTGCCGGATTGCTCATGGCAGACCTCCAGGCCCACTTACCCGGACCGGCAGCTGCGTATTCGCGTCGCGTTGCGAAAGCCGCCGGGGCTCATTCGTCATCGACCAGCGGCGGGGCGTCCGTGCCCTTGAACAGCTCCTGGAGCTTGGCCTCGAGACGGGCCGCCCGGGACTCCGCGCGCTCCTTGTGTTCCAGGTAGACCAGGGCCAGCTGGTCCTTGGCCGCCCCGATGGTGCCGCTGATGAGGGCCAGGTCGCGGCCCAGGTCCGCCGCGGCGGCCCCGACAGCGTCGCCGACGGCGATCTGCCAGGCCTTCTCCTCGAGGATGTTCAGGGCTGTCTGGATCTCCTGGAGGAAGAAGCCCTCGCTGATCCGTTCCTCAGTGATGCCGCGGATGTAGCGCCCGAAATCTCCCGGGGCGCCGGCCAGGGACTTCAGGAAGGTGTCCACCAGCCGCGCAGCTCGATCGTGCAGCAGGTTCGCATCCAGGTTCTGGTAGTGGGTCGCGGTGGACTTGCGCAGCCGCTGGGTGACCGTCTCGACGAGATCGCCCTGCTGCCGCTGCATGGTCTGGAGAAGAGCCTGGGACATGCCGACCTGCCTTTCTGGCGAGAAAGGGATGAGCCGCCGGGGACAGGGATAGCATAGGCCCCGGCAGGACGGATGTCCAAGTGTGCTCTCGGGCTCGGCGGGGCGATGGGCCGGCGGGCGCTCATTCCCCGGTCAGGATCCGTTCGATGAGGTCCAGGGCCCGCTCGTCCTCGCTCTGGGCCAGCCAGAAGAGGGCCGACCGGCGCAGCTCCGGATGCGGGTTCTGCAGGGCGATCTGCTCCAGGGCGGGGACGCAGGCCGCGTCCTTCCGCTGGGCCAGCGCGAAGATCGCGGTCTGCCGCAGATCCAGCTCCGCGGCGTCGTCCCGGGCCAGAGAGACCAGTCCCGCGGTGACCTTGTCTCCGGCGATCCGGCCCAGCCAGAAGACCGCCTGCTCGCGGACCTCGTCCGAGGAACCGTCGTCCCGGGCCAGGGACATCAGCTGCGGCCAGATCACGGCGTCCCGGGCCAGGTAGGCCGGCAGGAGGACCTTCTCCGCGACCCGCCGGGAGCCGCTGCGGGCCAGCTCCAGCAGCCGGTCCGCGGCATCCTGGGGCTCCAGCAGGCCCAGGTCCTGGATCTCGCGATCCCGATCCCGTATGCGGTCCGGCTCGCCGATCCGCGTGCGGATGCGCACGATCTCCCCGTCCCGCACCCTGAGGCCGACGCGCACCGGGCCGTGCTCGCAATCGCAGTCCCAGTCGTCGTCGTGATTCAGGTGGATGCGGTGCCCGTCCAGGCTCTCGATCCAGATATCGTCGCGACAGCCGCAGGCGTCCTCGCGGGCGGGGAAGGCCAACCGGATCTCACCCTCGCCCAGCTTCGCGGCCAGCTCCACGAGCGAGCCGCTGTCCGCGGCGGCGGCCGGCGAGCCCGGCGCGAGGATGGCGGCGAGCGTCAGCAATGTGGCAACCCGGCGCTTCGACATGTCCGACCTCACTCGTTGATGATCTCCAGCAGGAAGTCCTCGACGCGGGGGTCGTCGATCTGGCCGATCCAGAAGATCGCCGAGTTGCGCAGCTCCGGGTCCTTCTCCGTGCGCGCGATCTCCATGAGGGCCTCCAGGGCCTCGCTCCCCTCCTGCTGGGAGATCTGGAAGACGATCATCTCGCGCAGCTGGCGCTCCTTCGCCGTCCGGTAGTACTTCATCAGCTGCGCCGGGGCGCAGCGCGCTGTCTGGCAGGCCCAGTGCAGGGCGGCGCTGCGGATGTCATCGTCCAGGCTCTCGTCGAAGGCGACGGACAGCAACCACTCGGCGTCCTTCTCGTTGCCGTGCTGGGCGACGCCGTAGACGATGGCCTCGCGCATCTCGCGATCCTCGACCTTCGGGAACATCTCCTTGAGGAACGCCACGTCCTCGCTCCCGCCGTTCTGGCCCAGCCAGAAGATGGACATTTGCCGGATCTTGGGGTCCATGTCCTTGTCGAGGGCCAGCTCCCGCAGGATGCGCGTGGCGCGGGAGCCGCCCTGCTGGGAGATGGCGAAAACCGCCTGCTCCTTGATCTCGGCATCGTCCGATTCCTTCAGAATCTGTTCCAGGACGTCCATGGAACGCTCGGAGCCCAGCTGGGAGAACCAGAAGACCGCCTGCTTGCGCACGTCGCGGTCGGGATCGTTGCGCACCACGTCCAGCAGGATGTCCTCGGCCTCGTCACCGGCGTGCTGGCTCAGCAGGAAGAGGGCCTGTTGGCGCAGGGGGGCCTTCGCGGGGTCGCGGTCGGCGAGGACCTTGCGCAGGATGGGCAGGGCGCGCTCGGAGCTCATGTTCACCAGGGCCTGCAGGGCCATCAGCTTCATCTCCATGTCCTGCTCGTGCCGGTGCTCCTGCTGGGCGTCCTCGTCCGTCAGCTCGGTCAGGCGCTGTGCGGCCCGGGCGTCCCCCTGCTGGGCCAGCTGGCCGTAGACCCGCGTCAGCAGGCCGTAGGCGTCGTCGTAGCTGCTGGCCTCCTCGTGCCGCTCGAGGTGTAGCTCCAGCGTCTCGGCGGCCTCGCGCAGCCGCTTCTTGCCGCCCTCGCGGTAGAGGGCGAAGGCCTCCCAGTAGAGGGCGCTGGCGCCGTCGTCGGAGCTGCTGTCCAGCAGGTAGGCCTCCTGGAAGCGGCGAGCGGCCTCCGGGTATTTGTGCGCGTTGAGCAGCTCCTGGGCCTCGGCGTAGCGCTGCCGGAACTCCTCGCGCGCTTGCGCCGCCTGCCGGTCGCCGGCGTGTGCGCGAGCGGTCGCCGGGACGGCCGCCAGAAGGACCAGCAGGACCGCCGCGAGGAACACGGCAATTGCCGGGCGGGGCTTGGGGTGCATCACGCGGGTGGTCATGATCGTCCTCCTCACAGGCTGAACGGCAAGGGACCGAAGGGAATGTTGGCGCGCAGGCGCGGCAGGATGGCGCGCTCCTCGAGGCCCTGCTCGGCCCAGACGCGCTCGTCCTCCTCCTGCTGGGCGGCGATGCGCACGATGCGGGCCAGGATCAGCTCCAGGTCGCCGAGCAGCATCCGCAGCTCCGTGTTCTCGGCCGCGGGGGAGTCCAGCAGCAGGCGGGTCTCGACCAGCAGGGCGGCCGCACGGCTGGAGAAGTCCGCGTCGTCGCCGGCGGCGGCTCGTCCCGCCTGGAACTGGGTGAGCAGCAGCTCGGCCTTGCTGAGGACCGGTGCCGCGGCGTAGCGGTAGACGGCGATCTCGTCGCGGTCTGTACCATGGGTTGTGGTGATCGCAGCGCCTCGCGGCGATCGATCGGCCGGCTCCCTGATGGCGACGGGCCCGCCAGCGGGCTGCGTGGGGTTCAGGCCCCAGCGCCCGATGGCGATCCCCAGGAGCAGCACGGCGGCTGCGGCCACGGGATACCAGATCCTGCGGGTGCGCCGGAAAGCCGGGCGCGCCGGCCGCCGCGAGCGGCGCTCGTCCGCGATGCGGGCCCACATCCGCTCCCGCGGCGTGGGCGGGGGCGCGTTGTAGTCCCGGGCCGCTTCGCGGAGCCGTTCGTCCAGCCTGTCCTTGTTCACAGCGTTTCCTCCCCGGCACGGATCCTCCCGGCTGCTCCCAGCGCGCTGCGCAGCTCCGCCCGGGCGTGGGCGAGGCGGCTCTTGCTGGTGCCGACCGGCAGGTCCAGGACCGCGGCGATCTCCTCGTGCTTGTAGCCCTCGAGGTCGTGCATCAGGAACACCAGACGCAGGCCGTCGGGCAGGGCGTCGATGGCGCGGTGCAAGGCGATCTTCAGCGCCCCGTCGACGGCGGGCGTGGCCGCCGCCGGACCGGCGTCCGCAAGCTCGGTCTCGCGGCTGCGCAGGCGCTTGACCTTGCGCAGGCTATTGAGGACCACCGACACGGCGATGCTGTGCAGCCAGGTCGAGAAGGCCGCCTGCTCCCGGAAGCCGGCGAGCCGGTCGAAGGCCCGGATGAAGGTTTCCTGGGTGCAATCCTCGGCCATGGTCTCGTCTCCCGTCATGCGATGGGCCAGCCGGTAGATCCGGTCCACGTGTCGCTCGTAGAGCTCGCGTTCGGCGGCGGCGTCGCCCGCCCGGGCACGTGAGATCAGCCGGCTCTCGTCCAATGTCTTCCTCCGGGGGGCGTCGCCCGCTTGCACCCTGATGAGACAGCGCGCGGGGGCGCAGGGTTCACGGAAAAGCGAGAATTATTTTTGAACGTTTCGGGTAGCTCGTGCGTCTATGTAGTATCCGACGCGCGACCCGAGCAGGATACGATCATGAAGCAGCTCTTCCTCGTTTACAGCCTCCTCTTCCTGGCCGGAGCCGCGGGCATGCTCCTCTACGCGATCTTCTGGAGCATTGTTCTGCCCGGTCGCCTTCTGTAGAATACTCCCCGCCTCGGAAGCGCCTGCGGCCGCTATCCGTCACCGTCCCGCCTCAGCCAACCGGGAGTGTGTCATGTCCACGCCGACCCGTCTTCGCGCCGTCCTTTCGTACCGGCATGCGTTGCTGCCCGCCCTGCTCGTTCTGCTGCTCCTCGGCGCCGCGGCGGCGGCGGAGGAGGCGCCGGAGCTGCCCCTGCCGGCGGCCCTGCGTCTCGGTCCGCTGCCCCTGCCGCCCGCGGAGCCGGCCCAGCCTCTCCTGCACGGCGAGGAGGAGCTGGTGCCCGAGATCGACCCGCAGGCGCCCTTTCCGGCTGCAGGACAGGAGCTGGCGCTCGTGCCGGACCGCGGCGAGGTCTGGGCACGCATCGCGAGCCAGGACGGGGGCTTCGTCTTCGACGTGCCGGGTGTCCAGTGGCTGGCCGCGCGCCTGCGCTGCGATCGCTGGACGCAGGTAACGCTGGACGTCCGCACGCGATCGGCGGTGGCGGTCTACTGGGACGGCGAGCAGGAGAAGGTGCGCGATAAGGGCGATGCATCGCCGCTGAGCCTCGAGCGGGCGGCCCCCCGCGGCACGCACACGCTCCTGCTGCGGCTCGAGATCATCCCGGAAGCGGTGCCGGACACGCTGCGGGTGACGGCGAAGGCCGATCCGGCGGCCGGGCTGAGCTGGAACCTGGAGGCGCGGCGCGCGCCGGCCTTCTTCGCGGATGACCGGGGCCTGGCCAGTCTGGGTCCGCTCGCCGTGTCCGCGCAGGGCAAGCTGGTGGCCCGGCGCCTGTCGCGCCGCAATCCCACCGGGGAGGGGCAGCGCTCCTCCTTGGATGTCCTGGACGCCCGCGGCCGGCAGGTGGCCGCGGACCTGGGCGGGCCGGACGCCCGGCCGCTCCTCTTCGCCCCGGACGGGCAGAGCCTGCTGCTGGCGCTCCGCGGCGAGGACGGCACCGATCTGCTGCTCTGGACCGCGCCGGCCGGTCCCGTGCGCACCCTGCTGCGGGACGAGCCGGACCTGGGCGCCGTGCGGTTCAGCCCCGACGGCCGCTACCTGCTGCTGGCCTCCAGCCGCGGCGTCGAGCCGGAGGAGGAGGACACCGAGGCGGCGCGGCACCGCCGGTACCTCCGCGAGAAGCTGACGGACTGGACACCGGAGCCGCACCTGCACCTGGTCGAAGTGGCCACCGGGGCCCGCCGCAGCCTGACCCGGCCGGGGGACTTCGTGCTGGACGACACCATCTTCCTGCCCGACGGCAGCGGCGTGATCTACGGGCGCACCCTGCCGCGGCCGGATCGCCCCTGGTTCTTCACGGAGATCCGGCGCCTCGACCTCGCGAGCGGGGCCGACGAGCTGGTGGCCAGCTTCGTGGCGGGCTGGGAGGTGCGGCCCCAGAGCTTCGCGGTCGCGCCGGACGGCCGCACGCTGGCCTTCCTCGGGCCCCCGGAGCAGGTGGGCGATGGTCACGCCGAGCACAACACCTACAACAAGCAGGTCTGGCGGCTGGACCTGGCGAGCGGCGAGTTCACCCGGCTCACGGTGGGTCTGAGCCAGGCCTTCGAGGGCGGCGGCGGTCTGCCGGCCTGGACCCGCACGGGCGAGGCCCTGCTGGTCCGCTACCAAGACGGCGCGGAGAGCGGCCTGGGACGCCTGGAGCCGCGGGACGGGAGCAGGCGGCTCACCACCCTCGTGCAGGCAGGGGGGCTGGGCAGCCCCGCCCTGTCCTCCGATGCGGCGGCGGCCGCCTTCAGCCTGTCGGAGGCGGACCGGCCGCCTGCGCTCTACCTGCTGGCGGACCTGCAGGGCCGGGCGGGCGAGCCGCGGCGGCTGGAGGATCCCGACGCCGGGCTCCTGGAGCGCTGGCTTCTGGCCAGCTCGCAGGACGCCTCCTGCACCGGCCCCGGAGGGGAGCGGATCGAGGCCTGGTGGTTTCCGCCGCTGCGGCGGCTGGAGCCCGACGGTGCCATCCCCGTGGTGCTCTACTACTACGGCGGCAGCTCGCCCCGGAGCCGCAGCTTCAACTTCACGAACCAGTGGCTGGCCGCCAACGGCTACGCCGTGCTGGTGGTCAATCCCCGCGGAGCCTACGGCTACGGCGAGGCCTTCGCCGACGTTCACGCCGGGGACTGGGGCCCCAAGGCGTCGGCCGACATCCTGGCCTGCCTGGATGCCTTCCTGGCCGCGCACGCGGAGCTGGACGGGAGCAAGGTGGGCATCTACGGCGGTTCCTACGGCGGCTTCGTGACCGAGTACCTGGTCACGGTCACGGATCGCTTCGCCGCCGCCGTCTCCATGTACGGCATCTCCGACATCGCCACCTACTGGGGGCAGGGGACCTGGGGCTGGACCTACGGGGACATGGCCTCGGCGGGGGCCCTGCCGTGGACCGATCCCGAGCTGTACCTGGGCCACTCCCCGTTCCTGCGAGCCGACCGGATCAAGACGCCGCTGCTGCTCCTGCACGGCCTCGCCGACGTCAACGTCACGCCCGGCGAGTCGGAGCAGCTGTTCACCGCCCTGGCGGTTCAGGACAAACCGGTCGAGCTGGTGCTCTTTCCGGGCGAGGATCACGGGATCGCCGGCAGCTTCGCCGACCTCGAGGCTCATCGCAGCATGCTGCTGGAGTGGTTCGATCGCTGGCTGCGCGATCAGCCGGAGGCCTGGCAGGAGCGCTGGAAGGCGGACTGAGGGCGGCACGGCCGAAAATGCCTGAAATTCCGGCGAAGATTGTTTACTTTGAGCGCTCCGGCCGGCCCAGCCGGCCGTCCGTCACGACAGCACGAGAACAGCAACGGTGTGAGGGGAAGCATGAGCGAGGGAGCACCGCCGCCTCGGCAGCCGCAGCCCGCGATGGACGCCGCATCCTCGGCCGCCGACGGGAGCGCGGCCGCACTGCCGATCGGCGACATCGTGGCCAATGCCTTCCGGGCCACGCCCGATGCCGTGGCGATCACCCGCCTGGACGACGGGATCATCCTGGAGGTCAACGAGGCCACCTGCCGCATGACCGGCTACCGCCGCGACGAGATGGTGGGCCGCACGGTGCCGGAGCTGAACGTCTGGGCAGATCCCGCGGCGCGGGAGTCCTACCTGGGCCAGATCCAGGAGCAGGGCCGCTGCCTCGGCCTGCGCACTGACCTGCGCCTGAAGGATGGCCGGCTCATCCCCGTTCACGTGGCCGGAACCACGGCCGAGGTGAACGGGCAGCGCTGCCTGGTAACGATCACCCGGGACATCACCCCGCTGGCCCGCACCGAGAAGGCCCTGCGTTTCTCGGAGGAGAAGTACCGCTCCATCTTCGAGACGGCGCCCAGCCTGATCGGCTCGGTGGATGCCGCGGGCATGATCGTCGACTGCAACCACCGCTGCCAGGACATGCTGGGCTACCGCCGCGAGGAGATGCTGGGACAGCCCATGGCCAGGCTCTTCCATCCCGCCCAGCATGCCCGCCTGCAGGAGCTGCTGGCAGAGGTCCTGCCCCGGGAGAGCCGGCACGTCGGCGAGTACCAGATGATGCGCAAGGATGGCACCGTCATCGACGTGCAGATCAACTCGGCCGCCGTCCGCAACGCCGCGGGCGAGTTCGAGGGCGCCATCTGCGTGGCGGCGGACGTGTCGATCCAGAGGCGCGCA
>Ga0315542_1001257_pt1 | contig 15872 bp, 15 predicted proteins | sample SalMarSW160120MG_FD_202541 | JGI IMG/M metagenome (GOLD analysis project Ga0315542, IMG submission 202541) | Salt marsh sediment microbial communities from the Plum Island Ecosystem LTER, Massachusetts, United States - Salt Marsh Sediment SW1601-20 ...
CGCGGACGAGCCGCTGGCAGTCGTCACGCTACCGGCCTCGGTTGAGGTGGACAGCCTGCGACCCCGGCTGGGGCAGGTTGCGCGGGTGGAAAGCCGCAGCCCCTCATTGGCCGACCGCCTGTTGCGCATCGCCTTACCACCGCTGGATCCGGCGCAAAAGGAATACACCCTTAGCCGAAAGCTCCTAGCGGGTCTCATCGCCGATGCGGGCGTTGCGCCAAGCTTGATCGCATTCGCCGGCGCGCCGGCCTGCACTGTCATCTTTCCCGGCGTCGTGTACACCGACACTGACATCCGCCGGTTTATCGCAGACGAACTGGACGAGTGTGGAATCAACGTGGAGCTAATCGTCTTCCGCGAGTTCCCGCCGCTGGCGTCCACCGCCCCGTCACCTGCTCTAACACTGGTATTCCCCACTGCGGAGGGCGAACACCTGCCCTCTGCGCTGCGGCTGGTCTCCGGCGAACGCCACCTGCAGACTGTCAGCCTGCGCAACCATCTGAAGTTCCGCGTGCAGGCGCTGCACACCGTCGCCTCGGTTTATCGCGGCGCATCGGTGCTGCCCGGCAACTTCCAGCGCGGCGTCGCGGAGCTGCTGCCAGGTGCAGGGCTGCTCACCACTCCGCCGGAAGACGGAATGGAGTGGCGCGTGGACCTGCCCGCAGGGGTGCAGGTGCTCCCCTCCTACTTGTACGCCCCGCCGCTGGTTGGGCGCGGCGACATCGTCACCGTCAAGTTCGCGCAGGGCGCAGTGTCCGCCGAAACCACCGGCACCGCCCTGTCCACCGGCTCACGCGGACAGACCGTCACCGTGCGCCTGCCGTCCGGCGCGGTGATTCGCGCCGTCGTCACCGGCCCCGGCACGGTGTCGGTCGGCGAAACGGAGGAAAACGATGCTTAGAACGATTGCAGCAATCCTCATCATCCTGCTGGCCTCTGCGCCCGCCGCGGCGGACTCGCTTTTCCGCCCCGGCGATAGCTCCGACCCCTACTCTGTCGGGCTCTACGGCAAGCATCCACCGAAGGTTGAGCGGGGCGACATCCTCAAAGTGCGCGTGAGCGAACGCACGCTGGCTGATGTTGCCGTCGGCACCGACACCGACACCAAGGCGGAGGCGCAGATGAAGTTCGAGAATGGCGGGATGCTCAAGCGCGTGCTCGACCCGTTTTTTAAGCTGCTGGGCTCCGGCGACCTGAAGTACGGCAGCGATGCCAAGTACGAAGCTGACAACGCGACCAACCGCAGCGCCAAATTCGAGGCGGTCATCACTGTCGTCGTGCTGGACGTGATGGAAAACGGCAACGTGGTGATTGAGGGGCGTAAGAAGCTGAAAGTGAACAACGAGAACGAGTATCTGCTTGTGCGCGGCGAAGTAAATCCCAAGGACATCTCGCCCGACCTGGTCATCGAATCGGAGAACATCGCTAACGCTGAGATTGAGTACATCGGCGAAGGCCAGCTCAGCAAGCGCCAAAAGCCGGGGTTCATCACCCAGCTTATCCACACGCTTTTCTGAGGTGAACAATGAAGCGCACTGCAACAATCGCCCTGCTTGCCCTGCTGCTGCTGGCGGCCGCTACGCCCTCGCAGGCCGCACGGCTGAAAGACATCTCGCGCATTGACGGCGTGCGCGCCAACCAGCTCATAGGCTTCGGGCTAGTCGGCGGGCTAAAAGGCACCGGCGACGACCCCAAAAGCGCACCTTACACCGCCGAGGCCATCGCCAATATGCTCAACAGCTTCGGCTTCTCAGTCAAGCCCGCCGACATCAAGGTGAAGAACTTCGCCGCCGTCATTGTCACCGCGGACATGCCGGCCTTCGCCAAGCCCGGGGACCGCCTGGATATCACCGTTTCCGCCATCGGCACTGCCACTTCGCTGTCGGGCGGCACGCTGTTTGAAACGCTGCTGCGCGGCCTAGACGGTGATATCTACGCCGTCTGCCAGGGAGCGGTCTCGCTCGGACGGCCGGTTTCCAGCGGGCGGGCTAGCGCAAGCGAGTTTCCCACCGTCGGCCGCATTCCCAATGGCGGAACCATCGAAGCCGAAGTCCCCTCCACCATACTCAAAGCCGGCGACACCGTACGCATCAACCTCGCATCGCCCGACTTCACTACCGCTAACGCAGTCGCGGGAGTGATTGATTCTATCCTCAACTCCCCCGGCGCGGCAGCCGCGCTGGACGCATCCACTATTGCCGTCACGATTCCGCCGCTCTTCGCCGGCAACCTTGTTGGTTTCATCTCACTCCTGGAAAACGCAGAGGTCTCGCAGGACATCCCCGCCCGCGTCGTGATCAACGAGCGCACCGGCACGGTAGTACTGGGCGGAGATGTGGAGATACTGCCGGTCGCAGTGGCCCATCAGGGGCTGCACTTGGAGATCGGAGCGCAGGGGGGCTTTCCGCCCGCGCCGGTGGCAGCAGGCGAAACCGAGACCCTCGCCAAGGTCACAACTAAGGACGTGGTTGAAGGGCTGAACGCTCTAGGCGCTACGCCGCAGGATATCGTCGCCATCTTCCAGGCGATTGAAGCTGCGGGCGCGCTCCTGGGTGAGCTATTGGTTATCTGAACTGCAGCTTGATGCTGCCAAGCCGACCGCCGGCAGGGCCGGCGATCGGCTCATAATTCGCAAAAAAACCAGTAGTTACTTTGTAGTCTCTTCGCCAGTGTCTTCGCCATCGTCCTTGGCGCCGCCTTCGTCCTCACCGGAACCCTCCTCGGGCGCAGCACCTTCGTCACCGCCAGCCTTTTCGCCACCTTCAGCAGCCTTCTTTGCCTCTTCGTTCGCCTTCGCTTTGTCCAGCTCCTCCGGGGTCGCCGCTGCGTCCGATGGCACCTCGGCCTCGCGCTCGGACACCGGTGGCCCCACCGGCTTCGTCACCACGGTGCCCTGTCCGGGCTTCAGGTCGCCGGTCTTCGGGCACGACGTGACGGCCAGGGCGAGCAGAATCAGCAGGCCAAACAGCATGCAGATAATAGTAATTTTCTTCATAGATGACTCCCTCCCGTTGTCGCTTTTCCCGCGGCCGGCGGACGCCGACCGTGAAGCACTATTATATCCCGCCTTGCGGCGAAGGGCAAATCAGCGGGAAATCCGCTATCCAGCCCCGGCAGGAGGCTTGCGGCGGCTTGTCCAGCCGCGAGACAAGCGTTCAGCGATGACGCCTAGGGCAAGCGAGATGAGTCCTGCGCCAAAGAGGACCAGCGGCCAACCTATCTCGTTCTCGAAGTACTCAAAACCAAACTGGAAGACGAATATCACGAGAAAGAGCGTGCCGACGTAAAGGAATGAGCGCACCTGCATCCGCTGGCCGAAGTAGATGGACGCGGCTATTAGCGCAAGCCAGATGAACTCTCGGTACATCTCGCTTTCCGCCGTCCCGATTATCATCCCGCCGGAAAGGGCCAGGATGCAGCCGAAAGCGCCGAAGATCCCACGGTAAGGTGAAAGCTCCACGTAGCCTTGCCTGTAGAGCGAAACTGCGCCTGCCGCTAACGCGAGCGCGATGATCCCCGAAATCAGGACTGATCCCCCAAACACTAGCCAATCGTGGTGCCAGCTATGCGTATCACCAAGGAACGGGCGGATATATGCACCCATCAGTCCCAGCGCCAGCAGCGGAATCGTCATCCCCAGCACGGGCGGGACGTAGAGGAGTTTCGCCTCTGCCTGGGCGCCCAGTTTCTCCAACCTGAGCGCGATGGAGGCGACTACGCCCGATGCTATCAGCGCCCCCCAGAAAAACGCGCGCGCGACGATCTCCTCGTCGTTGGAGGTGGTGAAAATGACTGAGCAGATGGCGCCGATGCCGAGGATAGTACTCACGCCTGCAAGGAAGGTCCAACCGAGATGCCCCAGAGACTTGCGGCAGAGCATGTAGCCAATAGTGGAAACCAGCAGGGCAACTCCCCAGGGGAACTGCGAGGAATGCTCGCGGTAGGCGAAGATGAAATCGAACTTCAGCACTTCGCTGCTCACTGCGAACAGCACGAAAGGCATCAGCAGCCCCGCCGCGAAGAGGAAGTAAGTCGCGGTCGCTTTCTCGCGTGCGCGAAGGAGGATTCCGCCACATAGCGCGCAGAACAGCATTGGCACCAGCAGCGCAAGGAAGCGCTTCACGGGCGACCACTGCAGCCAGTTGATGGTCACGAAGAACGCGGCTGCGCAGACAATGATGAGTACACCGATGAAAAGGAAGATGCGCCCGAAGGTGATGCGTGACACATCAACGAGGGGCAGGCCGGGCGTCTGGCGCTTCAGCGGGGGCGAACCCGTCATTCCGGTGGGGGCAAGCAGGCTGCGGGCTTCGGCGTATGTTTCAGTGATCTCACGCTCGCTCCAGCCGGCTGATGCCAGCTCCGCACGCACCTGCGCCTCATCGCGCGCTAGCGCAATGGACTTGATCACGTAGCGGCTCAGTTCACGGTCTACCACATCCCCCTCCTGTATTTGCCGCGTGCAGGCCTGCCTGCCAGGCGGCTATTTCTCGCCGTCACAGTACTTGTGGCCGATGCAGTGCGCCCAGTAGAGCTGCAGATTGTGCCGTTCCATCAGGAACTGCACCACCGGGCTGAGTTTCACCGGTGTCAGCTCCTGCGCCTTGAGCATGCCGAACCACTCCGGCACCGAGTGGCCCGTGTGTTGTGCAACCTCTTCGTCGGTCGCCAGTTCCTTCTTCTTGGTGGACATCGCCGTTTCCCCAAACACTTCAATTAGAACTTTAACAGCCTCCCCGCGCTGTCCCACGGCCGTTAAATGCAAGAGAGCGGAAGACGGGGTTCGAACCCGCGACCCCCACCTTGGCAAGGTGATGTTCTACCACTGAACTACTTCCGCGTGAGCTTCTATAATATTGGCCCGCTCTCCCCGTGTCAAGCGCAGAATGGCGCGAAGCAGCGCTCGGCGCATCAGCCCACTGGCTAGCCCAATCGCTTCTGGAAGCGGCCGGCGGCTAGGAAGATGAGGCCGAAGGCGATGCCTACTAGCACGATGACTTGCGGCAGCAGGGCGGTGATGTCCGTTCCCCGGATGACTATGCCGCGCACGATGTTGATGGCGTAGGTCATCGGCAGCAGGAAAGTAATCGGGTAGATGACTGGTGGCATGGACTCGCGGGGGAACATGAATCCCGACAGCAGGATGGAAGGGATGATAACCAGGATTGCCATCATCACCGCCTGCAACTGGTTGCGGGCAACTGTCGATATCAACAATCCCAGCGACAGCGATGCCGCAATCCAGATCAGCAGCAGTCCGATGAGCATCGGCAGGCTGCCCCGGATGGGCACGCCGAATACGTACGCCATCACCAGCAGCACTCCCGCACCTTCCAGAACACCCAGTCCAAACATGGGCACCAGCTTGCCTATCATCAGCCCCAGCCTTGAGATGGGCGTGGCGATGAGCTGCTCTAGCGTGCCCTCCACCCGCTCGCGCACCACCGAAAGCGCCGTGAGTAGCACGAGCGGCAGATGCAGGATAAGGGCCAGCAGCGCCGGTACAAAGAACGTGGAGGAACGAAGCTGTGGATTGAACAGAACCCGTACGCTCGCCTGGATGCCCTGAAGCTGGCCGTTCACGATCGATGTCCCCTGCACTCTGAAGCGCGATGAGTACTCCTGGGAAACTCCGCTCACCGTACTTAGCACATAGTTCGCCATCGTGGAGTCGCTGCCGTCCACCAGCACTTGCACACGGCGCGCTTGCTCTTCCCGCGCGAGCGGGCTAAAGCCTGGTGGAATGATGAAGGCGGCGCGCGCATCACCGTTGACTATCGCCTGGTAGGCGTCGTCGTAGGACGCAACCGAGCCTTTCATCCGGAAGACGCCGGTGTTGTTGATACCGGACACCAGATCACGACTGCTCTCGTTCAACGCCAGATCCACCACCACAGCGTTTACATTCTTCACCTCGGTGCTGATGGCGTAGCCGAAGATGGTCATCTGGATGACGGGGATAAGGATGGCGATGAAGATGGTCACGCGGTCGCGTTTGAGCTGCCGCAGCTCCTTCAGCGCCATGGCTCCCAGTCCCCTAAACATGCGCATCCGCCTCCCGCGTCAGGGCGACAAACACATCCGATAGCGTAGGATGGGCGGCGCGAAGGGCCACCTCGCTCTCCAGCAGCCCGGCCAGCATCCGCGCAAGCTCAACGTCGCTGATATCCGACCTGACCTGCAGGTGCGCGGTGTTGCCGTACACTGTGCCCTTCAGCACCGGCGGCAGCTCCAGCAGCCTGGGAAGCTGCTGAGCCGCGCCGCGATGGAAAAACTCCACCCAGCGCGCGCCTTGCGGCGTCACTACCGGCAGCGACAGAAGGTCTTCCGTCGTGCCGAGCGCAAGCAGCCGCGAGAAGTACACGTACCCCAGCCGGTTGCATCGCTCCGCCTCATCCATATAGTGGGTGGTCACGAACAGCGTCTTGCCTTCGCCCGCCAGCTTCAGCAGGATGTCCCACATTTCCGACCGGGCGACCGGGTCAATGCCCGCAGTGGGCTCGTCCAGGAATATAACCTGAGGATTGTGCGGCATGGCGCAGGCCAGCGAGAGCCGCTGCTTCCAGCCGCCGGACAGGGTGCCGGCAAGCTGGTCGCTGAACTGGGAGAGCTGCATGCGCTCCTGCACTTCCCCGATACGCTCATGCAGCTGCTGCCCGCGCAGCCCATACAGGCTCGCGTAGAACTGCATGTTCTCACTGACGGTGAGGTCCGGATAGAGAGAGAACCGCTGGGGCACGTAGCCGATGCGTCGCTTAACCTGCTCCGGCTCCTTCGCGCTATCAAACCCCAGGACCGACGCGCTGCCGCCGGTGGGCGCGAGCATTCCGCAGAGGATGCGAATCAGGGTTGACTTGCCGCTGCCATTGGGACCGAGAAAGCCGAAGATATCGCCGGTAAGCACTTCAAACGAGACTTCCTTGAGCGCGGTGATTGGCCCAAACGTCCGCGTGATGGAATCAACGGAAATGGTAGCTTCACGGTTCATTGGCCCAGGAACACGCTGGCGGTCATACCCGTCCGCAGTTCCACCGGAGGCGACAGCGGCCTTAGCTTCACGCGGTAAACCTGGTTAACCCGTTCTTCCGGCGTGCTGATGTTGCGGGGCGTGAACTCCGCATCGCGGCTGATGAAGAACACCTCGGCCTCGAACGGCTGATCCCGCATCGCGTCAAGCTCCACCTGCAGCTTGGCACCCAGCTTCACCGACGCCAGTTTCGACTCGGGCACGAAAGTGTCAATCCACACTTCTTCCGTACTCACGAAGGTCAGCAGGGCGGCGCCGGGGGCCGCGGTCTCCCCCGCGTCCAGCAGCCGGTCCTCCACCAGACCTTGCGTGGGCGCGGTGACGGTGAGACCCGCCAGGTCAAGCTCAAGCGCCGCAATCTGCGCGTCGGCCTGGCGTGCCCGGGCTTCCGCTGCCGCCAGCTGGTTCGCCGTCGGCCCGACCAGCAGTTGATCAAGCACCGCCTTCCTGGCTCCGGCGGCCGCGGCAGCCGCGGAAATCTCCTGCGGCCTGAGCCCTTTGGTCAGTTTGTCCAGATTGGCCTGTGCCGCCGCCAGTTGCGACCTCAGCCCATCCCGCTCCGCCACCGCAGCGTCAAGCTCGCTCGCTGCGACCACACCCTCGTCATACAGGTGCTGCAGCCGCGCCGTGTTCTTCTCCACTGCCGCCAGCTTCGCGGTGATTGAGTCTCGCTGGAAGGCGGCTGCGCGAATATCCTCATCACGGAATCCTTCCAGCGCCTGGGAATACTGGGCCTCCGCGCCTGCGAGTTCGGCGCGGGCGCGCCTGACCTCCTCGGGCGTGGCGCCGGCCTTCATATCCCTGAAGGTCGCCCAGGCGGCTTCGGCCGCCGCTGCCAGCACATTGCGCTGGGCCAGCAGCACCGCGTCGTCCAGCCGCGCGAGCATCGTGCCAGCCGGCGCTACTTCGCCTTCGGAGACCAGATGCTCCGCCACGGTCCCGCCGACGCGGCTGCCCAGGCGGTACTCCGTCGCGCGGACAATCCCCGAAAGCCTGGTTTCGCGCTGGCTGCAAGCGGTGGCAGCGAGTATGGCTATGATAAGAATGACGGGAAGCGCGACTTTGGCTGTGGTCTTCATCCCCAGGGCGATTATATCATTGCCTCCGGCTCATCAGTCCCGGCAGCGTCTTGCTATAATCAGCCCGTGGCATCCGAGCGGCCCAGCTTGTTCTTCCGGTTCGCCAAAGCGCTGCTTTACATTGCGGGCAAGTTGGTTTTCCGCATCTCCTTCGAGGGCGTGGAGAATATCCCCCTCGACGGCTCCTTGCTGATAGCCTCCAACCATGCTTCTCATTTGGATCCGCCGTTGGTGGGCATCGGCGTGCCCCGGCACGTCACTTTCGTGGCCAAGCAGGAGCTAGCGGGGTCACGCTTTCTGCGGTGGTTCCTGCGCAACGTTGACGCCATACTGATAGATCGCAGCCGGGGACGGGGGGCGTTGGAGCAGAGCCTGGAGAGGCTGGAGGGGGGCGCAGCTATCATCATGTTTCCCGAAGGAACGCGCACCCATACCGGACGGCTAAACCGGGGGCGGCGCGGAGCAGCGGTGCTGGCGCTGAGGAGCGGCGTGCCCGTGATTCCCGCATGTATCATCGGAACCCACGAGTGTTTCCCTCCCGGGGCGAAGGTCCCCAAACCGGGCAAGGTAATGGTGAAATATGGCCAGGCGCTGCGCTTTGACCGGATTAGCGGCACTGATGTTCCCGCTGATCTGCTCGATTCTGCTCTGCGTGAGATAATGGAAGCGATCGAACATCTTCTGCCCGAGCGGATGCGCCCGCAGCCGGAAGAGAAAGCGAGATGGCATTCGCCGGAGGCTAACGCAAATGGAGCAAACAACGGATAATCCAATCAGCGTAGGCGTAATCGGCGCTGCCGGACGCATGGGGCTGGTCATCGCCTCTGGACTGCACGAGGATTCCGGCTTCAGCGTTGATGCGCTATATGACATCGCAGAGGGTGATGTGCTGACTGTCGGGCACATCACTGCTGATCTGGCAAAGTTCTTGTCCGCGCCCACTACGCACGTCGTTGATTTCTCCTCCGGCGCCGGGGTGGACGAGAACGGCGAACAAGTGCTTCGTGCAGGTAAGCACTATCTGGTGGGCGCGACGGGTTACAGCGGCAGTACACTCGCCCGCCTGGAGGCGGCAGCCGCTGAAGCCGGCACGGAGTGTTTGATCATCCCCAACTTCTCGCTGGGCGCAAACCTGATGATGGAGTTCGCCCGGCGGGCGGCGGAGTTCTTCGATTCGGTAGAGATAGTCGAGCGCCACCATCTGGGCAAGCAGGATGCCCCGAGCGGGACGGCGATTGCCACCGCCAAGGAGATAAACGAGGCCAGGCAAATGCCGCCGGGGCCAGATGAAGAGAAGGTCCAGGGAGTGCGCGGCGGGCAGGTCTGCGGTATCAACATACACTCCCAGCGGCTGGACGGCCTGCTGGCGGAGCAGGAAGTTACCTTCGGCGGATACCGGGAGATTCTGCGGATTGAGCACCGCAGCATCACCCGCGAGTGCTTCCTGCCCGGTGTGAAGATGGCGTTGCGGGCGATGGGCCAGCACGCGGGCCTGCGCATTGGCATGAAGCACGTTCTGGAGGTCCAGAAGTGAGAATCGCAATTGCCGGCGCGACCGGGCTGACAGGCGAGGTGCTGCTCAGCCTCCTGCCCCATTCAAGGCTGTCGGATGCAGGGCTCTTGCTGCTGGCGAGTTCTGCCAGCGCTGGAACCACTATTGAGACTGCCTCGGGGTCGCACGAAGTACAAGAACTCCGCGATGGGTGCTTTGGAGATGTCGACCTGGCATTCTTCGCGGTTGGCGATGCGCTTTCCGCCGAGTTTGTGCCGCAAGCCTTGGACGCCGGAGCCAAGGTCGTGGACAAGAGCAATGCCTTCCGCCTGGCGGAAGGAGTACCGCTGGTAGTTGCCGGCGTGAACGACCACGCTATTGGCGCCGAGCGGCTGGTAGCTAACCCAAATTGCACCACCATCGGTTTCGTGCACGCCATTGCGCCACTGATGGATTTCGGTATTGAAGAAGTAGTAGCTGCGAGCTACCAGTCGCTCTCGGGGGCGGGACGGGAGGCAGTGCGCCGATTCTGGGTTGAGGCTGGGAAAGCCCTGAAAGGCGAGCCCGAAACCTACTCCGAAGACGCCGCAGCTGCGCTGCAAGTTGTCCCTGCAATAGACCAGCTAATGGGCGATGAACACAAAGAAGAGGCCAAACTCAGGCTGGAGACCGCCAAGATTCTGGGACTGAGTGCCGACCGTATCTACAACACCGCGGTGCGTGTCCCTATCTTGGTAGGCCATAGCATCGCCATCCACTTGCGCTTGAGCCGGCCGGTGAGCGAGAGCGAGGTGCGTGAAGCCCTTACCAACAACCCGACTCTGTTGCTGCTGGCCACCGGCGAGACTCCAACCAGCTTGCATGCAATCCAGTATCCCAACCGCGTCATCGTCGGCCGCGTCCGCGTCCGCGATGAAGGCAGATGCGTCGAGCTGTTTGCGGTCAGCGACAACCTCAACATCGGCGCCGCTTTCAACGGCCTGCTGATCGCCGAGCAAATGCTCTCCTAGCCGCTGGCATTCGCCACAAACCTCAGTTTCACGCGAGCGATTTAGCTCGTTTCCGCGCCAACCACTAAACATTTATGTGGACTTATGGCTGTTTTCCCACAGAAATCCCAAAAAGCCCCTTAAAACCCCTTGACAGCCCCAAATATGCCCAGTAACTTGGTCACTACGCGGGGGCCTATGTTCCGGGGAAATGTCAATACCAAACTGGACTCTAAGGGGAGAATTCTCCTCGGAGCCCGCTTTAAGGACGGGCTCGGCACCAAGGCGATCATCGCTAAGGGCAATGGGCCGTTCCTCATGGTCTTTCCCGTGGACGAGTTCAACAAGCTGGAAGCTCGGCTAATGCCACTGATGGATTTGGGAACCGACCCGGGCTTGCGTAACTTCATGACAGGCAAGTTTCAAGCTTACCTGACGAACTTCTACTCCAACCAAGCGGAGGTTGATGTAGACGAGCAGGCGCGCATCAGCATCCCCAAGTTCATCCGCGACGAGATTGACCTTGCGGGCGACCTGATTGTGCTGTCTGCGGGCAAGTACCTGCAGATCTGGAAGAAGAAGGCCTACTACCAGCGGCTGAACGACGAAATCGACTTTGACCCGTCCGAGATTATCGGCCGGGCTGACAATCGCGAATAACGGTGGGAGCCGGTCACCGGCGGGTCTGCACCGGCTCCCATCGTTAGAGAGGAATATGCCGTGGACGAAATAGTTCACCGGCCTGGACTTTTGAATGAGGTAATTGAGGCGATGCAGCCGAAAAGGGGTGAGACCTTCGTGGACTTCACCCTCGGGGGAGCCGGGCACTTCTCGGCTTTCCTGCCGCATCTGGAGCCGACAGGGCTGGCCATCGGGCTGGACCGCGACGAGTTTGCGGTTCAACGGGCGGAAGGCCTGAAGGAGACCTGGCCCGAGTGCCGGGTTATCCTCCGGCAGGCGAGGTTCTCCGATGCGGAAGAGGTGCTGCAGAGCCTGGGTGTGGAGGGCTTTGACCTGGCGCTGTTTGATCTAGGCGTCTCGGCCTTCCAGGTTGATGACCCGGACCGGGGCTTCAGCTTCATGGCTGACGGCCCCTTGGAAATGCAGATGGGCAGCGATACTAAAACTGCGATGGAGATTGTGAACGGCTCCAGCGAACGCGAGCTGGTTCAGATGATCTCCACTTATGGCGAGGAGCGGTTCGCCCGCCGAATCGCCAATGCGATTGTGCGCCGCCGCGCCAAGCAGCCCATCCGCACCACCCTGGAACTGGTGGATACGGTTGACCGTGCCGTTCCTGCGTCACAGCGCCGAAACCTCAACGCGATCCGCGCGAGAGTGTTCCAGTCCATCCGCATCGTAACCAATGACGAGATGGACGAGCTTCAGGGCGGCCTGATAACCGCTATCCGGCACCTGCTGATAGGCGGGCGCATGGGCGTTATCTCCTGGCAGTCGCTGGAGGACCGCACGGTAAAGCGCACCTTCAAGTTCTACGCGCCCAACGGCGAGGCCAATGAGGAGTGGGAGCTCATTCCCGCCACGAAGAAGCCGGTGCGCCCCAGCCCTGAAGAGGTCGCCCAAAACAAGCGCGCCCGCAGCGCGAAGTTGCGAGTCGTTACCAAAACACTTAGGGGGGCTCTGAATGGGAGCTAATCCTGCCGAACAGAAGGTGCTGAAGGCCGACCGCATTTACAGCTATGAGGAGTTCCACGAACTCCGCCAGAAGGTCGGCGGGCAACGGGCGCGCAAGGGCGCCATCAGCTTCAAGCGCAGGAGGCAACTCGTCCCTTTTGCGCTGAGGATTACCTACCGCTCCGCCATGGTTACGGGCGCGGCGCTGCTGTTCCTCGCGCTGGGGGCGTACGGAATCCTCGCAACCTCGGTGGTTAACAAGAGCTATAAGCTCGTGAACGTTGAAAAGAGCCTGAATAATCTCTCGCTTGCATTGGCGGGCGAGGAGATGGCCAACAAAGAGGCCCAGGGGAAACTCGTCTACAGCCCGGAAAGCGCGTCCGCGCTCGGGCTGGTGCCGGCAACCAAAGCCCAGTACATTATCCGCACAAACATTCCGTCCAAGCGTAATGATGCCCGCACGGTGGACGAGCTATATCCTCTCAGCAAGTCCATAATCCAAATTGAACCATGACAATCTCGGCGGCGTGAAGCCGTCAATCAGTTCGTGAGGAGCGCCCAACATCGCTACCCTTCCTCCTGGCGGCGGCCAGGCCAAAAGCCTGGCCGCTACCCCCTTTTCAGGTACGGGCGCCCTTGAAGTTGCTACCCTTCCTCCTGGCGGCGGCCAGGCCAAAAGCCTGGCCGCTACCCCCTTTTGAAAGCGAATTCAGATGGAGCGAACCTTCACTTTCAAAGCTGTTGCCTTGCTGCTGGCACTATTTGCATTCGGCATTGCCGGCATAGCCAAGCTCTACACCATCCAAACCGCCCAGGGAAAAGACCTCGATTCGCGCCTTTCCACAATGTGGGAGCGCCACGCGCCGCGCCACGCCAAACGCGGCAGGATCCTCTGCCGCGATGGCGAAACCGTCATTGCCACTAGCACCAAGCTGGCACGTGTCATTGTGGAAAAGCACTTGGTCGCCGACCCTGATGGAGTGGCGGACACCTTAAGCTCGTACCTCGGCCGCAGCCGTGATGAAGTGCTCGCTGCCATAACTTCCGAGACCGGCCCCAGAAGCCTGGAGCTCTCCCAGAACATCCCCGCCCAGACCGCCGAGAGCATTTCTTCGGCCCGGCTGCGCGGCGTCTTCATCCGCTACTACTACCAACGCAACTACCCATACGGCGACGGTTTCGCGGCTCAAACTATAGGCTATACCTGCGACCGTTCCGGCCTGAGCATCGGGCTGGAGAAGCAGTACAACGACACACTGGAAGGGACTGACGGCAGCGCGGAATACGATTCCGACCGCTCGGGAAGGATGATACCGTGCACCCTCGCGGCCGAAGATCCGCAAGACGGCGCCGACCTGGTTACCACCATGGACGCGGCCATCCAGCAGATCTGCGAAGACGTGGTGCAGGAAGCTTACAAGCGCCACAATCCCAAATGGGCGCTGATTGCCGTGATGGACCCGTCAACCGGTGAGATACTGGCAGTCGCCTCCCGGCCCGGCTTCGATCCCAACGATTATGCCAAGAATGGCAGCCAAGGAAACGAGGCGAATCCGCTGGTTCATTTCGTCTACGAGCCGGGCTCGGTAATGAAGCCGCTGATAGCCTCCGCCGCGCTGGATCGCGGATGGTTAACGACGGATGAGACTTTCCACTGCACTCCCACGCTGAAGATTGGCAAATACACCATAACTGAAGCGGAACACGACAAGAACCCCGCAGGCTACGGCGACATTCCGATTAACAACATCATCGTCCACAGTTCCAACGTGGGCATTGCCCAGGTGGGGCTGAAGCTCGGGCAGGAGAAGCTCTCCAGCATCTTCTCCACCTTCGGCCTCTATGAGAAGACCGGAATCGAGCTTCCCGCCGAGGCACACGGCATCAAGCCTAAGGGCTATACCCACGCCCGCAAAGGCGAAGTGTGGCCCGAAGTAGTGGTCGCCAATTCCGCCTTCGGCCAGGGGATTGCCGTTACGCCTCTACAACTGATGCGCGCTTACGCGGCAATCGCCAACGGGGGTTTCCTGGTCCGCCCGACGCTGGTAGTGAATGACGAGGAGTTGCAGCCCCAAACGGCGGTAATCGCCGGGAAACAGGTTCCCCTCAAACCGGACGAGAAGGTGATGGGCGCATCTGACGATTCGCTTGCCCCCGAGCCTGCGCCTTCTGGCGATATGCGCCGTATCTTCGGCTCGCAGATTGCACACGACATCCAGCAGGTTCTACAGACCGTGGTGCGGGAGGGCACCGGAAAGAAAGCTGCGCTGGAGTATTTCTACGTCGCCGGTAAGACCGGCACGGCCGAGGTGCCCGGCGACAGCGGCTACAAGAAGGGCAAGTACAACTCCACTTTCATCGGCTTCTTTCCCTCATACAAGCCGCGATATTTGATACTGGCGCTTCTCTCGGAGCCGCGCGGTCAGTACTATGCAAGCCAGATCGCCGCGCCCGTCTTCCACGAAGTGGCGGAACGCATTACACTAGTCAAGGAGGTGCGTCCCGAAATCAGCCGTGAGACTGGGGGAACTCCTTAAGGGCATTGACGGCCTTGACACTGGCAAGGCGGACCTGAACGCTCACATCCGCTCCGTCACCAACGACAGCCGCAAGGCTGGTCCAGGCTCGCTCTTCGTTGCGCTCAAGGGTACCGCAACCGACGGCCACTTGTTTGCACCAGCCGCCGTGTCAAACGGCGCAGTCTGCATCGTTCATCAGGATCCGCTCACCACCCCGGAGGGTGTGTCCAGAGTCCACGCGGTTGACACCGGCCCGCTTTACGCGCTGCTGGCTGCCAGGATAGCGGGTGAGCCCAGCCGCAAGTTGCGGGTCATCGGCGTCACCGGAACCAACGGCAAGACTTCGGTGACGATAATGCTCGACTCAATCCTGCGGGCTGCCGGGCGCCGCTGCGCCATTCTCGGCACGCTGGGATTCCGCCCTCCCCTCGCCGCAAACGCGCCGGACACGCTTAGCTTCGTCGGCCGTGGCTTGACCACTCCGGATGCCGCCGACCTGCAGAACCTACTGGCTGCATGCGTTCTGGACGAAGCTGAGTGCGTCGCCATGGAGGTATCGTCCCACGCGCTCGTTCAGCGGCGGGTGGACCACGTGCATTACCGGGGACGCCTGTTCACCAATCTCACTCAGGACCATCTGGACTACCACCATACAATGGAGAAGTACGCGGAGGCCAAGCTCAACTTCTTCACCAGGCCCGAGCTGGGACGGGCGGACTACGCCGTAGCCAACTGGGATGACGCGCTGGGCTCGCGGATTGCCGCAGAGGCTGACTGCACGGTTCTGCGGTATGGAATGTCCGGCGGCGTGGAACTGACGGCGCGCATTCAACGCCAGAACCTCGAGGGAATCCAGTGCCGACTAAGCTACAACGGACTGAAAGCCGCCGACGCCCCACCCTCCGCCCGCGAGCCTTTCGAGGTGCTGCTGGAATCGCCGCTAATCGGCTCTTACAACATCTCTAACATGATGGCTGCTGCCGGCGGGGCGGTGATGGAGGGCATAGAGCCTGACGCCATCCGCACAGGGCTCATGCGCGTGAAACGCATCCCGGGCCGCCTGGAGCGCGTGCCCAACAAGCATGGTGTCCACGTGCTTGTTGATTACGCGCACACTCCTGATGCGCTGGC
>Ga0315542_1001258_pt1 | contig 15870 bp, 13 predicted proteins | sample SalMarSW160120MG_FD_202541 | JGI IMG/M metagenome (GOLD analysis project Ga0315542, IMG submission 202541) | Salt marsh sediment microbial communities from the Plum Island Ecosystem LTER, Massachusetts, United States - Salt Marsh Sediment SW1601-20 ...
GGCCGAGCCGCGGGTCGTCCTGACCGAAGTCGACCGTCATGGCGTCGGTGACGGTGACCTCGAACTCGGCGCGGTAGCCCTCCGGGATCGTCTTCACGGTGCTCCCGCTTCCATGGTGCTACAGCTCGCGCTCGTCGAGCGTGCGCCGCAACTTCCCACCGGCCGAGCGCGGTGCCGACCCGGGGGCGAGCAGGCTGACCTTGACGGTGATGCCCAGGTTCTCTCGGATGCCGTGCTGGATGCGGTCGCGGAGCGCGTGGACCTCCTTGTCGACCTGGAGGGTGCCGTCGTCGAGGACGCCCTGGCCGATGCGTTGGAAGGCGGGCTCGGTGAGCTCGAGCCGGAGCTCGAGCTCGTCGAGCGTCCGTACCCGCCGCACCACCAGCTGATAGTGCGGCGACGCCTCGTCGATGTCGACGAGCGCCGCCTCGATCTGCGTCGGATAGACGTTCACGCCGCGCACGACCAGCATGTCGTCGGCACGCCCTCGGATCATGCCGATGCGGGCGTGCGTTCGCCCGCCGGCACCCGGCTCGCGCGTGAGGCTGGTGATGTCGCCGGTCCAGTAGCGGAGGAGCGGGAGCGCCTCCTTGGTGAGGGTGGTGATGACCAGGACCCCGTCCTGCCCCTCGGGGCGCGGCTCGCCCGTCTCTGGGTCGACGATCTCGGGGTAGAAGTGGTCCTCCCAGACGTAGCTGCCGTCCTTCTCCTCGACCGCCTCGTTGGCGACACCCGGCCCGATGATCTCGGAGAGCCCGTAGATGTTGGTGGCCTGGATGCCGAGCCCCTGCTCGACGTCGCGGCGGATCGTCTCGGTCCACGGCTCGGCGCCGAGGATGCCGTACTCGAGGCTGATCTCCCCGGGCGCGACGCCGTGGCTGGCGAAGGCCTCGGCCAGCGTCTGTGCGTAGGAGGGCGTACAAGCGATGACCTTCGGCTCGAGGTCGCGGATCAGCGTGACCTGGCGCTCGGTCATGCCACCGGAGACGGGGACGACCGTGAGGCCGAGGCGCTCCCCTCCGTAGTGGAGGCCGAGCCCGCCCGTGAACAGGCCATAGCCGTACGCGTTGTGGAACAGCATGCCCGGGCGAGCGCCGCCGGCAGCCAGGCTGCGGGCGTTCACCTCGGCGAAGACCGCGAGGTCGTTGCGGGTGTACCCCACGATGGTGGGTTTGCCCGTCGTGCCGCTGGACGCGTGGATGCGGATCACGTCCTCCTGCGGGACGGCGAAGAGCCCCATCGGGTAGTTCGCGCGCAAGTCGTCCTTCCTCGTGAGCGGAAGCTTCGCCAGGTCCTCCACGCCGTGCACGGCGCCGGGCATGACCCCGGCCTCGTCCATGCGTCGACGGTAGAAGGGAACACGCTCGTAGACGTAGCGTGCGAGGTCCCTTGCGCGTTCGTCCTGCAGTGCGCGCAGGCGGTCTCTGGGCAGGGTCTCGAGCTCCGGATCGAACATCCATCACCTCCAGGCGGCGCCGCCCTTCGCGGCTCCCGTTCGGTCGTCCCCTCGGGTCGTCGCCTGAGCTCGCCTTCTCAGCTCGCCCCCGTGCGCCGCTCCCGCCGGTAGACCGTCCCCACGAAGAGTGCGACCGGCTCGTAAACGGCGCGCCCGTCGTCGCCTTCGCGCTCGCGTGCCACCTCCACCCGATAGGTGGCCACCCGGCGCCCGAGGTGCTCCTCGCTGGCCCGTGCCTCGAGGATGTCGCCGGGAAAGACGGCCAGGAAGTAGTCCATCGTCACCGACAGGGCGACGGCGTCCGCCTCGCGCGAGTTGGAGGCGAGGGCGAAGGCCTCGTCGGCGAGGCTGTAGAGGAAGCCGCCGTGCGCGCTGCCGTGCATGTTGACGTGCTCCGGCCCGACGATCGTGCGCAGGCGCGCGCGGCCCGCGCCGGCCTCCAGGGTCTCGAAGGCGAGCAGCCGCGCGAACCTCACGACGCGCCTCGCGCCCGCTCGGGAAACCGCGTGGCCCCGACGGCCGCCAGCCGGGTCAGGAGCGGTTGCGGCGCGAACCGCTCCGCCAGGGTCTCGGCGTGGAGGCCCCGCAGCGCCGTGGTCAGGTCCGCCAGACCCAGCTCGACCGCCCACGCCAGCGGGCCTCGCGGGTAGCGCGTCCCCAGCCGCATGGCCGTGTCGATAGAGGAGGCGTCGGCGAGCCCCTCGGCCAGCGCGCTGACCGCCTCGTTGGCCAGAAGCGCCACCAGACGGAAGGCGACGCCGCCGGCGCCGTCGGGGAGCGTCAGCGTCGCCAGGCCGTTCGCCTCGAGCGCGCCCCGCGCCGGCTCCAGCACGGCGGGGTCGGCACCTTCGGGCGCCATCAGCTCGACGATCGCGGGCTCGGCGGGCGGCGTGACCAGGCTGAAGCCCGCCAGCTGGCGACCCGTGCGTTCCACCGCTCGGCTGGCCGAGTGCGCCCAGCACAGCGTTGCCACCGGCACGCCGGACAGCTCCGGCGGGAGGCCCTTGTCGGCCAGGTCGACGCGCGCGTCGAACACGATCGCGGCCTCGGACGGCCGGGCGGCCGTACGGAGGCGCTTCCGCAAGGCGTGGGCGACCGCGCCCTGGCCCAGCACCGCCGCTGCCGGTGGCGCCGGCGCGCGCGAAGGCGCTTCGGGCCGCGCCGGCGGCCCCATCTCGCCGGCGCCGTAGCGGTAGAAGCCGTGCCCGCTCTTGCGGCCCAGCCGGCCGGCCTGGACCATGCTCGTCTGCAACGGGTGGGGGCGGTAGCGCGGTTCCTGAAAGAAGGCGTCGAAGACGCTCCGGGTAGCCGACAGGTTGACGTCGATGCCGATCAGGTCGAGGAGCTCGAACGGCCCCATGGGGAAGCCCGCCCCCTTGACCGCCCGATCGACGGCGTCGACCGGCATCCCCTCGCCGACGAGGCGGAGCGCCTCGCCGTAGAAGGGGCGCGCCACGCGGTTCACGATGAAGCCGGGGCGATCCTGCGCGATGACCGGGGTGCGGCCCAGGGCGCGCGCGACCGCCGTGGCCGCTGTGACCCGCTCGGGCCGGGTGTGCGCTCCGGGGACCACTTCGACCAGCGGCATCAGCGGCGCCGGGTTGAAGAAGTGCATCCCCACCACGTCCTCCGCGCGGGGGCAGCCGGCGGCGATGGCGGTCACCGACAGCGTCGAGGTGTTGGTCGCGAGCGCCGCGCCACGATAGGTACGCGCGGCGGTCCGGAACAGCGCGCGCTTCACCTCCAGGTCCTCGAAGACGGCCTCGAAGACCCAGTCCACACCGTCGTCGGGCGGTGGCTCTCGGTGGTACGTCAGCCTCGCCGCGACCGCCGCGGAGGGCTCGGCGAGCTTGCCCTTCCCTTCGAGCATGGCGAAGACGCCGTCGAGCGCCCGTCGGGCGTCGTCGAGGACGCCGGCATCGGCGTCGCACAGCGCGACCCGGCTGCCGGCCTGGGCCAGCAGCTGGGCGATGCCGCGACCCATGGTCCCGGCCCCGAGGACGACGGCCCGCGCCGGAGCAGCGGCGTCCTCCGCGTCACGGGCGATCGCGCCCGTATGGGTCGTCTCGCTCACCCTTCCCTCCATGGAGCCGAACGAACGTTCGTGGACACTATAGCCCAGCTCCTTCCGCGCTCGTCGAGCGCTTCCGCCCACCGCGGCCGAGCGTGCGCGTCACGCCCCATGGCGTTCCAGCATGGCGTCGACCTGCTCGGCGAGGTGGAGCTCGGCGAGGGTCTCGGGACGTTGCAGGGGCTGGCGGATCAGCCCCTCGATGCGCTTGAGGCGGTAGCGCAGGGTGTTCACGTGGATGTGGAGGCGCTCGGCCAGCGTCTGCAGGTCGTCGGGGTTCGCGAGGTAGGCCACCAGCGTGCGCCACAGCTTGCCGTCGTCGGCGGCCTTGACCGGGCCCACCAGGCGATCGCGGAAGGCTCGGAGGTTGGCTTCGGGTTGCTGACGAAGGACCCAGGAGACCGGGTCGAAGGTGTCGAAACGACCGACCCCCGACGTGTGGGAGACCGCCTGCGCCGCCAGCGTCGCCTGGCGGTAGGCGTCTAGGACGCTACCCAGGTCGCGGTGGGGCAGGCTGACGCCCACGCGGACCGGCTCGCCTTCCGGCACGGCGGCGTCCAACGCGCGCAGCAGGCGTTCTCCGTGGCTGTCGGGTGCGCCACCGGCGACGACCCACAGGCAGTGCTCGGCTCGGGTCTCGGACAAGGCACCGAGGCCCAGGGAGCGGAACAGCTCGTCTCCAGCCGCCCGGAGGCGCTCGAGCCGCTCGCGGCGCTGGTCGCGGGCGCGGCCCGGCGTGGGGCGCGGCCCCCACTCGGCCACGGCCACGGCGTAGGGGTTGTCGAGATCGAGGCCGGCAGCGCGAAGGCGCCCCGCCAGGGCGTCGGCCGACTGCGGGGTCGCCAGCCATTCGGCGAGCAGGGCGCCTCGCTGGGCATCCTCGCCCTTGGCCTCGGCCGCTCGGGTGAGGGCCGTGACCGCCAACAGCGAGCGTGCGAGCTCGAGCCAGGGAGCGCTCGCTCGACGCGCACCCGTAGCGAGCAGGACCGACCGCAGACGCCCGTCGGCGACGACGCGCAGCACGCGCACCTCGCGGCCGCCGAGGCGCATGAGGCCCTCAGGCAGCTCCGCAGCCTGCGCGGCGGAGCCGCGCCAGCGAAGGTCGCCGGCGCGGGCGAGCACCGCTCCCCAGGGCGCGAGGAGGGTCGCGCTCTCGCCGGTGAGCTGCTGGAGGCGCTCGAGCAGGTCGCGTTCGGGTTTGGGGCTCTGCAGCGAGCGCAACAGGTAGCGCTGGGCGCTGGCGGCCGCGTTCGCTGCGCTCCCAGCCTCGTCGGCGAGAGCGCGCAAGGCGGCTGCTTCGAGCCTTCCCATGTTGACCGTGGGGGGCAGGGCGAGCAGCACGACGTCCCCGGCCCGCGCCCGCGTCACCAGGTCCGCCGGCACGTCGCGTCGCTGCGGGGTGAGGGCGTACACCAGGGCGGCGGGAGGGGGAGCGAAGAGCGGGTCCGGCTCGGGACGGGGTCGCGCATACGGGGCCTCGGTCACGCGCAGGTCGCCGCCGCCGAGCCAGGGCCGGTCTTCGGAGAAGTCGGCCGAGCGCACCGCGTCGAACACCACGTCCTCCGCCGAACTGCCGGACGGCGACGCGTGCACGGTCAGCGCGAGCGAAGCATCGTCGAGCAATGCCTTCAAGGTCGCCACGGGGATTCCTCCTTCGGCTACGAAACCCGCTCTTGTCGAGACATCCAATATATACCCGAATCCCTGTGGTTTCCGACGCTTGACCGCTGCCGAGGGGCTGCCTACACTCGGGCCACACCCGACAGGCACCGGTCGGCGACCGGCGCGCCCGTTGGCACGTCGGGTCGCGAGGAGAGCACGTGATGATCGATCCCCGAGAGTTCCGCCGCACGCTGGGGCGTTTCGCTACCGGCATCACCGTGGTCAGCATGCGGTACGAGGAGCACGTCTACGGGATCACGGTCAACGCTTTCATGTCGGTCTCGCTAAGTCCTCCGCTCATCGCTGTGTGTATCGACAAGCGAGCGCAGGCGCACGCGACCCTCCTGGAGAGCGAGCGCTTCGGGATCAGCATCCTGCGCGCCGAGCAAGAGGAGCTTTCCGATCGGTTCGCGGGCCGGACCGTACCGGCGGCCGCCGATCCCTTCGAGGACCTGCAGGGCTTCCCGGTGGTCGGAGGAGCGCTGGCGCAGCTGGTGTGCCGCACCTACGATGTCGCCGACGCCGGTGATCACAGCCTCTTCCTGGGCGAGGTGGAGGCGCTCGCCGCCTTCGAAGGCAGGCCGCTGCTCTACTTCGAGGGTCGCTACGGCCACGTCAACGACATGGAGCTCACGGACTAGCACCTGCCACGCCGGCGCCAAAGATGCCGCTCCGGCGAGGGCGGCCGTTACGGAAGCGCGCCCCGCACCGGCCCTAGACTGCAAGCAGGGCCCGCGCGCGTTGCGCACACGCCGCGCGGACCAACCTTGGGAGGTGCCGTGGTTCATGCCTCGGCTCCGCGTCGGCGTGCGCGCCGGCGGCGGTGGATAGGGATCTCGGTCGGCGTGGCGGTGGTCGCTGTGGTGGCGGTCTTCGTCGTCATGCGGCCGCGCGGGCCGGCGCCACAGCGCGTGTACCTCGAAAGCGTGCGGCGTGATGCGTTCGTACGCGAGGTCAGCGGCACCGGTACCGTCGAGCCCGCTCGCAGCCGGCTTTTGGTGTTCTCGTCGGCCGGCACGGTTCTCGAGGTCGGTGTGGTCGAGGGCCAGCGCGTGGCAGCCGGTGAGGCGCTCGCGCGGCTCGACACCCGGACCCTGGCTCGCGACCTGGCGAGCACGCGATCGGCCCTCGCCTCGGCGCGCGCGGATCTGGAGCGCGTCCTGGCGCAGCAGGCGATCGATCGTCTCGATGCCAGCGCCGCCGTCACCGGCGCGCAGAACCGGCTCGCCGACGTGCGCCAGGCGCTCGCCGACGCTCGTACCCAGTGGGCCGCCACCGAGCAGCTCTACACCGCCGGCGGCGCTTCGCTCAACGAGCGTGATGCGGCCCGGACCGCGGTCGATCGGGCCGAACGCCAGGCGCGCGAGGCCGAGCTCGCCCTGGAGACGGCGCGCGCGCGGCTCCAGAGCCTCGATGCCCTGGCCCTGGCGCAGCGACGCAGCGGCGAGGCCAACGTGCAGCGGCTCGAGACGTCGCTCGCGAACACCGAGCAGCAACTGGGCGAAGGGACGCTGCGCGCGCCCTTCGAGGGCGTCGTTTCCGCGGTTCCGTTCAAGGTGGGCGATGCCGTATCGCCGACCGGCCGGCAGGGGATCGAGCTCGTCGACGACACCACGGTGAGCGTGCAGGCGGAGTTCGACGAGAACCGGTCCGTCGACCTGGCACCCGGCCAGCGCGTCACGGTCACGCCGGACGCGGCGCCCGACCTGGCGCTTCCGGCGGTCGTGACGCGCGTCGACCCGGTCGCGGCGCGAGGCGATGGGACCGCGCGGCTGCGCGCCGAGATCGCCTTCGACCCGCAGGGGGGCGAAGAGATTCCGCGGTCGGCGGTCCGCCCGGGCTACACCGTGACGGCCAAGGTCGTTGTGCACCGCATCCCGGGCGCCCTGGTGCTGCCCCTCGAGGCCATCGAGAGCCGGAACGGGGTTCGCTACGTCTACCGCGTGCGCCAGTCCGGTACGTGGCGCGGCCTGGGGCGCGGCGTGGCCCAGCGCGTGGAGGTCGAGGTGCTCGACCGCAACGCGACCCTCGCGGCCGTGGCCGATGGCGCCCTGACCGCGGGCGATCGGATCGCGGCCACCAATGTGGACAAGCTTGCCGATGGCGACGCCGTCAGCTTCGAGGCGCCGGAGGGCGGGGGATGAGGCTCGCCTCGGGGCGCCGGCCGGGGCGACGCACCGCCCTCACCGCAGAACGCGGCCCGGGCGGCGAGCCGGCCGGGGGGAGGGTGCGTCGCCGCGCCGAGGGCCCGGTCATCGAGGCGCGGGACCTCCACAAGGTCTACGTCATGGAGGGCGGGCTGGAGGTACGGGCGCTGCGGGGGCTCGACCTCTCGGTCGACGACGGCGAGTTCATCGCGATCATGGGACCGTCGGGGAGCGGCAAGTCGACGTTGCTGCAGATCATCGGGTGCCTCGACTCTCCCACGACGGGGAGCTACCGGCTGGCCGGGCAGGAGGTGGCCGCCATGAGTGAGGACGAGCTGGCCGGGGTGCGAAACAGGCGCATCGGATTCATCTTCCAGGCGTTCAACCTGCTGCCGCGGGCCACGGCGCTTCGCAACGTGGCGCTGCCGCTGATGTACCGGGGCGTGGGTGGGCGGGAGCGTGCCGAGCGTGCTGCCTCGGCCTTGGAGCGGGTGGGGCTCGGTGATCGCCTGGGTCACCGGTCCAACGAGCTGTCCGGTGGGCAGCGCCAGCGCGTAGCGATCGCGAGGGCGCTGGTGAGCGAGCCCGATATCCTGCTCGCCGACGAACCGACCGGCAATCTCGACAGCCGCACCGGCGAGGAGATCCTGGCGCTCTTCGGAGCCCTCCACGGGGAGGGGCGCACCGTGCTGATGGTGACGCACGAGGACGCCGTGGCCCGCCACACCGAGCGCATCGTGCACATCCGGGACGGCGTCGTCGAGTCCAGCGAGAAGGTGGGTCCCGGGACGTCGACGGGAGCGCCGTAGCATGCTGTTCGAGAACCTCCGGACGGCGCTCGAGGCGCTGGCGGGGAACCGCCTGCGCTCGGTGCTGACGCTCCTGGGCGTGATGATCGGCGTCTTCGCCGTGACCACCACCATCAGCCTCGGCGCCATCGCCACGGCGGGCATCACCTCGCAGCTGCAGTCGTTCGGCAACCAGGCGCTGTTCATCACCCCGAACGAGGACAACCCGCGCTCGACCGAGTTCAGCGATGCCGACATCGAGGCGCTCTCGCGCCTGCCGGTCAGCATCCTGCGGCAGCGCACGGTGCGGGGCTTGGCGCGGGCCGGCACCGAGGAGGCGCCGCTCAGCCTCAACGGCGTCACCGCCAACGCCCCGGAGGTGGACCGGACGCTCAAGCTGCAGCGCGGACGCTACTTCTCCGAGGAGGAGGACCGCCGCGCCGCCCCGGTGATGGTGCTCTCCGCGGACGCGCGGGAGTCGCTCTTTCCCGACGACCCCAATCCGGTAGGGCAGGAGGTCTCGGTGACGGTGGCGGGCTCCCGCACCTTCTACACCGTGATCGGCGTGAAGGAGCCGCTCACCGGCGCCTTCAGCTTCGCGGCCAGCGCCGCGGCCGATATCCCGTTGCAGACGCTCTACCTCAACTATCCCTCGGTCGAGCGCGGACGCTACCCCTTCCTGCCGGTCACGGTCAGCCTGGAGCGCGACCTCGCCGACATCCAGGCGCAGGTCGATGCCATCCTCACCCGACGCCGCGGTGCCGACACCTTCCGCATCCAGACCATCGAGGGGGCGCTGACGCTGTTCAACACCATCACCACCATCCTGCAGGCGGTGCTGGGCGGCATCGGCGCCATCAGCCTGCTGGTGGGCGGGATCGGCATCCTGAACATCATGCTGGTATCGGTGACCGAGCGGACTCGTGAGATCGGGCTGCGCAAGGCGCTCGGGGCGAAGAAGGGAGTCATCCTGCAGCAGTTCCTGATCGAAGCGGTGGCGCTGACCGCCGTCGGCGGGCTGGTCGGGCTGGCCCTGGCCATCGGGGTGCTCTACCTGGCGGTGGCGCTGGTGCCTTTCCTCGACCAGGTGGTGCTCTCACCCTTCACGGTCCTGCTGGGGCTGTTCGTCAGCGTGGCCACGGGCGTGATCTTCGGTGTGTGGCCGGCGAGCCGGGCGGCCAACCTCAGCCCGATCGAAGCACTGCGCTACGAGTAGACGGAGGCGAGCCGTTCGGCGCGGGCCGTCCTTGACGGGCCACCGGGCCGGCGGTAGCTTGGGCGCTGTCGCACCCGCGGCAAGAGACGGTCACCGAGGCTCCCGCTCAGAGCGGCTGTCCGAGCCGTCGGCGGTGCGGCACCCGGCGGCACAGCGTCGCGCGGAGACTGGAGGATCCATGGACGACAAGCTTCGTGCAGCGCTCGGTGCGGTCGAAGCGCACGCGGGCGGGTACGTCGACGACCTCGCGGAGTTCGTGCGCATCCCGAGCGTCAGCACCGTACCCGAGCACCGCCCCGACCTCGCCGCGGCCGCCGTGTGGGTGGCGGCGAGGCTGCAGCGGGCCGGGGTGCCCGAGGTGCGGACCATCGACACGCCTGGAAACGCCGTCGTGGTCGGGCGCTGGCAGGTCGATCCCGCCCTCCCGACGGTCGTGATCTATGGCCACTACGACGTGCAGCCCCCCGAGCCGCTCGAGCTCTGGGAGTCCCCTCCGTTCGAGCCCGAGGTCCGCGACGGTCGCCTCTTCGGCCGCGGCGCCAGCGACGACAAGGGCGCGGTCCTCGTGCCCATGCAGGCCGTCGAGGCGTGGGCCGCCACGGCGGGCGCGCCGCCCGTCAACGTTACCTTCGTGGTCGAGGGCGAGGAGGAGATCGGAAGCCCCAACCTCCCCACCTTCCTGCGGGAACACCCCGACCTCCTCGCGGGCGACCTCGCCATCAGCGCCGACGGAAGCATGGTGGGCGTCGATCAGCCCTCGTTGACGGTGGGGAACCGCGGGCTGGCCGGCTGCCAGATCGACCTGGTCGGCGCCGCGAGCGACCTCCACTCCGGGGGCTACGGCGGGGCGGTGCCCAACCCCCTCGAGGGGCTGGCCCGCATCCTGGCCCGCATGCACGACGAGCGCGGCCGGGTCGCGGTGCCGGGCTTCTACGACGGCGTGAAGGAGCCATCGAAGGCCGTACGGGACGCCATCGCGGCGCTCCCGCGCGACGAAGAGGCGGAGCTGGCGGCCGTCGGTCTGGCGGCGTGGATCGGCGAGGAGGGGTACTCGCCGCTCGAGCGCCTCTGGGTGCGGCCCACCTTCGAGGTCAACGGTCTTTGGGGCGGCTACCAGGGGGAAGGCGTGAAGACGGTGCTCCCCAACGCGGCCCATGCCAAGGTGACCTGCCGCCTGGTCGCCGGGCAAGATCCGGACCGGGTTCTCGACGCCATCGAAGCGTACGTGCAAGAGTGCACGCCGCCGGGGCTCAAGGCCAGCATGCAGCGGATGCCCGGCAAGGCGCGCGCCTACGAGATCCCCCTCGACCACCCGTCCCTGGCCGTCGCGGCGGACTCCCTCGAGGCGGTCTACGGCAAGAAGCCCGCGCTCGTGTGGGGGGGCGGCACCGTCCCGGTCGCATCCGACTTCCGCTCGCTCCTGGGCATGTGGTGCCTGTACTTCGCCTTCGGAGAGCCCGACAACCACGTCCACGCGCCGAACGAGTTCTTCCGGGTGGCCGCGATGCGTCGCGGCACCATGGCGACGGTACGGCTCCTCCACGACATCGCCCGGCATGCGGACGCGTTGAAGGGGGCCTAGCGAGTACCGTCTAGGCCCTGTGGGTCTGGTTGCGGGTTGGTAGGGTCGTCTAGCGGGACGTACCGAGCGTCTCCGCCCTTTCGCGCCCGGCGGAGCCTACGTGCCATCCTGGAAGGGCCGGTCCGGCGCGAGGTGAAGACGGGTGTGCGGCGAAGGCGCGGGGGTCGCCGTTGCGAAGTGCCGCTGTCGGCTCGCGGCTCAACGGCAGGAGGAGCGTCATGGACGACGATGCACGGACCCAAGCGCTGGCGTACGCCGAGAAGCGCATCGACGACTACACGCAGGATCTGGTCGACTTCGTGGCGATCCCGAGCGTGAGCACCGACCCGGAGCACGAGCAGGACATCGGGGCCGCCGCGGTGTGGGCGGCCGCCCGCCTGCAGCGTGCCGGCGTGCCCGAGGTGCGGGCCATCGATACCCCCGGTCATCCGGTCGTGATCGGCCGCTGGAAGGTCGATCCGAGCAAGCCGACGATCGTGATCTACGGCCACTACGACGTGCAACCTCCGGACGACCCGGAGCTGTGGGAGACGCCGCCGTTCGAGCCGTCGGTGCGCGACGGCCGCGTCTACGGCCGGGGTGCCAGCGCATCGAAGGGCAGCGTGCTGGTGCCGATCCAGGCGGTCGAGGCCTGGGCCGAGACGGCGGGCGCGCCGCCGGTGAACGTGACCTTCGTGCTGGAGGGGGAGGAGGTGCTGCTGAGCCCGCACTTCCCCACCTTCCTGCGGCAACACAAGGAGCTGCTCGCGGGAGATCTGGCCATCAGCGCCGACGGCGCCATGTTCGGACCGGACCAGCCCTCCCTCACGGTAGCGTCGCGCGGCGACTGCGCTTGCGAAGTGCAGGTGCGAGGGGCCGCCGTCGACCTGCACTCCGGAGCCTACGGCGGCCCCGTGCCCAACACCGTGCTCGCCCTGGCGCGCATCCTCACCAGCCTCCACGACGTCAACGGCAGGGTCGCGGTGCCCGGCTTCTACGACGGCGTCACGGATCCGTCGGAGGCGGTCCGGGCGGCGGTGGCGAACATCCCCTTCGATCCCCGTGCGGAGCGGGAGAGGATCGGCTTGAGCGCCTGGACGGGAGAGGCCGGTTACACCCCTCAGGAGCGCATGTGGCTTCGACCGTCGCTGGACGCCAACGGCATCGGCGGCGGGTACCAGGGCGAAGGGATCAAGACCGTGCTGCCGAGCGAGGCGCAGGCCAAGGTGAGCTGCAGGCTGGTGCCGGGCCAAGATCCGGAGCGCATCCTCGGCGCCATCGAGACCTTCGTGCGCGATCGCGCTCCCGAGGGGGTCAACGTCCGCGTGACCCGGCTGCCCGGCATGGCGCGCCCCTATGCCATGCCGCTCGACCATCCGGCGCTGGAGACGGCGGCCCGAAGCATCGAACCCGTCTATGGCAGACGGCCCTTCCCGATGTGGATGGGCGCCACGGTGGCCGCGGCGGAGCAGTTCCATGCCATCCTCGGCATGTGGTGCCTGTACTTCGCCTTCGCCGAGTTCGACAACGGCCAGAACGCGCCGAACGAGTTCTACCGTATCGACACGTTGCGTCGCGGGACGGCCGCGACGATCCGGCTGTTGCAGGCCATGGAGACCGCGCCGCTGTCATGAGCTCGTGGTCCGTGTAGGCTTCGACAAGCTGTTGACGTGCGTTCGTCGGTTCCCATCATGGCGGCCGCGTGAGGCGCTGCCCTACACTCCGGCCAAGGCACGGCGTCACGGGGCCCCGGCGAACCCTGGCTCGTCCCGTCCGGGGCGCGGGCCCACGGAGGGCCGGCCGCTCGACATTGTGGCGCCCGGGGACGGGGCCCGCCTGCTGCGCACCCTCGAGGAGCGTCGCATCCCCAGGCTGGGCGCCTGAGGGGAGGATCCAGGATGCCGATACGCACCGGTCGCGAGTTCCTGGAGGGGCTCAAGCGCAATCCGCCCACCATCTGGGTGGACGGGGAGAAGGTCGACGACCCGACGACCCACCCCGCCACCGCCAACGTCGCCCGCTCGATCGCCTGCCTGTACGACCTGCAACACCGGCACGACCTGACCGACGCCCTCACCTTCGAGAGCCCCGGCTCGGGCGAACGCGTTGGCCTGAGCTTCCTCGAGACCACGACCAGGGACGATCTGCGCCGTCGGGGGCGCATGCACAAGCTGTGGGCCGACGCCAGCCTCGGCTTCATCGGCCGCAGCCCCGACTACCTGAACGTGAGCCTGATGGCGGCGGCGCGGGCGGCCCCGTACTTCGATCAGGGCGACCCCCGTTTCGGCGCCAACATGCGGCGCTACTACGAATTCGTGCGCGAGAACGACCTGTGCCTGACGCACGCGCTCACCAACCCGCAGGTCAACCGGGAGAAGCGGGCGGATCAGCTGAGCGACCCCTACATCGCGCTCGGGCTGGTCAAGGAGACGGACGAGGGCATCGTGGTCCGGGGCGCGCGCATGCTGGCGACGTTGCCCATCGCGGACGAGATCCTCATCTTCCCGTCCACGGTGCTCAAGGAACAGGAAGAGATGACCCGCTACGCACTGGCGTTCGCGGTGCCCTGCGCCACACCGGGCCTCAGCTTCCAGTGCCGCGAGCCGTTCGACGTCGGGCGCAGCCACGAGGACCACCCGCTCACCTCGCGCTTCGACGAGATGGACGCCATGGTCTACTTCGACGACGTGCTGGTGCCGTGGGAGCGCGTCTTCATCGTCGGGGACGTCAAGCTCGCCAACGGTGCCTACGCTGGCACAGGGGCCGTCTACCACATGGCCCACCAGGTGCTCGGCGTGAAGATCGCCAAGGCCGAGGCCTTCCTGGGCGTGGCCCAGGCCATCGTCGACATGATCGGCAGTGAGCGGTTCCAGCACGTGCAGCAGAAGGTCGCCGAGCTCATCATCGTTCTCGAGATCATGAAGGCATTGCGCACACGGGCCGAAGAGACGGCCGAGCTCGACGCCTACGGGACCATGACGCCCGGCAAGGACGCCGTGACCGTGGCCCGCACCTACTTCCCGCAGGTCTACCCGCGCATGGTGGAGATCGTCCAGCTGCTGTCGGCGAGCGGGCTCGTCATGATCCCCACCGAGGCCGATCGGAAGGGTCCGATGGGCGACAGCATCGACAAGTTCCTGCAGGCGCGCAACGCCGACAGCGAAATGCGCATCAAGCTGTACCGGCTGGCCTGGGACATGACCATCTCGTCGTTCGGCGGGCGCCAGAGCCTGTACGAGACGTTCTTCTTCGGCGACCCCGTACGCACGCAGTGCGCGCTGTATCAGGGGTACGACAAGCAGCCGTTCGTCGACCGGGTGCTCCGGTTCGTAGGGCGGGGCGACGGGCCTGCGCCGGCCCCGCAGGCGGGGGACGCGTGAGGACGGCGATCCTTCGAGGCCTCGCCATGGACGCGTCGGAATCCGGGGCTGCCCCATCGGCGCCAGGGGAGCGGCGCCAGGCTGGCGCTTCGTCGCACGCAGCAGCCTGGGATCGTGTGACGGGACCAGGGGATTCATGGACGAGGCGGTTGGCTTGAGACGGACACGCGGTTGGATCGCGCTCCTGGTGACGGCGGGGCGGACGGCCCTCGCCGCGGCGTCGGCCCAGGACCTCGTGCTCGGGGCGGCCATCGCCGAGACGGGCGTCGCGGCGTCGTGGGGGACCATGGAGGTCGACGCGCTCAAGAAGGCTCTTCCGAAGAGCCGGATCGACCTCGTCGGCACCGAATCGTTCGCGCCCGCGGTCCTGGACTTCGTGAAGGCGTACCGGGGCGCGTATGGCTCGGTCCCGGGCTCGTTCGCCGGTCACGCCTGGGACGCCGCCCGCATCCTGGAGGCGGCCATCCGGCAGGCGCTCGCCTCGACCTCGCCGAACGACGTGGAGGCCTTCCGGGGCGCCCTCCGCGACGCCATCGAGGGGCTGCACGACGTGCCGGCGGTCGACGGCGCCTTCACGTTCTCGTCCAAGGACCACGGTGGACTGGGGAGCTCGTCCGCCGTCATGGTGACGGTGCGGGACGGCGCCTACCAGCTCGTTCGGTAACGCGGCGCGCTCGGTCGCGCCTCGCACCCGTTCACGGGAACCTCAGGACAACCTGCTCCTTCTCATCACCGGTCTGCCTACCTTGGCGTGTTCTTCGGGGCCGGCGCGTGCCCCGTCGACGCAGGCCCGCTGGGCCTGGCGCCGCACGCTCCGGTCGCCGTCAGCGGGAAGGAGAATCACCATGACACATACGTTGCGCCATGCGATCGTGCTGCTCTTGGCAGCCGTGGTCGGAGCGGCTTTCGCCGCCGGGTACGGGTCCTCCACGACGAGCGCGACCGCCACCTCGAACAGCGGGATCGTGTCGCAGGCCCTCGCCAGGACCCGGGTAAGCCTGTTCACGGCCGAGCCGGGAACCCCGGGTGCCGTGAAGATCGTCAGCGCGGCGGCGTCCACCTTCGTGGACGGCACGGTCACCAAGGACATCGGCCACGCGGCCTTCGCGATGTTCAGCGTCCGGCGTCCGGGCGTGAGCCTTGGCCGGCGCGACGCGGTGTTCGCCGTGGCGAGCGCCGCCTCCGCCAAGAACCTGGAGCTCGCCGTGGCCGGGGTTCCCGGCTCGACGCGCCAGGACGAGGCCTCGTTGAGCGTGCTGGCGACGTACCTCTACAACGCCGTCCAGGGGACCGAGCCGGCCGTGCTTCTGGAGCGAGGGAGGGGTGCCAGGGCCGTTGCGTTCGCGGTCTACGACCCGGCGTTGCCGGCCGGCGCCATGAAGGCGAGCGGGGCCGACGAGGCCGTGCTGATCATCAACGGGCGCGTGCGCACCTACCGGGTGCAGGCGTCCGACCAGGCCGTGAAGAACCTGGTGATCGCGTCGGGCAAGCACAAGGGTCAACAGCTCGGCGCCGTCATCGGCTGACCGGGCTCCGCAAGCGGGGACCGCGCTGGGTCCTGCGCGAACAAGCGTGACAGCATCGACGTC
>Ga0315542_1001259_pt1 | contig 15866 bp, 24 predicted proteins | sample SalMarSW160120MG_FD_202541 | JGI IMG/M metagenome (GOLD analysis project Ga0315542, IMG submission 202541) | Salt marsh sediment microbial communities from the Plum Island Ecosystem LTER, Massachusetts, United States - Salt Marsh Sediment SW1601-20 ...
ATATATCAAATATAAATATACTATCAGATCCAACAATGGACATTGCCGGAACCATTAACTATGGATCTGAAAACGTTGCTACTTTATCTAAAGATAACGATTGTTATGACGGAAGATATTCTTTAAAAGTTTTATATAATGGAATGTCATATCCTGCCGCTTATTGTAAGCAAAGATTAGTTACAGGAACAAAATACAGAGCTGTTGGATATGTAAAAACATACAATTGTTATCCATGGATCTCTATCGGTGATAATGGAGATCCAGGTGTTTTATTATTTAGTAGTGCAAATGAAGGATATTGGGAAAAATTTGAATTCTATTTCGAATGTACAAGCTCTAAGAACCTATTAAAACTTGGTTGCGATGCTGATTCATCTGGTGAATATGTATTATATGATAATGTTTTAGTTCAGCCTTTGAATGATGATTATTCATTTGTAAAATATGACGAGTATAACCATATAAAAGACGGAAATTGTAATGATTCATATGGGATTTATGACGATATTTTATCACAATATATACATTGGTTTCCTGTTTATAGCGCTTTACTTTCAAAAGTACCAACAGGTATAACTGGCAATCTATTAAGATGCACATATAATGGTACAGCTAATCCAGGGGTTAGATCATATTGTACTTCTCCAAATAAAATTTATAGATTAACTGGTAAAATAGCACTATCTGATATTTCAAATACTGCATACATAAAATCAAATACAACTACTAAATATATATATGATCCAACAGATACAAATTTGAATGAATTTGAAGTTTTTTTTACATCAGAAGGATCGTATGTAGATTTTTCATTTGATGGATCTTCTGATGATTTTATGTCATTGGATGATTTATATTTAGAAGATCTTTCAAATATAAACAAATATGGTGTAAATAATATTGATAAAATTGGAAGAAATATAATATATGATTACGCTATTGAAACACCTGACGAATGTGAAATAAAATGTATATCTGATTATGACATAAGTTCTTGTTTTACAGTTTCATTTTGGATAAAACCATCTGAGGACAGTGAGATAATATCAAGTGATAGTGAAATAAGTATATCAATATCGTCATCAAAGATCACATTTAAAACAATAGAGTCTGTTGATGATGTTTTATTTAATGAATGGAATCATGTTTTAATATCTTACTCTTCAGTATATACAACTGAAGAATATAATGTTAAAATGTTCTTAAATGGCATAGATCAACAAATAGAAGACGATATATCTGTTTCATCTTTTTTTGATGAATCATTTATTATTAGCAATACCCAAATACATAGTCTTTCTTTTTATGGTAAGTTTTTTACTGATGAAGAATGTATTAAAGAATATTCAAACGGTATTTCTATTTTTTATGGTGGATTGGTAAAACATGAATTAACAAAAGGAATAAAAAATCTAACAGGTGATTTTGTTGTTGATAACTCAAAAATAATAGAGACTAAAGTTTTTGATCCATCTAATTACAATAATGGCGAGAGCAAAATTGGAACATTAACTCTTACGGGAAGCGGAGATGAACCAATTATAAACGTATTTGAATTTTCAAACACAAAAAGTATATCGTTTAATTCTGGTAAATACTTTGAATCAGAAGATAGTTCGTTTTTTGACATAGATGAAACAGATACTGTTAATTGTTACATAATAAGATCTATTTTTTACAACGAAAATTGTGAGGTGATATCAAAGTATGAGGATTCAAATAATTACTGGAAAATATATATAGAAGATAGTATCGTATATTTCAAATTAGTAAAATCTTCAAATATAATATGCTATTTTCAGTCTAACGATGTATCATCTAATTATAACAATGAATATCTATTTGTAGATATTTTGGTAGATCTTGAAAATAAAAAGTATGGAATATATATAAATGGAAAAGATGAAACAGATACATGTATATTTGGATCAGATAGTTCACCATTTTCAAACAATGGTCTTGTTTCTGTTGGTAAAAATACTGTATCTAATGTTTGTTTTATTTCATTTTCATGTGGAAAGAATATTTTCGAGGATTAAATAGGTGGTGTTTAAATGTCACTTAAGCAATTTGGTGGAATAACAACAGAGACATGGGCTTCTTATTCGTCAAACACAGGGAACGTTGTTTCCTCTGGGTGGCAAAGTGGATTATCCGGCGTTGTTTCTTCAGTTGGGGTTTACTCTGGTGTATCAAGTGGTAATTTTAAATTTGCGGTCTACAAAGGTGGGTCTTCGCTATTTGATGCAACGGCACCAAAGCTACAGACTACAGGTGCTTTATCTGTCGATACGGCTGACGATTGGAATATTCGGGATATAGCGTCGCCATTTGTTGTGGCATCTGGAGACTGGATCCATCTTGTCAAAGGACAAGATTCTGCAAATATTCGATCCGTATTTACTGATCCTGGAGCAAACTCAAGATATTCATCCTCGTATGATTATTCTACCATTGGAAGTTTACCTGACCCGTTCGGCGCTTCATGGACGTCCCCCGGAAATTATGCCTATGGATTTAGATTTTATGGCTACACACATCCGGTAATCACAAGCATCAACGGAGGTGCAGCGATAAACGGAACTGATACCGGTATTGACGTCGTCGCGACAGATTTGGTTGATAGTGCCGGTGATTCCGAGCTGTGGCTATGTGATACTAACAACTTTTCGATAGCCACAATTAAAGTACAACAAACTATCAACAGTATCGATGACACATCTATTGATTTTGATGTAGTTCCAGGATCATTGTCAAATGGTACGGTCTATGCGTTTGTTGTTTCTGCGTTGGAACAAGTTTCAGATCCGTATTCTATAACTTTAAACTTAATAAATCCAACAAAAATAACATACAATCAAATGTCTGATTATATGTTGTACAGTTCTTTATACATTCCAAATTCATGGCCAGATTCTGGTCCAAGTGCTGAACAAAAAATAGATACAGATTTGCTTCAAAAAGAAAGTACGTTACATGGTATAGAAAATCTAACTGATGAAATAGAAATAAATGAAATATCTGTAAATTCAAAATTATACTTCAATGGTTCTGATATATCAAATTTTGAAACTGAAGGATCTGGTGATAATTTTGTAGAAAATAATTATTCTGAATTTGGAGAATCAATACAAGATAGATCTGTTTTTTTCGATGAAGGTAAATATTTATCTAATACAATTATTGGAACATACAAAGACGATATACTGATTGAAGCAATTCTAAAGAACGTTTCTTCAAAAAATATTTCAATATTACAAAGGATAGTTGATTCAACTGATGATGTTTTTTACATAGACATAAACGATGATAGATCGATAACTGTTCATTTTGGTGTATACGCAACAGGAACCTCTATAACGACATCAGCTGGTATTGTTCCAAACGAAGAGTACTTTACTCTTTCAATTTCAATATATAATTTTGATCATAATGTATATGATTCTAAAAAAATTGACATATACATAAATGGTGAATTGCAATTTTCAGATGAATTTACTTATGTAAGTTTCCTAGATAAAGATTCAACAAAGAAATTCAGCATAGGATATAGTAATTCAGCTCCAGATAGAACAAGCTCTGGATATGTTTCATACTTAAGATTGTGGTCAAGATATAATTGGATAAGTGGTAATATAGAAAGCACTTTAACAGACAGATATAACAATTATAAAAACGGAGGAATAGAAAAGTATTCTCAGATTCCAATTTCAGTTTTTCTTTCTGGGGACAATAATGGTTCAATACCAATGTGCCTAGTTCAAGATCTAAACAGAGATTGGAATTTACTTGGATATAAAACAACTAAAAAAGAATTTGCTCAATCACAAAACACTTTTTTAAATGGAATACAATCAATAAAGTTATATTCTAAGTATGAAAAATCTTCGTATTGTAACTTTGATGATTTAAATTCGTTTTATTCAAGAATTGAAAAACTTAGAATACCTAGAAAATATGAGAGAGTATTTAAAAGGATCATTGCCCAAACTAAACCACTTTACACATGGGCAATTCTTGTGGTAGAATTCTACTGATATAGGAGAATGAAAAAAATGAGAACAGATCTTATAGGAACCGGGACATACCCGGATAAGGTTTCTAAAAATTGTACTACGGGTGACTCAAAAGACGGAACACCTGTAAACGCTGAATTAGTTGATGATTTATGGGGATTCGGTCAAGCATGTACAAACCAAGGAAACGTTACACCTTCTAATTCCAATGAAACATATGACTCTTCAGATATTTTAAATGGAATAAGAAATATCTGTGGAACACCAGGGGAGATAGTTTATTCTGCAATAAATTACAGTTCTATATCTGCACTTGGTGCACGCCTATTGTATGCAGCTGGACAAATTGTATTGTGTTCTTCATATCCGTTGTTGGTTTCGTATTGTTACGTCGGTGACTCAAGCAATGCAACTGCACAAGCTTTTTATAAATGCGATTCTGGAGGAACAAGAAACACTTCTGGATTATATATAAAGATTCCAGATCTTAGAAATTATTTTATTCGCGGTTTAAACCCTGGTAATCAAGATTTTTACCAGCAAAATGATACCATAAAGCAGCACAGACATACTGTTAGATCTCCAGATTATGGATCTAACGGCTATGCTCATTCTAGTTCAAAAAATAGTGCTGCAACGGGTACTGCTTTCACCGCTGTAACCCTTAACACTGACACCCTTTCAGGTAATCCCGTATACGCATATTACGATGGGCAAGATGTTGATGGTAATTCTTTTAGCTCAAGCGAGACAAGACCAAAAAACGTTTCTGTTAGATGCTATATAAGGTATTAAAATGGACAATTCAAAATTTTTTCTAATTGTGGATTCTAATGGATTCATAGTTGATTACCAAGAGAGACATATAGATCCAGAAGAAACAAGAAAAAATGCAATAAATATACTATCGGAAAAAAAAGAAAAAATTACATTTGACAGTGTATCTGAAACTTGCATAAAAAATCCAGTTTATTTTGTTTTTGTTTTACCAAAATCATGCAATGTTGAATTTGTAGACAAAAAAACATTTGAATACGTATCGGGTTTATTAAATAATGGGTCAATCGTAAAAAGAAGGATTATTAAAAATGGAAAAATGTGATCAACATGACTCTCTTGTCCATGAGTATAGAAGTTTGGATTCAAAAATAGATAGTGTAATGATAGGATTAGGAAGAATCGAAACACTTCTAAAAGCAGGATACGTAACAAAGGATGTACATAATAAAGACATGGGTAAAATACATGAAAAGATTAACAGGACTGTGTTTAGGCTTTTTATTATTGTAGTAGGTATGACTGGAGGTATAGCTAGTTTAATTTCGTACATTATGAATCATTGATCAATGGGATTTAAAGAACACAATTTAATTGTCGACTATATTACAAAACAAGGATCGTTTTGTAGAATGTTTCGCGCTAATGCAGGTATGGCGTGGGTTGGTACTATAATAAATAAAACGGCTGACAGTATCACGTTAAAAAACGCTAGACCGTTGCACGGGTTGCCTAAGGGGTTTCCTGATACATTCGGTTTTGAATCTGTAATAGTATCTGAAGAAATGGTTGGTAAAAGAATTGCAATTTTCAAATGTGCAGAATTCAAAACAGGGAAACTTAAACTAACTGAAGAACAAAGTATCTTTAAAAATCTAGTAGAAAAAATGGGCGGTATTTTCGAAGTTATTCGTGGTTAGTTAGTTTTTTTTGGTAGCTTAGATTTTGACTGAGTTCTAACCCTATCTATAATGTTTTCTATGTCTTCACAGTTGTAATGAGATATAATTTCAGAGAATCTATATACTGATTTGTTTCCACGTCTAGAATTACACGAAAGGCAACATGTAATTAAGTTTTTACTACTATTATTTCCACCTAATGATCTAGGTTTTATATGGTCTAGTGTCAACAAAATGTCTTCTCCATTATTTCCACACCAAACACACTTAAAACCATCTCTATGGTATATTGCTATTCTTCTTTCTCTTCTAATCCAGTTTGACGATATTCCTTTTTTTCTTTTTCTTGATTTCTGTATATTATTTCCACTTTTTTCATTAGAGCTTTTAATCTTTTCATCCTGTCTTTTACTACCCATCTAGGACGTCCTTTCAGATCGCATTTACTGGATGCATAATTTGCCAATCCATGCTCAAGATCTCCACACCTTTCGGTTAGGTATTTAAACGAGCTTGCAATACATCTAAATTGATTTTTTCTTGTGTCAAGATCGATTTCTATGGCTTCACACCTGGACCTCAGGACACCTTGTATTTGCCCTACACCGTAGGACCCTTGGTGGTCCCTTGCCATGTGTCTGAACGTTGACTCTCGATAGGCCCAGTATGCGATCAGATATGGAAGTAGGTCGTTATAGCCGGCTATCGGAAACTCTTTCGCGGCATCTCCTATTTCAATTGCCATATTCCATCTATATTCCGGAAAACGGTATAGATTAGATCTTGGAGTTTCTGACATTAACAGAAAAACTAGAATAGAAATTTTGGCAATCAATTTTCAACACCAAATGTCTAGGTAGTTTTTTATGAATTTTGCTGAACTGGTAGAAGCAAATTCAATATTTTTTGAAATTCTATTAATCTGTTTTGTGATCACTGATAAGTCTTCTGTATTTAACATATAGATCAAAGATCCAAATTGTGAAGTTTTACGGTCATGTATTCCCAATATTGAAATTATTTCGACCTCTGCTGATATTGCCCTAGCCTCCTTTACAGCTCTTGATGCACTCGATTTAACATAGTCTGAATAGAACTTTTTGAAACCTTGATCTTGTGCATCAATAACATGTTGAAGTTCGTGAGCAATGATCAATAGCTTGCTTATGTTATCAACTTTGCTAGAATCCAGTCGATATGGCATCATTACAAGATTTTTACCAAACATCCAAGGTATAGTTATTGCAAAGTTTTTAAGAAATTTTTCTATTAAGTTTTTTGCAATCCCAAGTTTTTTTGCAAGCTTTTTCATTGCAATTTTGTAAAGAAAATTGTCAGTAACACATATAAATTTTACTTTGTACTGTGATTCAATTTTTTTTACAAGTTTATTTATTGTATCTTGAGTTATTTCGTATTTCATTTTTTTTCCCATTTTTTAATGACTCCAAATAGCAATCATTACATCCATCGAATTCTACAGCTATGTGAGCAGTAAAAAACATTGGAATAGCGTCGTTTCCACAATCACATTTGTATCTATTTTTTCCATCTGATGTTTGGTATTTTTTAACCATGCTTGATCCTTCTAAGTGAATCTATTGTATTGTCAATAACACTTATCAGTGTTTCTGTTTCATGGTTTATGTTTATGTTTTTTATTTTTTTTATACTATTTCTGATTTCATATAGCTCATGAATTGTATAGACTCCAAATATTTTACAAATAGAGTTTGTTAGATTTGAAATAGTTTCTTCTGCTTCTCTCATTGGATGAAGTGTGCAAATTTTTATATGGTCAGTAAGGGCCTTTGCCTTGCTTGTCGGTGTACCGCTTGGATACTCTTGTCCACAATAAACACATGTAACAACGTTCATTTTATCTAGTCCTTCTGCTGTTCGCAAAAATACTCTTTTTCCGATGATTGGCAAACGTATTTTGCGTTGTCGTAATCGCTGCAATCTTGGATCTCTTGCCACTCGTACCCAACACAGACTTCGATTTTGTTTTGATCGCATCTATGTTCGTATTTATTGCATACTACGGGTCCACATGAAATACACATTAAAGATACTAGTATTCCAAAAATTACTCCACTAATAGCACATAATAAAAAAAATATTCCTGGTTTTTTATCTATAAAATTTTCAAAACTTTTCATCTTTTTTAACTCCCAACATTACTTCGCTCGAAAGTATGTAATGGTTTTATTTGGTTTTTTTTAAGCATGTCTAAAACCTGATTTATCTCTCTATTTTTTACTTCTTCCTCGGTCATTAAAGAATAGTTTTTGAAATCACTTGAGTCTATGAGTAATAGGCATTTGTAGCAAATCCTAATACCAGATACCTTGAATTTCTGTGTTGATATTTTGTTTATTTGTTTTTTGCACGCATGACATTTTACTTTGTTTTGTGATCTCAAGTAACGCTTAAATGACCTTTTTATTAACACCTCGTTTCCTGTTATGCTGTTATCGTTTGATACTTTTCTGATAATCATATCAACTGTCATTTTGTTTTCATTGTCATAAAAAATATCAAACATCTCTTGTAGCATTTGACCAAGCTTTTGCTTGTTCATATAGTCCAATGGCAAACAGTCTTCGCAAATATCCAAACCGTCATACGGAAAAGGATTTTTGCACCTTATACAATTTTTTGTTTTTTCCATGGAAAGCCTTAAGTGGTGCGGTTTCCCGGATTTTTGATTAGATCGTGGCTACGGTTTTCTTTTTGACTACGGGAATTTTTCCGATCACAAGAACACACTGGTTTCCATCGACCATAGTGTTGATTCCGTCCTTATAATCCATTACTCCTCCCTCGATGTTGAACTCAACCCAATTGTTCGCCTCCTTCTTTGTTCCGAGATCCTGAACAACCAATTCGCCTGAACCGTCGACCATTACTGCCAATCTCTTTGCGCAATTCGACGGATCGCGGGGCTTGTTCTTGCGCTTGCCTGTTTCTTCGGCGGCTTGGGTTTCTTCGGTGTTTTCGGTATCGACGGTGTCAACTTCGGTTTCGGTCTTTTTCTTCTTTGCCATTTTCGTTTTTCCTTTTTTCACTTGGTGCGGTTGCTACCAAGTTTTTTATTATGCGGTTTCCCGCGTTGCTAAAACAATGTACAAAATAAAAATTTAAAAATCAATTTTTTGAGTCTCCTTTTTTAATTTTTCCAAGTATAATTTCTTTTGCGTACTTATTCCAACCAGTTTTATATCCGGAATGGATTCTAATTTCATTAAGTAACGATTCATCAACAAAACGAAGTTCAGGAGACGACTCAACAATTGGCGGATCTATGTCGTTTCGTATTGCGAAATAAACCCATAATGGCTTGCGTCCTGTTTCTTTTGCAAGATCAACTAATTTTTTTACAGCTTCGCTTCTAACTTCACCGTCTTGGTAAACTTCTTTTTTTAGTTTTTCGATCTGATCACTGTAATAATTTTTCTCTGCTTTTGGTCTATCTTTTATAGATATATTTCCAGTAATCGCTACAAGCTCTCCGTCTATCTCTGTCCATTCTTTGATTGGCTTTCCATCTGGGTTGTATTCGCACCCTACACAGGTTTTTTTGATACAAGGCATGTAATCGAGATACGGGCAATACCGGACCGACACGGGCCGTTCCTTGGCTTCCCTCGTCCCTTTCGGCCTACCGTTGTATCTCCATCTAACAGGCTCCCATGGTAGCCCACCGCCACAATGACGGACGGCATTACCAACGTGGTCTAACACCACACAACAGTCTTTATCGGGCAAATAACGAAGCCCACGGCCGAGCATTTGGTAGTATATGGCGCGCGACAAAGTCGGCCGGAGCATAACGATCGCGGACACGTTTGGTACATCTAGCCCATAGGTAATAAGATCGCAGGATGCGACACCGTCAAGATCTCCATCCTTTACCGCATCTATGATCGATCTTATTTTTCCGCGCTGCATTTTCCCGTCGACCGACTCTATCTTAAAGCCTTCATCTTGAAATTTTTCAGCGGTCTTTTTTGATAGCTCAACAGATCTACAATAAATAATTGACTGTCTACCAGTGCAATATTTTTTGTAATGTTCTATTGTCGAGCCATATATTTTTTTTTCTTGCAACCATTGTTCTAGTTGTTCAGCGTCGATTTCGTATCCGGTTCTTTTAAGACTATCTAATCCAGTGACAGGTGGGCATCTATATTTTATTTGTGATAGATATTGATTTTCAATTAGCCATTTAATAGATGGGCCATGAACTAGTGCTTCGTATGGTGCAATCATAGAAAGCGATTTTCCGTCTAGTCGCTCCGGAGTTGCAGACACGAAAAGGTAAAATGCATCCGGATAGCATGATTGCATTTCAACATAGCGATCTGTTGCAAGGTGTCCTTCATCAACAATTACAAATTGAGGTTTAGTTTGTATTCGATCTTTTCTACGAATCCATGTGTCTTTCGAAACAATGTGAATATCGTATAATTTCGACTCTGTATAACCAGGTGCAATAACGCCATGTTTTACGCCGATGTTTAATAGTTTTTCTGAAGCTTGCCAAATAAGTTCATTTCTTGGAACAATGATCCATACGTTGCGCCCCTTTGCTATTGCTCTTTTTGCAATCTCAGAAAAAATGATCGTTTTACCACCACCTGTTGGAAGCTCAAGAAAAACACGTTTTGATTTTGAAAACGTTTTTCTTACTTTTTCAACGGCTTCTTTTTGGTACTGGCGGAGCATTATTTTTTATTTTTATATTTAGAATTCAAAAGTTTCTCAGAAAGAAAACGAAGAGTATCATAGCTTCTTTTTATATTATTACTTAATGTTTTTATCTCATCCCTAAGCTCAAAAAGAAATTGTTCATCTTCTTTGAATTTATTAATTGGAATAAATGCAATTTTAACATTTGAGTCTAAAATAATTTGCAACCCATCTTGGTCAGCAATAAAATTATGAAAATCACACAATTCACCGCTAGCTTGACCAAGGTACTTTTCTCCCTTTTTAATTCTGTTTATTTCCATTTTTAATGCTCCTTTAGATTGGGTTTTCTTCTATTTTCTTTTTTGCTCTTTCCGATCCAAATGTCTTTTCGTTTTCTATTTTCATTGCGCGAGAATCGCGAAGCTTCCTAAGCTCTACAATGTCATCGCTTGAAAGCTGCTTGATTACTGCCCGTATATTCTCACTGATTGTTTCGATTTCGGGTTGTGTTTTTGCTGCTTCGATTTCATTCGAAAACTTGACAAATAATTTGCTCGATTCGCTGATTTCCTTATTCTCTTGTTCTTCGATCTTATCAAGATCAAGCTTTGTATTCTTCTCGATACCACGATTCGTCTTGCCAAGTGCCACAAGGGTTTTCTCGATTGTGTTTTTGTAACATGGCCATTTTATCAATTGTCCGTTAATAATCGATGTACGATCCTTTTCAACGGATGCGTAGATCTCATACTGCCCCTTGCTCATTCGCTGCTCCATTCGGATCACAGTGTGAGCCTCATGACCCGTGTCTTTTCCTACACGGGGATGTGTTCCAGTCTTCACGATTTCATCCGGTTTTGATTCTGACTGTTCGTATAGATTCGCAGATCGGCCGCATAAAATAACGTGTTTATTGCAGTTGATAAGCTTTTCAACGAACAATCCGTATTGTTCGTTGATTTTGTTCCATGTGTGGATCTTTATTGCGCCGATCTTGTTTTTGTCGCCGTAAACGTCTTTGCATGATTCGTATACCTGCGTGAGCGAATCAACGATCAAGACAGAATGATTTTTTGATTTGATGAACTCATCAACGTCTTTCATTGCCTCAACAAAAGACTTTGTAGCGTCGACGTCGAAGTCAAAAGCTTCTGGATGTAGTGCGCGTGTTTTAGATGCCTGCGTATAAAAATCATAACCTCTTTCGGTTGCAATCATCGCAACCCTACCGCCGAATTTTTTTGATAGACCGTCGGCAATGTCAAGCGCCGTAAGGGTTTTTCCCGCCCCTTGCGATCCATACAATAACGCCTTGATTGCAGATTGCTCATTTTTTGCTTTTTTGAAGCTCATTTTCTATTCCTTTTCTTTCTCCCGATTAACAGATAACCGAGATGAAAACGAGGCTATATTAAAGCCTCGATTATTTTTCATGATCATTTTTCCGGTTTTTGCTTCGTTGCAATTTTTTTGCATATAGTCCAGAATTTCACCTGCAAGTTTTTCTTTCTCTCCTTTTATTCTTGCAAATTCAGAATTTATATAATTATAAACCTTAGTCTTTTCGATGATCTCTGGCGTTGCTAAACACTCGCCAGATACAGGCAACAATATTTTTTTTACGTCATCAATATCAATCGGATTAGGAGGTGTTTTTGTTTGTATGTGTTTCCAAAATTCTTTTCCTGTTTTTTTGATTTTTTCGACTATGTTTTTATCTTTGTTAACCGTGTATTTTTTTAGGAATCCCATTTTGTCTAGATATTTTACAGTTTGAACCTTCTCTGTTTCTGATAAATCTAGAATTCCATTCTTTTCCAGATTATCTTGAGATTCAGGGAAAACCAGAACATGAACATTGCAGGATTTTGCACCGGATAACCACATTTGCTGGTTCACCTGTACTATATATTCCGGCGGTATCTGGTCTGTACACTCTTCGCCGAATTTTTCACGGAAAGAAAATATTGATGTTGTTTTTATTTCATCAATACTGTTGTTTTTGTGGTCAAAATTATCAAGGTGAGCGGTGTGTATACCTATCCCGAAAAACTTCTCTCGTTCTCCGGTCAACCCTAGATAATCCATGATAGGATTTTCAAAAGCTAAACCAAGCTTTAGTGGTGCACCGGTCTCTTTTTTCTTTGGTAATTTGTATCCATTATTCTCTAACCATACTGGGGATTCTTCTTCCATAATCTCAAACCACAAGTCGATGCGCGACTTATATGGATTGATTCCCATTGCCGCGCTGATTCGGCTTGCGCTTAGTTTTTTTGGTTGTGATCCCATTTTTTTAGTCTCCAATCGAATTGATTTTTACCAGACATTCCGAAAGGAGACTAAGAATCTCTGTTCCGGTGTTAAAATCTTTTTTCGTATTTGACTTTTTGATCATTGTATCGAGTACAATAACCACATGTTGAAGATGCTGAACGATGTCTTCTTTTGTCTCGACATGCGGTAGAATATCAACTAAAACCGCTCCTTGCTTTGCATGTCCTGCGGCACATGATTCCGCCATTTTTCTATCGGAAAATCCGGATGAAAATTTTGTAGTGATCATTCCTTTGGCTTGCGGCCATTCCGATTTGATTCTGTAGTACATTTTATCCCCTTTTCTGTGATTTTTTTACAAGTAATTTTGTATTGTCAAAAGAATCCATGCCTCTTTTTTCTGCTTCTTTTATTTGTTCTTCAAGAAGATATATGTCTTTGTGCATTTGTTCAATTTTTCTTTGTACTCTGTATCTCTCTTCAATGACTCTATATAAATACTTTTTCATGTTTTCTAGGTTTTCACGGTATGATTCAATACTTGATTTCATTTTATCATCTCCTTTTTTTTATCCACCCAAGATGGGCAATCAGATAAAAATTGCTGATTACCCGTTTTGGTGGGACAAAGAGCGGATTACTAGATAAGTGATTTTTTCCAAGGCTTTGGATTCTGAACCTCGAATCCCCAGACACCATGTTTATGACAATATGCCTTTTTTCTTGCGTAGTTACTGTTGCCCCCACCAGCGAGATATTGGACAGTGTTCTTGCGTCTTCGCTTGTCGGACACGATTGATTTATTGCGCTTCATATTCACTTCTCCTTTGGCTTATCGCCGTTGTTTGGTTATTCGGCTCTCTTCGTGCGATTGTTTCGCATGTTTCTGCGCTTATTCTGCGCTTTTTGTCGATTCACTTCGCACTGAACAATTACCATTTTTTCCATGATGGCAGAGTCAAATTTTTTGTTGACTTTTTTAGAGTCTGCTTTCCTGGAAACCTCGATACCGACTTTCTCCATCGCGTCGAGTTTTTCAACCCTTGTCTTTGACTGCGTGAGTTTCTCAAGTGCGTTGACGTAGATACGGATTTTTCTTTTGTGTCTTATGGCCATTTTTTTTAACATATCCTTTCTGTTTTTTTTACGTTTGGTTTTTTTTATCTACTCTGTTCAACGATCTTTTCAAGATCTATTTCCTCATCATAGCATAAATTCAAAAATTGAAATGAAAAATTTGCACGACGAAACAATTTCATAAAAATTATAAACGTGTCAAGATCAACTTTACCAATGGTTGATAAAAATGGTTCAACAAATTTCTTTGCTCGATCTGTTATTGGATAAACCTTTACATAATCAGAATTTGGAATCGACGACACCTCGAAATCTATTTTTGAAACTTCCATTTTTTTATCCAATCTTATACGCTTCTGTGTCTTCCTGATCGTACCGACCTCCACACACGAATACAGCAAATGGTTTGGACATATCCTTATCGCTATATACAGAAACCTTATCAGCGCGAATCATTGATTCTACGCGAGCTATTTTTTTTGCATTAACAAACGAGCTTCTGTCCGTTATTAGTTTTTCATTGCATTTTATCAAAAACATTTTATCCCCCTTTTTTGTTTTATCCTGTTAGGTTACTCGTGCAACCGGCACAACCCCGGACAGCTCCGGATAACTCCGGAGCTGTACTGAGGGCGCGAGAATTAGATCGCCATTGCCTTCCGAATCACTTCGCAGTGACGGTCGTAGTCTTCCATCTCCGCGTCATGTTCTTTTTGTTCCGGAGTTTTTTCAGCTTCAATCTTTCGCATGGCAGCATCGGCCACGCGGTTGTAGTTTTCGCGAGTCATCCCGACATTGCCGATACAAGCCGCGATTTCGGCCGTTCTGCTTATGCTTTGCAACTCCCCGCGGGCCACTTCGACTCCGCCGAGAGTTACCAGACAGTTCCAGCCGGAGAGTACGGTGACCTTGATTTCTTTTCCGTTTTTCGCTGTCCACGTGATTTCGTTTCTCATTTTTCATCTCCTTGGCTTCTTCAGCCTGTTATGCCCTATAGCACTGCAAGGCTGGTGCCAAAATAGTAACTACGCGAAATCACACAGTTTCCGATTTTAATTACAGCAAAATTTAAAAAAAGTTCGGACATTTTTGTCATAGTAAAAACGTGTTTTTTCTATTTTGTTAATGATTTCATTGATTTAGTACTGTGACAAAAATGTCATTGTCTATGCAAGATTTTCAGAATGGAATATCATCGTCATCCGTCGGTGTAGGTTTCGGGTCTGATTTAGGCCTACTATTATTGTTTTCGTTTGATTCTGTGTTTTTTCTGCCCAAAAATTCTACCGATTGGGCTTTGAAAGATATAATATTGCTTCATAATTTTGTGTTGTTGGTTTACAGAATTTCATTTATCATATTCCTAAAATATAATCAACAACTTCATCCGGCGAAAATATTTCAAACATCTCTACAATATCAGCCCCATCAGGTTTCAGTTTTAAACAGTCTTCATGCGGCTCCATTAAAATAATTTCGCAGTTTTCGTTTATTTCCAACAAACGATCCATTATTTCAAGCGCACATTTTCTACCAGGTTGACTATCGGTTGGCAACAATTCCCCTTTCGGATTTATTTTTCTATCGGCGTCATGCATTACAAATACCTGGTTGTACATACCGATTGATTCCCAATTACAATATCTTGCTCCATTGGTTCCTCGGTTCCAAGTGTGGGCAGCGAAACTATCACCTATTTTTTCGTGAGCTATCGATGCGCACTTTGCGCCCTCAACTATTAGGCACGGTTTTTCCGGATCTATGTGATCTAATCCCCAAATTAAATTTGGTGGATCTTTTATTCTTAAATTGCTACCATCAAACCATACTGTAACAACCTGTTTATTAAAATCCTTATCAACGCGATAATCAACAGCATTTACCAAGCCTGTTTCCGAAAGGTATGGCCAAGCGGCTACAAAATCACCTTCTATTTTGAACCTTGACAGCAATTCAAGTGTTCTTGTTTTTCCATATATTCTGCGTGCCGTATCAATTGGCAACGGAACAAACTTTGAGTGTCTTACGTGTCCCCTGAACAGATTTTTTGTTTGCTTTTCAAATCGTATTTCTTCTGTATTTACAATTCCAAAAAGATCGCATAAAAATTTTAATT
>Ga0315542_1001261_pt1 | contig 15861 bp, 19 predicted proteins | sample SalMarSW160120MG_FD_202541 | JGI IMG/M metagenome (GOLD analysis project Ga0315542, IMG submission 202541) | Salt marsh sediment microbial communities from the Plum Island Ecosystem LTER, Massachusetts, United States - Salt Marsh Sediment SW1601-20 ...
GATATCCATTCTCTTTGATCATCCTTCTAAACTGATGGATACAAAGCTCTTACAGTGGCTTCGATTGCTTTTCTGACACCTCCCCGCTTGTACCCCAGCGCCTCAATTGATGATGTTGGGTCGAAGTAGAGTTTTTTCGATAAGATGTCACTAAACACATATGTCCGGTCTAAACCAGACTCAAGTCCTTTCCTCTTTTCTTGTTTCTTCATCCATTTTCCTATGATTGTCGCTAGACATGTTGGAAGGGTTATAATCAACCGTTTCTTTAGACCTATTGTATCAAGAACGATTCTGAGCATTTCTTTGTATGATATATTCTCATCACCAATGGGATATCTCATCTCTGGTTGTCCATGTTCTAGAGCTCCGACGATGGCTTCCGCAACATGTTCTACTGCAATCATATTTGTACCTCCTCTAGGAAAGAACACAATCTTCATGCCTATTACACTATCAAATAAGGCGTCCTTCCAAAGCGGTATTCTCGCAGGCATTGTACCAAAAATGTAAGGAAGTTCCATCACCATGACCTCCATAGTCTTTCCACCAGCTTCAATCACACTTGCTGCCTGCTCAACTCGACATTTGATGTAGCTGTGTCGTTCAGCCAGTTTCTTGTCTGGCCAAATTCGATCGAAATACGCAAAGTAAGAGTTCAATACAACGCATCTATGAACTCCAGCCTCTCTTGCGGCTTCAACCACTCTTGTGCAGGATACGACAAGTCGGTCGTGAAAGAATTTGTATGCTGGAACCTTGGGTGTGATTCGGTCATCTGGACCCACTGCATACACCATTCCATCATAACCCTTGAATATTTGCACCAACTCTTCAAAGGCCATCTCGAAGATGTTTCCATACTTTACACTCACGTCTTCCGGAAACCATTCACCGAGTTCAATATCGGGAATTGAGATGGAACTCACTTCGTGTCCTCTCTTCAGAGCCTCAAGTACTGAATAATATCCAAGGAAACCGGTTCCGCCCACAATGATAATTTTCATTATCGATCAATATACCTTTTTTAGCTTAGCAATAACTCTTTTCACACCCGTAGAAACACCTAAGAAATTAAAATATGGTGCGCTCGCCGGGATTCGGCCTTTTATAGAGTTAGGTCAATCTCCTATGCAATGAATCTTCTTACAAATCCTAAAGCGATAGAATAGAATACAATCCCACCATTGATTTGGAGCATCTCCAGTAGGAATATGATTTCGATTTGCACTAACAGTTAGCCAATAACGCCTTCTAAGTAGAATAATAGAAATTGATTGATAAAGAACGTGAGCAATATGAGGATGAGAGAACTAATGACCTTAGCGGCTATCCATAGGGTTGATGGCCATGTCTTCATCTTTTCTACCTGTTCAAACAGTGTGGTGAGTTGAAGGCTTACAAGCGTAAGTTGTTGAGATGGAATATCTGACCTTAAGGGGGCGGATGAGAGTGCGCTCCTGATGTCAGAAAGAACAACATTGACTTCTCTGCTGACCTGTGACAAGTGTTTCTTCTTTTCTTCTTCTAGGATGTTGTGGACATAATACTGGGGAACTAGAAAGAATATGCAAATGGTCACAATTGCAATTGCTAATCCGGCCGAGGGAATCAAAGATAATATCGGACTACTAGAACTCAGATCATTAACAAGGTAAACAAGCAGGGGGATTAGTAATACGAGTAAAGAGGAATACATGAACACACCTCTCAAGAGCACCTCAGAGAATGATACGAGTCCTCCTGCACGATCCGGAGAGATTGGTTCTACTGAAATCTCCAGCCCTCTCCCGATATCCTTGGAAACAGACATAACTACCACACCGAGCCAGATTGCCACGCCAAAGAGCGGCAACATTATCAGACTAAATTCAACTACAGATAAGTAGAGCCAGACTAGTGAAAGGGAATAAACTGGGAATAGCTGATTTGGTATTGTAGGCATCACAAAGAGAAAAATTGACATTAATGCCAGAATAACAAAAGGAAGACCGAAAAGGAAACCACGTGCATTGCTCATCTTCTTGTTCAAATTCTCTAGATATAGTTCATATTCATCATCCTCAACAACGAATACGTAACGAATCTCTCTGAGTGTCTTCTCAAGTGTCCTATAGTAGCTATGCAAGAAAAAAAGTCCAGCTGTAATGATTAAAGAGAAATCTAATTGCACCAGATGCATAAAGGAGAATAGGACCTGTGCTACTTGACTTGTAAGCAGAGTAAGCAGAATGAATACTACATAGGTCAATGCACCAACAAGTATCATTGCATGGGTGAGTTTCAGCGGTACACGTGAAAGGATGGCCAACACAGGGTGCATCTTGAAAGTGGGTTCTTGGGTGCCCTTTTGCATCTGACTCAACTCACAAAAGAGTACTATGACTTAGCTTCCTTTTCAATCTTACATTTTACTACCTACACAAATCTATGAACAGCTGCAATGATAAAATTCATTTCATCCAAATGGAGAAGAAGTGGTGCGCTCGCCGGGACTCGAACCCGGGTTGATTATGGGATCACATCGACGCCCTACCCCTCTATGCGACGTTATACACCTATTATACTCAATTACATAAGTGAAGCTCAGTCGAATGTAAATTAATCAGTGACTACTACACGTCGTCTATCAACAAGTATGATTACTAGAGCGATGATTCCAACTATTCCTCCCACAATCCCGAGTAGAAGAGGATCGAAAGGCCAAGGCGAAATTGGCACAGTCCCATTTGTAGTAATGGTTTCAATCACAAGTGGGAAGTTGTCTTGATCATTTTCGTCAATGATGTATGGCCCTTCTCCACCATAATCTGACCACAGATTTCCAGTATCAACTTGGTTATCCCAGTGATTTAAGGAGCCTTCACAGATGGCATTAGGAGTGTTGAAAGCAAATATGTTGTTGAAAATTTCGTTATGATTCGCTGTGGTGTCAAGAGCTATTCCTACACCAGTATTATTGTAGATGTTGTTCTGAGATATCATGCAGTCTGAGGAGCTGTTCAGAAGCACTCCTCGATCATTCCAGTATATCGCATTTCCCCAGATTTCAGAACCATCAGAGTCTTCTAAGTACATTCCATCAATGTTCTCAAAGATAGTATTCTGCGATATAGTGCAGTTCATACCAATCTTAAGAACTACTCCTTCTTCGTTGTTCCGTATTTGGCAATTTGAGAGTAAAAGATTGTATGACCAACTTGCATCGACCCCTCTTAGGTTGTTCCATATTTGGCAATATGCGATACTACACTCGTTTGACCTAATGAGTTCAATGCCTAGGGAGCTGTTTCTAATCTCGATATCTACAATATCGATATCATTCGAGTATGAAAGGCTTATCGCTCTCCATGAATTGTAGTTCCATGATCCACCTGTTATATCACACTGAGATGAATCCTGCAAGGTAATCCCATACGTATTATTGTGGAAATTGATATTAGCGAGATTGCATGAAGTACAATTCACAAGTGTGATTGCTGATGCTACACCTGAGTCGTAATAGATGTCATGCACTCTATCCGAGCTGATGTCATGGAAATTGCCTCCTGATATCGTAATCTCATTACAACTCACAAGTAGCAACTGACCAAAGGTATTTCCATCAATTGTTTCTTGGTCCCGATTTGTGAAGAACCCAATTGGTTCTCCGTGTACTGTGTTTCCGATGAATCTTATTGTATCAAACTCCCAGCTCCCATAGTTCTCTATTATCGGATAGACTCCACCACCATCAAAGGTGTTGTCAACAATATCACAGTCGAAGGCCGGTTGTTCATGTACTCCCCAATTTGAAGCCCAACCAAAGGCGAAACCGTATCTACAATCAGTGACAGAATTGCTAGACACATTGAAACGAGTAGCGCCCTGTAGATAGATTCCTAAATAGACTCGAGAGATAGTATTCGAATAGATGTCACAATCGTATCCATCATAAATGGCAATTCCAGTTTCATACGCTCCTCTTCCAATTATAGAATTCCCGTGAACCTTTGTGTTATTTGCTTGTACCATCTCGATAGCGCTGAAACTGCCATTGATTGTATTCCCTATGATTGTGCTGTTGTTTGTACTAACCACGATGCCAGTTTGACATGAGGTAATGTTGTTCTCCTTGACAGTAAAGTTGCGACCACTCACATCAATCCCCCAAAATTTGAAGTCAGAAACCACATTCCTCTGAATTGTACAAAATTCTCCATTTACCTGTATTCCTGCATGGCTGAATGCATCTTCATTGGTAGATCCGCTGAATGAGTTCTCTACAATATGAACATCATAATTGCCCCACGAGTACAAACCAGCTATTGTAATGTTCTTGAACTCGTTGAGCGAGATTGTGCAGTTTCTACAACTAGCAGCAGTTATTCCATTGATACATGGTTCGTACCCTTGAGTATTGTTTGATATGACTGTGGAATTGCTCATAGTGATACTGATTCCTTGATGTGAAACGCTGAGAGTATTATCTGATATAGAGCAATTTGAAACCTGATATCCGGAAACTGCAGTAAAACTATCTAAAATATGGTTTCTCTCTACCTTTCCATTACTTACGTTTGTGAGAGTAATGGGACAAATTGGTTGGCCGGATGAGTAGTTTTCGATAGGTGATACAAACAAGCAATCCTCAATGATGAAATGACTGGTGGTGTTCATGATCCAGATGCATGTTGAATTTGTTGAAGTAATATTCAGATTCTGAATGCGGTACGGATTCGTTACGGATCCATTACCTGGCCATCCCTGTGTTTCAAAATCGATGTTGGATGTTACATTAAAAGGTGCATGAGAATCATACGAAATCTCATACATTCTAGGTTTTCCAATAATTTCTGTAGTCTTCGTGACATCAATCATACCAACAGATACTACGAAGGACATAGCAAGAACAGCTACCAGTAATAGTGCCACTCCACGACGAACCAATTTCATATCCCCTCGAATGGCAGCGGCAGCATCACCTTTGTGTGAAGGAATATGAACCTTTGCACAATTTGCTATCCCTACCAATTGTATATGTACAAAGAAGTAACGCGTTTGCCGAGGTTCGAACCCTGGATCAACTCATTCAATCCAATCATTGATTGCTACTTTTACTGAACGACGCATCTCAGCTGCAAAATCTGAACCAGTTTTCCGCATATACATAAGCTGTCCTATATTTGCTACCTCTTCAAAGAGATTCTCTCTGCCCTTGAATCGGTCCGCAAATTCTGCTTCAAATCCATTGATATCTATATGTTGATACTTGTTCTTGAAATATACAAAGTCATCTGAGAATCGTGGAGTTCTTGTTCGGTCATCCCTATCCTCACGAAGAGGATACCCAAAGCAGAGAAGAGCTATTGGAAAGACCCACTTTGGCAAGTCAAACATCTTTCTGTGTATCTCTATGTTCTCCATAATATCGCCGATGTAGCACGAACCAATGCCTAATGACTCTGCAGCAATAACAGCATTCTGAGCAGCTATCAGAGCATCGCAGGAAGCAAGCAATAGGTCTGCCTCCTTCGGAGTGACATAATCGAGATTACGTTCCTTGCACATATTCTCAACACCGGAGTATTCGAAGAGATCATACCATCGTTGCAGATCAGCCAGAAAGAGTAGTACAAACGGTGCTTTAGCAATGAATGGTTGATTATCACACGTTTTCACTAGATTATCTTTCAACTTTTGATCTGCCACTTCAATAATGGAGTATTGCATCATATTTCCCGCGGTGGGGGCGCGAAAGGTACTGTGAATAATCCACTTCTTATGTTCTGGAGATATCTCTCTAGAATCGTAACCTCTCAAAGATTTCCGATTATCTAAAATTTTCAAAGTTTCATTCATGAAATTTCTATAGGTTCAGATTCAATATATAATAATCCATGAAATGAAAAGAAATGGTGCGCTCGCCGGGACTCGAATTCCCGACCACATTCGAAACTGAATGCAGTTCCCGGCTCCCGACCACATCCGAAATGGATGTGATTGCCGGATCCGTGGCAGGGATCCATCATAGCCCCTAGACAACGAGCGCTGTAGAACTGAGCGCGACTGTGAGCGTTAAAAAGTTTGTCAAAGGCTCACTTGATTTTTACTTTTATCAAGAAGTAAATCGATAGAAATCGCCATCATGGCCTCATCACAATATTTCCTTTCGGGGTATTTGATTCCATTTTTCAATTTACCAATTTGATCAAAACCAATCTTCTCATAGGCTTTGATGGCAACCTCATTTGTTGATTCAGCGGTAATCTGTACAATCTCTATTCCTCGCACAGAAAAATGCTCAGCAATCTTCACCATCATCTGTCGCGCAATGCCTTTTCCTCTATAGTCCTCTCGTACAACGACCTGAACCATCTCGATTCGGTGTCTTGACCCATACCATCGGAACCGCACACCAGCACATACTCCTACTACCTCAGTCTCTGATAGTGCGCACACACTGAAGACTTCCTCAGGTCCCGATTTCAAGAGTTCCTCTCTCTGACTACGAACAACACTCTCTGAAACGCCTTTGAAAAGATGTTCTGCAATTGATTTTGCATGAGCCTCCGTATATGCTTCGATTATGATATTATTCTTTGACATAATTCATCGAATCTCCTTGATAGCCTGTTTGATCTTTAGTATATGAAACGTTGACTCGCACTCTATTGCCTTGGGATTTCCTTTTCTTTCATCAAGCATCATTCTTGTTCCTCCGACCCAGTAACCTGTCTTCTTCTCTGAGAGCCATCCCTGAGGAAATAGATAGATTTCGCTATCTGTCTTAAAGCTCTCAAGATACTCCATTGAGCTTCTAAACCAGTCACTCTCCCGTGCAATACGGAACTTTGCCATGAATTCTAACGTGAGAATTAGTTCTGCGAATCCCCTCCCCTCCGGTTTACTGGAATATCCTGGAAGATGCACAGCCCAACCCAGTACATAGTATCGAGAGCCATACTTTGCCAGACCATAACTCCAAGGTAGACACTGATACTCCTCGGATAGCACTAGTTCAATTATTCTTTCTAGTTTACTTCGATGCCTTCTGTTATCCATAATGCTCTTACTACTTGCAAGACCTCTGATATCATGAATCCAAGGAAGCATGAATCGTTGTTCTGGGTATAATTCTGGATTGACAAGACCATACTCGCTATTCTTTGGGGCTCCTTCGAAATTAGCCTTATCGACAAAAATGCGTGAAAAATCAGGGTCTCTTGCAAAGCCATAGAGGCTCTCCAATCTCTCAATCATCTGATCATTCACTGGCTTTGTTGTGCCATAGCCAGCATAGGCTAGGAAAGAAGCAACGATAGTTCTCAGAAAGATTGCGTGCGGTCTCTCAGGAGTGATTCCCACATTCTCAGTAAGCCAGACCCGAAAAGGTAGTGTCTTACTATCAAACGGTTGCAGTCCGGCTCTGAGACCGAGTTGCACGAGCTTTCCCATTACATTCTCGAATGCGTCAATTCTACTAGAATGAATGCTATTGAAATCTAGTTTTGGAGTCAGGAATTCAAACCATTTGACGACCTCAGGACTTGCAAGCATTTCATTCAAGACTCGTCCTACAAGTTCGATATCTTGCTCATTGAGGATATCGACCACTGTCCGGAATCTAATTGACGGGCCTCCATTATGCAAGAGCCACCGAGCCTGGTCATAAAATTCCATACCCTGCACATCCAATTTGTAATATATCTATACTCTCATCAGGATTTTGGCGATACAGTGTTAAGGAAGAATGGTACCAATCCATTTGAGTGAAGCAGATGACTGGGCTGGACAACCTCAAAAAGAGCATCATGCAAGACATCTATGAGAACCGGATGATTCTTACTTCGGTTCGCGATAGACCTGAGGGTTGGACACTTCATTCTGGTCTTTGGAGCCCATTCTATATTCAACTTAGAATACTATGTTCGTTTCCTGAAACACTGAAATTAGTGGGATGTGCCCTGTCCACTCTAATCAAGGAGGAGGCCCCCTCTGTCAATAGACTCGTAGGCATCGCGTTTGCAGGAATACCAATAGCTACTGCTGTTTCACTTGAGTCCGGTATCCCTGCCTGTCACACTCGTAAGGTCCTTGGAGTCCGTACAGAGCAGGAACTCTATGATGCGATTGGGAACTATGGTCAACATTCACTCATGGAAGGGGTTGTGCAAGATGGTGATACCCTCTGTCTTATTGATGACCTTGTTACCGGAATGGAGAGTAAATTGGTGGGGCGAGCTCAGGTTCTAGCAGAGCTCAAGAAGCGAGGGATATCTGATGTTTCTGTAGATGATATCGCAGTAATAGTAGACCGACAACAAGGAGCTAGAGCGCGAGCGAAGGACTTGAACATCCGACTTCACTCATTGATTGACCTTGTTGATGAAGGACTTCCAGCAATCAAAGAATCGATGTCTGAGGAAGAATATCAGATTGTATTGGAGTATCTTACCAGTCCGTCTGACACAAAGAAAGCTTAGTTTGGCCACCACAGAAACTCATTTCTTTACTAATTCCATCTTCATAGATTCCTATGAGCGCTAAAAATCCTCTCGAAAACCTGTTGAAACTGGCTCTATCAATGTCAACACGTCATCACCAATACTATGATGAGACCGCTGATAGTGTCGAGACTCCACAAGTACGTGCACTTCTTCGCGTTCTTGCAGATACTGAGCGTGACCTGATAATAGAAATTCAAGATATGATAGTTACAGGAGTCCTTGATGAAATTGAAGAAATGAGTAGAGTCGAAGTGGGCGATGATCCCCCTGATGCCACTCCCTTCGCTCCAGAAAGAAATGACACAGATCCTCGAATTTTCGTATGCAATAAGGCTCTAGAACAGGAAGTTAAGGGGTATACCTTTTACCTCTCAATCGCAGCTAGAGCTAAGTCTGAACTTGTAAGTCGAGTATTCGAGTATCTTGCATTTATCAAATCTGAACAAATTGAGCGGATTCGTAAGGTCTGTGTAACTTTCTAGATCTAGGTATCTATGATAGAAAGTTCTTTTTGAAACAACGTGCATATTTTCCTTGCGATGACAGAGAGGAGTTCAGTCCAGAGTATGCTGAAGCTTGCGCTAACAGCATCAGCTAATCACTACGATTTCTATCTAAAAGCCGCTAACGCTGTAACAACCCCTCAAGTCAAGGCGTTACTCATGGTTCTTGCTGAAACTGAAGGAGACCTCATGGATAGAATACGCCTCATGATGACCACTGGGATTCTCAATCAGATCGAAGAGGTGGCTAGTTCATCATTCTTGACCAAAGAACCTGACGCAACACCTTTTGGAATGGATAGAACTCCTTTTGCAGTATCCAATCCCGATACGGATCCACGTCTTTTTGTGTGTAATCGAGCATTGGAGATGGAATTCAAAGGTTTCAGTTTCTTTAACTCGATTTCCTCTAGAGCCCAATCTGAACTGATAAAACGTCTGTACGAGTACTTTGCACATATCAAAGCTGAACAGATAGAGAAGATACGCAAAGTGTGCGAAACTTTCTGATAATGCATTTTCCTCTAAATTCTATTCATTTGTAAAAGTTTGAACACGTGTTCTAACAATTTAATATAGACATATATCTAATAAAATAAAAAAATAGATATATTTATAAGTAATTTATATACTACACACAGTAGTGGCCGGGAGGCCGCGAACAGTGGAAACCCCGAAAATCTCCATAGGAAACCATGGGGGTAGTGGGTTCCCCAACAGCGAGATGGAAATAATGATTAACGAACAGAATGTGTCCATTCCTCCAGTCAGACTTGACAGCTTTGCTGACTTCAAGAATATGGCAAGTGAGGCAGCTGTGGTGGTCTACAGCCCTCAATACTATCAGGGACCCTTTACAGACGAACCGAAACAACTATGCAGGCTCACTCTGACTGCAGTAGGAGTTAGGAGAAACAATGTACCATTGACCTTCAAGTATGTCATTGATGATGTACGAGATATTGACAGAGTTGCATCAGAGATACTTTTGGAGCTAGAGAATCAAGGAAACCTTGTTCGAGGATCTGTTGAAAGTTCCCAATCCTTGGGCGAACTTCTAGCTACCTGGCCTTGATGATTTTTCACTACTCACCAAATTGACGCCGACCACTCAGAAAAAAAAACCCATCTCGCATCTACCGATACTGCTTTTTGGATATGTGTCAAGTCCATATTGAGAACAGTGAACGAACCAGAACCAGCTGAAAAAATTGTCCCTCGCATTCTTGAGCAGTACTCAGAACGTCCCCGTGGTTGGCGAATCATGAACACACCGAGAGGAGAAGTCCTTGTGCTTAGTTCTGATTCTGCATTTCAGTTGAAATTGATCCCTCTTAATCCCCGGGAGTTCACTGGGGCTGGAGTTGAACTTCCAGAATCCAATGATATTGTTGATTCAATTCGAACTTCTCCAGAGTTTGGCCTTCGTCCTCTCAGTGAAGCTGATCTTCAGGGGATTGCCACTTCTATGAGCGGAGAGCAAGGTGCTCGAGAGGCGATTGGTGAAATTATGAGTAGGACTCCACTCAGTCTTGAGGACCTATCCTCCAACCAGAGTTCTCATATTCTACAGGGTCCTGTTTTGACTCGACCAGACTTGGGGTCTCTGAGTCCAGAGATTCTGAAGATGCAAATGTCTCTTGATAGGAGTGCACAGAGGACATTCAGAAAACGATATCCAATGAGGGCAGGAATGTACGGTTAGACTGGATTTTGTGCCTCTAGACTATCCTTCATTAGTCCGAATTTCTGATTTTATGGTTGAGCATCATGATTAGGAACCTGATCATCATCAATAAGGACGGACGTGCCCTCCTTAGCGCAAATTTTGGAGAGTGTCATTCTCTTGGCGAAGACGATGAAATGGTCAGTGGATTCATCAGTGCACTTTATAATTTTTCCAAATTGCTTGAAGCAACATCTCTCGATCAGATTGAATTGGGTCCTTTAACATTCATTTTGATGGCTAAAGGCAATCTCGTCTTTGCGCTTTCTGCAGATGATGAAAACGTACCTGAATACAAATCGACATTAGTTAGAATAATCGATTTGTTTGAGGATCTATATGATTACTATACTGTGTGCGTAGAACCTGATATCGATGTAACAGTCTTTCATGAATTTCCCAAGTTCCTTGTTGACCAAGAAATATTGAAACCAAACTGCGGAAACTATACTGAGTGTGAAGAATGTCCGAATAGTACTCGGTCACTTCCACTAGAAAAAATGACCAGACAACTTGATTCTCATCATTCATAGAACTTCAGAAATCAATGGTGGGCCGGACGTGATTTGAATACGTGGTCATCTAGAAATTTTAATCAATTCGCCACATCTTTTGCCCAAGTATAGGATTGACTTCGTGATTTCTCCTTGAATCCCACTGATTCGTAGAGATGCTTAGCTGGGTTGGTATCATAGACCGATAGCTCAATTTGATTCACTTTTGGGGCATTCTTCAACAGATATCTTAACGAATGTACGAATATTAGTTTCCCCAGACCCATTCCCCGACATGTCTGTTTCAAGCACATTCCAGCTACAAAAGTCGCTGTTTCACTTGGGAATGTACAAAGACTCATACCAACGATTTCATTATCATTCGTTAAAATCCAAGAGAATTTCCCGTTTTTGAAGTCTCCATAGTGACCAGATATAGTATCATTAGCAAGAACTAAGCATCTCTCCAGGGTAGATAACAGATTTGGGTCCGCATTCACATCGACACCGTTCTTGAAACTCTCATAGATTAACTCCGCAACTGCTTCATTCCATTTACTTTCATACTGTTTCAAGGTATATCCAGAGGGGATGATTGGTTCTGGTACATCCTCCATTGTTTCTCTATCCGCAGTCATAGTAACCGAATTATATGGCTTAAAACCGACTTCTAAGGCATAATCAATCAAGTTCTCAGTTAACCAAACTGGACCGCCACTGGTCACCCATGGCTCATATCTCTTGAGTCGTTTAAAACCTGCATCGAATAGTTCTCTCTCAAGTGTTCTCACCTGAGATTTATCAAGATCATTGTTTATTGTGTGGACGTGAACAAGAAGGAGTCTGTTAGATGGCAATGCCAGAATCACTATTCCAAGAATTCGCCTGCCATCATCAAACTTACCCAGAATCACAATCTTCCCCTCTGACCAGAGCTCGAACATTCGATTGATAGTTTCTGGTTTGGGCCTGTGACTTTCATCCATCTTCTGAACGAATTCTTTTAGCATCTGTTCGACGACATCACGCATCTCGATATCGATCTCTCTAATATCACCCATGAAACTATCATAGTAGTGTTCTTGGAAATAAACCATCTGCTTAACATTGCTTTCCGTAATCGTTGTAACAGCACTGAGTGAATGTAAAAAGACAATCACGAATGGTGGGTTGGAAGGGATTTGAAAACGCAATTAAATATCTCGCAGAATTGATTTTCAGGATGATGGTAACATTATAGGATTTCACATGTATGGACGATAATCCCGTTTCTTTCCGATCCGGTCGCCTATTAGTACGCCAATGACAACAGATGGAATCATAAGAAGGGGCTGTCCAATCCACCAGGGAATCGTACGAAGGAACGGGGCGAAGAGTAGTCCAATCGGGAGTACCAAGCACCAGAATCCAATACCACCAGCGCCAAGCAAAAGGAACATTATTCTCCACATTCTCTCAGTAGCCACTGTGCGTAAATAGTAACTCATTGTATACATCGGAATGCCAACAGCTATTGCTAGAACGAGCTGCGGGGGTGGCAGTATCCCAAAACCAATAACTATGCCATAGAAGATGATCATTATAGTAAAAGAAACGACTCCCATAGAAAACCAGTAACTCCGTACGCTTCGTTTCCACCACTGAGGTTTTTGGGGACCGCGTGGCCAATTTTCTTTCAACAAACTATCGATGTTTGATATTCTACATACTGGATTCGTTTTGACGGATACCTCTATGACCTTTGCACCCAGGATGAAATCATCATTTTGCAAGAGTTCTTTCAGACTACCTACTGCTTGGTTCTTATCGATAATACCTGCGTTTATTCCCTCAACAGATTCACCAACACAAGATTCGAGCAAAGTCATTGCCATTCCAAATGGTCCTTCAATAAGCCCAATAGCCTCAACGGAATCCCACAGTTGTTCCGCAATGTGACTGTATCGGGTTCCATCCCAAGGTTGAACAGTCCATTCATTGACCATTTCGTACAGGGTTTGCGTATCTATTCGATCCATTTTGCTTCACCAGTCTAAAACATGTAGGGTCTATAGTTCCGTTTCTTTCCAAGGCGGTCACCGAGGATGCCACCTATCACTATACAAGATCCAAGACCAATCCAAAACACGAATACAGCCAAAAAGCGGTATGTGATGTCAAGCGAGGGGGATATTACAGAGCTAATAATTGGCACGAGGGGTATTACCAGAATAAACCAACCCATTGCAAAAATGCAGGCGTGTCCCAAAGGCCACATTACTCTATAGAATGTGGGGGAATTTCGCTTCATGAAGAGGTAGAGCAACATCCATGACACAATGGTGATGACAAGCCATGACAGTGATCCAATGGGTTCCCACAATTGCAGACCAATCATCACGATATAGACACCAAGAGTCGTCACAAGGGACACAACAAACCCGATTTTCATTCGACGAGTCCATCTAAGAGGCTCTCTGGATTGACTCTGCCGTATCAGATGGTCAAGGCTTGATATTCTGCACACGGGATTTGTCTTGACACAGATTTCTATAATTCTAGCACCCTCAACGAAGTCGTCATTCTCTAGGAGTTTTTTCAGGTCATCTACTGCCTGTTTTTCTGTGAGTTGACCTGCTTGTAATGCCTCCGTGGAGTCGACAATGCATGACTCAAGCAGTGTTACGGATGCACCATATGGCCCATCCATGAGACCACTATCATCAATAGTATTCCATAACTCTTCGGTAATTCGAATGTATTTTGTTCCATTCCATGGTTGTTCACTCCACTCTTTCGTCATCTCATACAGTGTTTTTGTTTTGAGATTTTCGTGATTTGAAGAGGAATGAACTTCTGATCCAGTATCTATTCGATCCATTTCAGACGCCTCATAAGTGCGATGAAAATTTCCTCTACTGCATCCGTAGCAGGCAGGTCCTTGGGTATTGGGAGTCCCCATTCTTCAGCAAGAGTGCGGAGTATTTTTTCACAGACTGACTTCTCACTGCAATTCCCACAATCTCCCTCATGACTATACCATAACTGAGTTCCCAAAGAAAGTGAATATACAATATATGTCTTCGATTTGTTTGCAGGACTATGACCTACTGCAAAACCATACTTGGGACTGATATGTTGAATCTTAATCCGATTAGTTGAAGCAGTATACAATAAGATCCTCTCTATCCTTTCCTCGGCAATCCTCTGAGCTTTGCTTACTAATGCACGTGACACATCTAATTCTTGAGCGATTACCGAAGGAGGAATCTCTTGTCGTCTTCTCTGCCATATGAACTCCTGCTGTTTCGTTGGAAATTTGAAACGAATGGATTTCATTGAAGTCACACGCTCTTTATAATTAACCAATTCTGGTTAACATAAATTCTTTTTATTTTTAAATCCTTTGTTTTTTTAATTGAATAGAGAAAAGTCAAATTTGCAGACTTGAAGCTGTAGTGAACTCTAGAAAAACTGGGGATTGAATGATTAAAATTACATAGTTTGCTGAAAAAGAAAAAGTGGTGGGCCGGACGTGATTTGAACACGTGAATCGGTGTTAGATGGGAAATCCATCTATCTCCACCGCACTGTCAATGCGGTATCATGACCGGTGATTGTAGTAAATCCACAATCATAGCCGGGCTAGACCACCGGCCCATTGGATTCAGTCACAATGTCTGTCGATTAAAAACATTGCGACAGTGTCTACTTACTAGAGGGGCATCTGTGGCTGCTGCCGATTTAGATACCATGTGATAATAATCACAATAGGCACTAATGCAATGAGTATCACTACTATGGATAATAGATCATTAAATGCAGAGTCTCTAACCTCTCGTGTTATATAAAAGAAGTTGAACTCATCACTGTTCACAGCCAGTAGGCCCAGGAAAATCACTCCGATGATTATCAGGGTGACAAGAATTCCAATACAAGAACATCCCTTCCTCTTTGTTTGATCTTTATCAACAATAACATCCATCCCTCGGGTATCTCTCGCTGGTATCATTTTTAATTCCTAATATGCTGCTCATGAAGAAGTATAATCCTTTCGAATATGAATGGGTCATACTCATTGCTAAGAGGTCTGTGTTTTATTGGGTTCTGCGTTACTACTTGGAAATCATAGAAACAATTCTGACAACTAATTACTCTTTGCGAAATAAAGGACTATCACTTATTCTGGAATCTTTTCCTTTCGACGATTCAATGCAAACCAGATTACTAATCCACAGATTATCAATGGACCATACAGAGATAGAGATGACAAAATATACAGGATAGGATTATCCATGAAGCCAACGAAGATTATTGTTCCACTTAATATTAAGGGGAGTATAAACAATATACCAACAACAATAGCAGCGATACATACACCAACACAAGAGCACCTGTTTGTAGATCCAAGGTATACTCCACCGGTTGATCCATATCGGCTCGCATTTGTGCGTTAATATTTTTCTGGGTTACTCATAGCCATCCATCCACAATAATGGACTTATTTTTGAAAAAATATAATGTTTCTTAAAATCCAGCTAGACACCTTTTTCTAACCTCAATCACTCAATCTTTCTAATTCTTCTCTAGGTATTTCATCACTGCGACATAATATAACTAATGAATATCCATGACGATCGACCTTACATGTAAAGAGAAAGTCCCGCTCT
>Ga0315542_1001262_pt1 | contig 15859 bp, 37 predicted proteins | sample SalMarSW160120MG_FD_202541 | JGI IMG/M metagenome (GOLD analysis project Ga0315542, IMG submission 202541) | Salt marsh sediment microbial communities from the Plum Island Ecosystem LTER, Massachusetts, United States - Salt Marsh Sediment SW1601-20 ...
ATAGCTGCACCGCACCCGTTACCTGCCCGCCCTGATGAAGCAGCACGACGCCTTCTGGATGGTCCGCCTCCGCTTGCAGCTCGCGCACGTACATCCGCAGCCAGCGTGCGTCGTCGGCGGTCGTGGTCCCGGCCTCGACGCGCTCGAGCACGGCGCGGAATGCAATGTCTGATAGAGCGCTCATTGTTGTCTCCTAGTCTGTCCCACGCGGGACACCCCGCTCATCAGCAGCAGTGCCCAAAACAAGCCGCCCGCTGGTCGTAGCGGCCGCGACGGACGAACACCAGCGGGCGGAGTCGGCGGCAGCAAGCGCAGCGGAGGTGCATCAGTCGCGCACCGGGTGCTCGTACCACCAGTGCCCCATCGGGCATTGATAGCACAGCATACCGTTGCGCATCACCCTCGGCGTGACAAGGTGAGCCCCGCAGATTTTGCACACCTTCGCGTTGGCGTGTGCGGTTGCTGCGGCGTCAATCGGCCCCGGCGCAGAAATGTTGCGCATCGTCATCTCCCCTCACCATTCCTTGGCCACTCGCGTACCATCAGGTCGGGCGGCGTCTCTGTACCCGGTGACGGTCGCTTGAAAAAGTAGGGCACGCCAGCCGCCTTGCACTGGTCGCGCAGGTCGCGTGCCCAGGCGAGATCCATCGGACGGGCAGCGGGGCCTGTTTCGGCACCACAGATCACCCAGTCCAGGCCGCGCTCGTCCCAGACCGCCTCTGCGCCCACCACATCGGGGCCATCGCCGACCGCCTCCCACCTGTAACCAGGAAGATGCTTGCCCAGATGCACCGGTCCCAGCATCGGCTCCACGCTCACTCCCCGCACGGCAAATGGCGCCTCGAATAGCCACGGTATGCGCTCGTCGGCGCGCTCCTGGTTCTCAGCGGTGACGAGTCCCCAGACGTTCGGCAGAGGCCATTCAGGCTCAGGACGAAACTCCAGGGGCAGGCGCTCTATGAAGGCAGGATTTCCGGGGTGTTCATCTTCCTGATAGCCTCCCCCCGATAGCCAGTCCGGTGCCCCGAATTTGTGAGCTGCCCAATCCCGCCAGTACCACATCTCGCCATTGTCGTCCAGAAGATCCATGCACTCCTTCATCCGCTCTGGTCGCTTCGTGAGCACGATGAACGTGTGTTGACGAGCCAGAGCCATCACGCCAAAGATTTGCGCAACGGGCTCGTATGGCACATCCTCATGGAACAAGTCAGACATGCTGCACAGAAACACCGTCCTGGGCTTGCGCCAGCGCAGCGGCTCCTTGAGCTTGTCGGGGTGCAGCGTCACATCGAACTCGTGCGGTGCCTCGGGATAGCCGCACCGTCCCGCCAAGCGTTTCGCCATGCGACGGGCGTAGCAGTGCTGGCAGCCTTCGCTGATCGGCGTGCAGCCGGTAATAGGATTCCAACTCTCGCCCTTGGTGCCCGGTCGGTTCAGCCATTCAATTCCGTGCGTCATCGTCATCTCCCTTCCCTTACGGGATGCTACGCGATTACCACCCTAGCGGGTCCGGCGGGTTGAGTCACGTTTGCCAAATCCGCATACCCGGCGGCGGCTCGTCGTTCAGGGGCGCACGGCGGATCTCCAGCTCTCGCAGTTCAAGCGTCGCCGGGTCAAACCACAGCGCCCATGTCCACCGTCCGTTTTCGAATCGCTGTTTCTGCATGCTGAGTATGAGCAGGTTCTCAGTCACCGGCACAGGACGTCCGTCGATGTCGATCACACCGCCCCGGTCCTCGGTCAGCCAGGGACGCCACAGACTGAAATACTTGTCAGAAGTCTGCTCAATCGAGCTGGCCCACTGCGCGTCCCACAGGCCGGGTATCTTGATGTCGCGGCTATCCACCTCGCGGCGCGCCTGTACGGCAACAGCGGCAGGGCAGCCGACCCGCTTCGCCAGTTCTTTGCAGCGGTGCGCAGCCTCAGTGACTTGCTTCATCCGATCGGCCTGCGCCGGGATGGGAATGAGCTGGATGTAGTCGAAGCACAGCAACGTCGGCTTGACACCATAGTCCTCTGCCATGCTCTCAATAGCGGCAAAAACGGCATCTGGATACATACGCGGCGAGTGCGCGTCCGTGCGCGCCAGACTGTCGCCAATGAGCCAGATCGGCATGCCGGCACGCTTCCGCGCCTGGCCCTCTACCGCATCCAGGCTGGCACGCCCCCAGGCAATGTCGCTCACCGTGTAGCTGCCCCCGATGTCGAGCACGGCGTTGATCTCTTCCGTCACCTGCTCCCACGTCACGTAGACCACTGCTTCCGTTTCCGCCGCCTCTCGCTTCTGGATGCGCTTGGCCTCCGCCCGAGCCAGGTAAGCCAGGATGGAAGTCTTGCCGTGGCCCGGTCGGGCAACAAACGCGACCATATCGCCGGGATGAAACGGGATCACCTTTTCGTCCACCGACGGTAGGCCGAACGGCACGCCGGGCGCACCTTTGAGATGCTTGGCCCAGGCGACGTGCTCCTGTGCCAGCTCTGCGGGCGAATGGACAAGCTGCCGGAAATCAGTCATCAGCGGTTCCTTATCTTGATGGTGCCGGCGGGTTCAATGGCCTCGTCTCTAATCTGCTGTGCAGCCAGGACCAGCTTATTGAGGTAGCTGTCCTCATAGCCTGTAATCCAGGCGTGGTTTGTCAGGTGCCACTGGCCCCACCCCTCTTGTGGCAAGATGCCATGCGCCCGGACCATCAGCGCGGCGGTCACGTTGCCGTCCTCTGCTGCTGCCAATAACCGCTTGAGCAGGCCAGCACCAGACTTCGGCTTGATGTCCCTCGCCTGCTGGCCCGTCATTTTGCAGAACTCTTGCACGACGGGAAAGAACGGGTGCGGCCCTACTGTGTCCATTGCCCAGTCCGGAATGTCCCTGCGCTTGGACAGATCGCTTGCAGCGACAATATCGACTACAACGTCGCCCGTCTGTTTGTACTTGGGCACCTCTTTCTTACTCTTATGACCTCCGTTGCCAGAGTGCCAGTCTATGCTTTCGAGATCTTCGCCAACCGGAACCGCCGCGACGGCGGCGGTTTGTTCTATACTGGTTCTATCATGGTTCTTCTTTGTTTCACCTGGTGTGGTACCTCTTTCACCTGGTGTGGTACCTCTTTCACCTGGTGAAAGCTCCTCAATAGCTTTCACCTGGTGAAGGCTCTCGCGCTGTTGGCGCTTACCTTCAATGCGCGCCAGCAGGTCTTGGTTGGCCTCTCTCCACTGCACGTTGGCGGCCCACAAGTCAGGTATGGTCAGGTGCCAAACGGGTTGGGGATAGCCGGGGTCGCGTCGCATCTGCCCGGTCAGCAGGCCGACGTCAAGCAGTCGTTGCCGGCATGACGATACCTTGCCCGAGCTCATCATTGCCGCCGCTGCCAGGTCGGGCGTAGACAGCATGCACTCTCCTTGCTCGCCGGCGATCATCTTGATGACGCCCCATAGCGTGTACTCGTAGGGGTCCTGGCACAGTGCCCATACGAGCTGTGGCGTGATGACGAAATAGGAGCGGTCGCTGCTCTGGTCGTCTAGCTTATTGTTCATCACACCGCCTCCAGCATCTCAGCGGTGACCGGCTGCTCGCCGTGCTCAAAGCGGGCTTGACGGGCGGCATCTATTGCGTTTCTGAGGCCGCGAACGATGAAATCTATAGCATCTGAATCGGCCGGCTGATCTCCTGGGGGATTCAAGGATTCGAGCAGATGCAACAACAGCCCCATGCTATTCTTCCATCCAATGACCCGCCTCTCTCCATCAACCTTTGCCCATTCAAATGATGGCCAGCTAGGGAGGCCGATTAAAGCAATGGCGCCAAAGGCTCCTTCTGGAGGATCGTCATTCAGCGCCACGAGCTTTCGCTTTTCCTCATCGTTCAATGGTCCGGGCTTTATCTCCACATAGGACCGGATGCTTGGAAGATAAAAGTCTGGCAAATAGTATCCTGCCTCACCTAGATCAAATCCTTCGGGCTCATAGCTATATTCGAACCCAAAGGCGTCAAAGAACACGGCCCACCGTGCCTCCAGGCGCGACCGGAAGCGATAGCCGTTGTAGACCGTCTCAATCGCTTTGATAGTCATTGCTTGATCTCCTTCGCCCACTTGATGAACCACGCAAACTCTTGGGGCTTGCCCCCCTTGACAAAGAAATCGTCGGGCTTCTCGGGCAACGTCACGACGTACCCGCGCCCGTTGAATAGCGACGCCAATCTGTGCGCCTGGTCGAGCGCGTCCGGGTCGAGGCACACCAGGACCCGCTTGAACGGCTCGAAGCGCTTCGCCCAATGTGGCGGGAATCCGCTCTTGCCCATGATGGCGACGGTATTGTAGCCATATTGCGATAGGCAGATGGCCTTTTTCTCGCCCTCCAGAAGCAGCACGGTATCCTCGCCGGTGTACAGGTTATCGGCGTTGAACAGCGTCGCGCCAAGCCCGGCCCGATGTGGCCTGTATTTATTGCCATCGTCTGCGCCAATGATGCGATGGCGGATGTTCTGCAGCTTGCCCCCGTTGATGACGGGAATGGTGTAGCTTGGCCGATGCTTGGGGAAATCGAGTGGACATTGATAGCAGATGCCCAGGAGGTACTTCTCTATCGCGCTGTCGTAGATGCCCTGGCTGTGCCAGTAAGCGATCTCGTCATCGCCCAGCATTTCGTGGTATTCGAGGTGGTCCTTACAGCGGTGCATCTGTTCGAGGGCAGACAGGCGCTTTTCCTGCTCCTCTTGGCGGCGTTCCATGCGGCGGATGGCAAGAGCGTTTTTTTCGGCCAGCGTCAGCGTTTGGCGCTTGTCGTCATCGAGCCACCCACGACGGTCACATTTCCTGCACCACCACCCACCATCTTCGAAGATCAGGAACCCATCGTCTACGGCCTCGTGGCAGAATGGACATGGCCCGCTGGCCTCGTGGTAGTTCTTTCGTTCGAAAAGCACGCCCCATCGCTTCTCAGCAAGGGACATGGCCTCTTCTATGCTTGCTAGTTCCATAGCTCGCCCCTATGGTGAAACGCAAAAAGCCCACTACCTGCGGGGAACGCTCGATCTGCCAGGACCGAAGCGGACTGTGCCACAGATAGCGGGCTGTTTGCTCGCAATGCTATGTGATTGTGAAAGCTGCGTTCCCCTAGAAAGCAAACGCCCGCTTCCGGTCCTGGCAATTCCCATCTTACCACACTTTCGCCGATCGTGCAAGGTGTGCCTCCACAATCCGCCGGCCAAGCCATTCGGTATAGGCTGGCGGGATGGCCTCTCGCGCTTCCTGCACCGTCATCCACTGGCAGCCCATCGCGTCGCGGTACTGTGATTCTGTCTGCTTCCCACCGTGGTCGTGTGCATAGTCCGTCGGTCTGTGCTGGCATGTCGGCGTCAGCACTACGTCCAGCACCGGCACCTCGAAGTAGCGATGACGGCGGATGCGCAGCCCGAAGTGTGTGCCACACAGCATGATAGGTCGGTGCAACAGAGCCCGTGCCTCCTGGACATTCTCGATAATGTAGGGCCGGCCCGTGGCCAGCAACGCTCGCCGTGTTGCCGCAATCAGGTCGGGATGGTCGGCCCTCGATCCCCGCCAGGCGGTTGCCCGTGAATATGCCTGGCACGGTGGGCTCGCATGTATCACGTCGAACTCGTGTCCGTGCTCGCGGATGTACTCGATGGCATCGCCCTGGTGAAACTCATCACCAACATAATGCGGCTGGGGCGCAATATCGACACCCGCAACACAGAAGCCAGCGCGCTGATAGCCACGTGTTGCTCCGCCGGCACCGCAATAGGCGTCAAGTAGACGCATCGTTTCTCCCGCCCCCGTCACCCTCTCCACGTCCACCCCTTCCCTTTGCCGTCGTGCCTTTGAAACGCCATCGGCTTGCCGCCGACGCGCACCAGCAGCTCGTGGGGCTCGACGCGGAGGATGGTGCCTTGACTTGCTATGCCGCCCCAACCGAACTCGTATGCCCGAAATGTGCTGACAGTGATGCGCTGCCCGACGGTATAGGGCGGTTCCGTAATGATGGTGAAGGTGGTCATAGCAGCTCCGGTTGTTCTGGCCTTGCCCGCTGCGTGGCCGGTGGGGCAGGCAGCTTCATCCAGTGGCTCACTGTTTCGTCGCACCGTCTCCCGCTGCGATAGCGCCACTGTTGGCGGGCCTCGTCAAACGTGCCGATGTTCACATCGGGTTCGGGGTAGCCACGTCGCCACACGCACATCAGCACCCATTCGGACGGTGGATTCAGCAGCGCGGTCGGTATCCAGTCATTCATCGTCATGGCACCTCCGGCTCAGGCTCGTACACGTTCCAGTCATTGCCGCATACGCCGCAGAAATAGTCACCGCTACCGCCAAGATCAGGTACGCCAAAGTTGCCACAGTTGGGGCAGCGCGCCAAGTCAGGCTCGTATTCCCAATCGGGCTCGATGTCGTCAGGCACTTCGTTTGGATGCGTCACTTGTCCTCCTCTCGCTTCCCCCGCTTACACCCGCAGCTCGGGACCCTTATGTGTCCCACCTCCGCCGGCTCAACCTTGCACGGCGTACCGCACCAGCTACACACGCCACGCTGAACGGCGACGTGGGCGGGGAGCGGCAACTTGTCCGCTACCACGGTGGATCACCATAGCCAGAAACGGGCCAATCATCTGGTTCTGGCTCATCTGGTTCTGGTAGCCCGTCTGGCATAATCTGGCGCGTTCCCTTGCAATTTGGATAGCGGTTGCATCCCCAAAAGGGCGGCCATTCCTGGTCCGGGCGCGGTCGGCGCAGTACCATTCGGGCGCCGCACTCTGGACAATATGGCTCTGGCTTAGTGCGTATTGGTTGTGTCATCTCACCCTCACCATCCCCCACCCATACCAGTCGTCCCATCCCGGCTCGCCGAGGTCGAGCGCGTGCGCGGCGAGCCAGGTGGGACGGGGCTTTGCGTCTGTCACCGTCCCACCTCGTGCGGGTCCGCGCTGTTCTGGAATAGCCCGACCACCAGCGACGTGCCCAGGTAGCACACGGCCATCGTCACGGCAGCCGACACCCACGAGTGCGTCACGGCGAGCATGACGCCGCCCCAAAAGGCAGAGCATACTAGGCTGGCGATGATGTTTGCTGCGGCAGCTTGCTTGTTCATCGTCGTGGCCTCCGGTTCTGCTTCGCCCACAGGAGCAGCACGCCGATGCCCAGGAATGCCGCTGTGAACAGGGCGAACATGATTTCGGCGAAGTGTGGCATCACACCCACCCCAGCAGGTGGGCCGCAAACAGACCGGCCACGAGGCCAATCATGCAGGCCCACAGCAGGGCCGTGCTCCACTCGATTACTGCCGTCTCCGCCACAGGTTCGTGGCTGGCGCGCGGGCCGTGGCCGTAGCGTCGGTAGCCATAGTTGTGTGTCATGTCAGTCCTCCTCATAGGTCGCTGCTGATGCCGCCGCCCGTATGGCATCCCGCCCTCGCTGTAGCCATACCCCGCTCCCGTTGTTCGCGGGACCATAGCGCCCGGGCGCACCGTAGCAGGTCGGCCCAGCAGCGATGAATCATGTCTGCCCGATTAGGATCTCTGTCGGGCTGATCGGCATGACCCAAAGCTCCGCGCCTTCCTCATTGGCACCGTCGGACTTGGAGCAATGTGTCCCGGTGATGCCGATATCGTAGCCATCCTTTACAGCGATCTCGTAGCGATAGAATCCGAACTGAGATTCAACCTGGATGACGGCCTTCTCTGACTCCGCCCTATAGGTGACTTTGGTTGCCACTATGCCACCTCCTTGCGCGCCATTTGCATCAGCACCGCCAGCTCGGCGTCGCTGATGTCCATGCTGGCAGCGAAGGGATTCTCGCGCACTACGCCATTCTCAATGTAGCCGTAGGTCAGCAGCCAGCCGCCGAAGTCCAGGCGTCGCACCAGCACCAGCCGGTCGCCGGGGCCGTAGCTTGGAGTCAGGACGGTCCACTCGTCACTCATCCTCGGGCTCCTCCGGTGCATCGTGTGCCACGCGAAAATGCGTCGACTTGCGCTGTAACATCAGCCCGAGCAGCCGGTCGTAGGTGCCACCGGGCAGGCTGCCATACAGTGCACGTTCGATGGCTAGAGCCTGTTCGGTATAGAAGCCAGCATACTCGTGCAGGTCGCCACCATAGTCGGGCACATTGTCACATATGTCGAGGAGGGCACCCTCGTTGCGGTCGGCCTTCGCCGCCATCACGTAGTTATGCATCGGCGGGCTCCTCTCCGTACACCTCGACCACGGCTGCGTCGATGGTGTCCTGCGCCTTGAGCCAATCCTCGATCTTGGTCATTGCGTCCTTCATCGACCCATCAAAGTCGCGGAGGCTCTTAACGCCCAGCGCTTCATGCACCTGCTCGCGGGTCAGGGCCATCTCACCCATTTTGGCCCAAAAGCGGGCGCGGATCGGCCTCCCACGTTCGTCTACAGCATCGATCCAGTGTGGTGCTTCGCCATTGCCACCGTTCGCCTTGGCGGACTCCTGTGTCGGCTGCGGCGTATTGGTGAACTGGCCCTCGATGACGTTGCCATCGTCGTCCACCTCTGCACCCAGCTCCTCCGGCGTGTAGGCCGGGTTGCCGCCGAACGCATCGGGGCAGTACCAGCGCACGCCGTTGGACATGGCACGGTTGAACAGCATATTGCGGGGGAAGCGGCCCATCATGTCTTTCTTGGCGCCGGGTGCCACCAGCTTGCCAATCTCGGCACGCTGTGCGTCCTGAGCCGTAAAGATGGATCGGCCCATTTCCTTGCCCTGCTCGAAGAACGCAATCTCGCAACGTTCGTCCGTGAGTTCGACCACCTTGTAGTCGTAGCGCGGATCGCGCTTGACGCGGGCGGCCATCAGGTTGCCACCGACGGCAACCTGGCTCTTAATGACGTGGATGCCCGTCATCGATGCGATGGGGCCAAAGCCCATCTCGCGCCCGGCGAGAATCTTCACTACTGCCTGCGCCGCGCTCTTGGTGTCGCTGAAAAAGCCCGACTTGGCTAGGGTGTCACCCAGCGTCATCGTCTCGGCCAGCGTCATCTCTCTACTCTCAACGGGAATAAGTGCCTTGTTCTCTGTCATCACGTTCCTCCTATATCGTTCTGAAAAATGCGGCGGTGTGGTCGCCAGCCAGCCGCCGGGTAGTTCAGTTCAAAACACTTTTGCTGCATCGGCGGGCGCCCTCCCTTCATCGTGCTGCCTAGTACGGGTAGCTCGCTGCGCGCACGTCGGCCTGTGTGGTGGCCTCGTCCGCTACCATCAGCTCGTTGTAGCGGCGGTAGAAAAACCAGCGCGACCTGCGAAACGGGAACTCTATCGCGTTGCCCGTCTCGAGCTGCGCGTCGATCCATCCCTCGACCTGCACCACCATCTGGCGGCGCAGCGGGCCGTAGATGCCAACAGCGTCGCAATACTCGGGCAGCGTCATCCACTCGTCGCGGGCCGTGGTGTCCGCATCCAGCTCCGCCACCGTCTTTCCGCCCAGGTGCGCGACCTCTCGATCGCTGCTGCGACGAACGCGGGTGCGACGGTCGAGCACGGTCAGCTCAAAGTCGCTGGGGGCGGGAAGGTTGAATGTGTCGGTGTCGTAGGTCATTGTGCCTCCCCGGCCTTCTTGGCCAGCTCGTCGTATCGCTCTCGCGTGATGATGACGATGGGAATGGTCACGATGTGGTGGTCCCGGTTCCGGTTGGCAATCGCGTGCTCCGCGAAAATCCCCTGCGTGCTGTCCGATAGCACGTCGTCGTGCAGCACCGCGTAGACGCTGTACTTGGTGCCATCCGCGTAGGGTATCGCCAGGTTCCACACATCGGGGTCCCATTCGTTGCGTTTGAGTAGTGCGTTCACGTTGCCTCCTCATACGGGTGCGGGTGTAGCTCCGCCAGATGGATGCGCATCTCGTCCAAGTCGCCCTGTGCCTGCAGCAGCTCGCGTATGTTGTCCTGGTCGTCCCGCGTGCGCGCCGTGTTCAGCATGCGCATGCAGGTGAGCCGGATGTGTTCGTGGGCGCGCAGTCGCAGGGCCATCGCGTTCTCAAGTGCGCGCATGCGACGGGACTCCTCGCCGTTGGGTGCCATCTGTCTAGCCATCGTAGAGGTTCGCCTTGACGCGCAGGTTGAGCAACCAGTCCACTGCATACGCGAACCCTACCGCCACGCCGCCGATGGCCGGGAATGCGCACAGCGTCCAGAACGTCGGCCCCCAGCCCAGGTAGATGAATAGGCCCAGGTAGATGCTGGCGACACCATAGCTGTATGCCACCAGCCGGTGCAGCTTGCGGGGCCATGGCGCCCAGTGCCCCACCAGGAGCACGAGCGCGGTGGTGCTGAGTCCGAATGCGAGTTGTGGCATAGATTCCTCCGAAGCTGTTGGTCCCAAACTGGCGAACCGTGGTATGATGATGTTCAAGGTCGAGGCACGCGATTCCATCCACTGATATGAGTCGGACTGGCCTCAACCTGCGCCGACGGGGGCGCCATTATTGCCAGGGCTCGGCCCGTTCCCGAGCCCCGCTCTACCCGGTCAGGCCCCTGAGCTCGCCCCTCGGGGGTCTTTCTCTAGGTCGCGAACTTCGACCAGCGCCAGGGCATGCAAGGGTCCGTCCGGCGAACGAATGACCTGAATCTGTACGATGTTTTCAACGACAAGGCGAGAGCCTGGTCCAAGGGGTACACCAATGCGCCTATTCAGCTCGTCGGCAATATCAGTCATGGCCTCGTGCAGGTTGGCTTTGTACGACCAGGCATGCGCAACCAGATTGCTCATCACACCACCTCCTTATGTGCCACGACCATCCACCTTGCCGCCAGCAATCCGCTCAGCGCAAACTTCGCTTCCTCCGTCAACTCGCCCTCTTGCCGCTCCACTGTGCCATCGCGCATGACGTGCAGCAGCGCGCCACAGGTGCAGCGACGGAGGCCGGGGCGGGGAAGCGGGGAACCGCAGATGGGGCAGGGGTTAGGCATCGAGGCGGCCCCGCCCGATGAGTAGGCGCTCGTGGTCATCGGTCCATTGAGCGTCAATGTCCACGAAGTCGGGCACCTGGGTGACGAGTTTGATGGCCCTGGCCTTGCTGATGCGCGTCAGGCGCTTGGTGCCTGGGGCAATCTCGATATATGCAAATACGCCCGCAGCCTCATGCACGGCTTGGAGGTATCGAGTCTTAAGCATCACTCGTCTCCCTTCTGTGCCCGTCTCTCCGCGTCCGCCACAATGTCCTTCGCGGTGGCATGGTCGTGCGGGCAAGCCGTCGTCCCGTCGGGCCAGCGAATGGTGGCCACGTGGTGGACCGGGCATTCCGGCCCCGGTTCGGCGCGGGGTGGTGGTGGGTTAGTAGGCTTCGACATTTGTGTCAACCCTGCGCGTCTGTGCCGCAATTGTTGCACCATCCACAAAGCCATTGGCGAACTCGTAGCCCTGGGACTCGGTGAAGTGCTGGCGCAGCAGCTCGGCGCTCTGGAGGATGCCAGCTCGACTCAGCAGCGGACGCTTGGCGTAGTATTGCAGTGCTACTTCGAAACCCCGCGTCTCACGTTCCGGTGCCTTTGGACTCATTACCTTTGCCATCACTTGTCTCCTTTGCGTCACGGTGTATCCAGAACGATGCGCCCTAGCTACGTCGTTCAGGTCGTATGGATTGATGGTGGACTTCATTGCGCCGCAGTGGGGGCAGTTAGGCATCGGGATGCTCCATCGCATCGATCGCAGCGATATGCGGCTCCATAATGGTTTCGCACTCCGTGACGAGTTCCGCCCACCGCGCCTGGTCGGGATGGCCGTGTCGCGTTCGCCCAGCCATGCCCTTGGCGGCGATTCTCAGCATATCAAGCAGTTCGAGCTTGATTGTGACGGTTCTCGATTCCCATTCTCTGAACTGCTGCGGGGTCCAGTTCAGATAAAAGAGTTCCTTCATCACTTCGCCTCCACCTTGTACTCGACGCCCGGACCGTCAACGAGCACCCGGGCGGGGGCGGCTTGCGCGGCGGCCCACTCGCGGATGATGCGGCGAAGGATGGCCGATTTACTGGTGTCGATCTGGGAGGCAAAGCGCTGCAACGCATCATCGTCTTGGGGTGCTACAACGTAGGTTCTACGAATCAAAGCCTCGGTCATTGATTTCCTCCTTGTGCATATCAGCCTGAGTCTATAATAGCACATCACGTATGCAATGTCAACCCCCAAGTCGCATCCGGGCAAATCTCTAGCAATTCCTTGATATTCCATATGTACACCCAATGGACACCCATGTCCGCAGGTGTACACATTGTGTACACCGATGTACACCTGTGCAAAAGGTGGGTGTGCGCGTGTTCGTGGAGGGGGGAGAGGTCGTACAAGTCGGGTTCGTGCAGCCCGCCTAGCCCGCAGGATGCCCCGTATTCGCGTCTTTACCTTCTACGAGTACAGTCACAGGACGCGAATAGACACCAACGTGATTAGACTACCCGTGCTGAGTCTAGCCGGGAATAGAAAAGCCCCCTGATGAGAGAGGGCTTTGTGTGTGGGCGGGGTTAGTCTCGCGGCTCGCTCTTGGTTTCCCGTAGTGGCTTGCTGCAAGCATAGCACGTCTTGTCCGATGGCTTGCCCGTCTTGGCCCAATGCGGATGCCCCTCGGGGCATTTCGGGTTGGTGCATACGTAGAAGTGCTGTTCCATCAGCCGTTTCCTCCTGTCGTCTGGATCTGTGGCGTCAATGAGAAGTTCATACTCCGCGTCTGTGAGCGCCACGCGGACCAAGCGCGAGTTGCGTCCATCTGTGCGGGGAGGGCGACCTGCACCCTCCCGTGCTCCGCCTCTTGGCATCTAGCCGGCCGCCTCATCCACGTACTCGAAGGTCTGTACGTACTGGACATAGCCCTTGAGCGAAGCCTGCTCTTTTGCTTCGCTCAAGTTCCGGGCCTCGATGAACACCTTCTCCAGCTTGCTGCTCATCGTCTGGTAGATTGCCGCTTGGTAGAGCTTCCCGTTCTTCATTTCCGTCTCCTTGTCGTGTGTGCTCTCTCAATCGCTGAATATAGTATACAACATTCTCCGCGACTTGTCAAGGGCCAATTCGCGTATACGGGAATCTTTAAGGTTGGCCCTTGACAGGTGGGGCGGGGCGTAGTATAATGTTGGAAACAACACGGAGGGACGATGGCATACATCCATGTACGGGTTGACAATGAGTTACAGCGCCGATTCAAGATGCTGTGCGCGAAGCACGGCTTCACTATGAGCGATGTTGTGCGCCTACTCGTCGTGAAGGAAATCAATGACGAGCGGATAGGGCAGGGCATGCTTGTGCGGCTGGAGAAGGCCGACGCCGCAGAGGAGGGGTGATGGGAAACAATCTGTGCAATGCCCTCAGATTCATGAGGCAATGGACGGGAATGGATGACCCGAGAGATGTGGCTCAGTTGTTCGCTTCTGGAGATCCAACCACATTTACCGAGTTTGTCGCCGCAGCAATGGATCGTGGCGCAGAGCTGGCCGCTGGGCCGCACGAGCCCACGCCCTCGATGTGGATGATGTACGATGGAGACGATCCTGAGTGGCGGCGCGCCTGGATGATGCGCGAGCATACCGACGCCGCCGCAGAGGAGGGGTGATGGACGAACAGACGGTCAACAAGTTCTTTCAGGGTGCCCGGATAGAGTATATCTTTGTCTATGACGAGGTGGTCCATGTCCAGGCGGACAATGGTGCGATGCTCGCCCTATCGGTGAGCGAGACAGACGGCATCGACGTGGATATACTCGGTCCCGACGCACCTGAGCGCGAACAGATGCGCGAGCACACCGTCGCCGCAGAGGAGGGGTGATGGCTAAGACACTAACAGAGTTCGAGAATATCAATCCCGCTTGGCACACTTGTTACTTCATCATGAGTCAGGCAGTCTATGGCGCGCATCACGGGCAATGGGTGCTCGACCAGGTGCTCCGAAAGCTGGCGGGCGAGGACTACCCGCTGCTTGTCGAGGCATACGAGCAGGGCGGGATCGCGTGGGATGTCGGAATCGCGCCGTGACTCGCCACCTGGACACCACCGCCGAGCCCGTCGCCGTCGACCTTTACGAGGTCGAGGTGACGGTGCCACGTGGCCAGGCCGTGACGCTGGCGCTTGGCTTCGGCGTCCTGGTGGCGCTGTTCGTCGGCGGGCAGGCGGCGGGCAGCGACTTGGCGTGGTGGGCCGTGCCGGTGCGGGCAGTGTGGCGAGGTGCGCAGGCTGGGGCGGGGCTGTTCGTGGCGCTATTCCTTGTCCACGCACTGACGGAGCGGGTGGCACGGGCGAAGGCCAGGGGGCCGGTGCGGGAACAGGTAGACCGTCTCGACTTCGAGCTACCGGAGCCAGAGCGCCCCGTCGTCCACGCCCGGCTCGAGCTGGTGAGCGGCAACACGCACCGGCTGTTGGATGTGGACATTACGCCGGAACTGTGTGCGTTTGCGCGCCGGGTGCTTGAGTGGCGAGAGGACGAACACGCGCCGTTGGGGCTGAGCTTCGCGGAGGCCAGCGCGGGCAAGGTCGGTGTGACGCCGCAGGAGTTCACGGCGCTGCGCGATGAGATGATGGAGCGGCGGCTGCTGCGGTGGAAGAATCCCGAGCATCACTTGAGCGGCTACGAGTTTCGCGCCGGGTTCGATGAGGCGATGCGGTACGTGGCAAGTTACGAGATGGAGGTGGAATGATGGAGGTATGCAGATGGTGTGGCAAAGCGCGCGAGATTCGGCGTGGCGATACCGTTGTTGGCGACGATCTGTTGCGTATCCACGTTACCGATGTTACCACGACGCCAGCCACAAAGCGCGTTGATCTAGTATGTGTTGAGTGCTATCAGGCCGAAAGCGTCATAGAGTTGTTCTGTGAGCGCCAGGCGGGTGTCTGCTATGATAGCGTGCGTGAGAAGGCGATGCGCGCATATCTGGAGCATGGGCGCGCCATAACAGTGGGGCAAATGCTAGAGATTCTGAAGGCCGACTAGCCCCCTACCGGCGCCTACCTAGCGCGTGCGCAGCCGTACAGCACGCACGTAGGTACAGGTACGCAGGGGAGAAGGGAGAGAGGTGATGGCTAAGCATACACCGGGACCGTGGCACATAGAGGAACACGGGATATATGTGAAGAACCGCGTATGGGTGAGTGCCGACAGGGTTCGCGTTGCGGTGGTTGACCAAGAATACATTGGCGGAGAGCCCGCAGCACTATCTATCGCCAATGCCCGCCTGATTGCCGCCGCGCCCGGCCTGCTGGCAGCGTGCGAAGGTGATAACGAGATGGAGGACATCTATCTTCGCGAACTGCAACGCATTGCCGGACCAGACGCCACGCTGAGCGACGAAGCGCAAAGCCGGCTACACCAGTTACGGCAACAGCGGTATGCCGCCATCGCCAAGGCCAAGGGCGGCTAGTGTACGAGCTGAAATGCTACTGGGGCGAGGACATCGCCGCCGCCATCGTCGCCGTGCTGGTGGCAGCGGGCAAGCAGGACAGCAGCGACTTGCGGGCGCTGGCCGCTATCGTCCACGTGCCGTGGGCCATCGTAGAGCGGGCGGTGCGAGCGCAGGCGGGGCAGGGGGACGTGTTGGGGGCTATAGGGAAAGAGGTGGCGAGATGAGCGAAGATATATTCCCGACAAAGGTTAAGCTCATACGATTCGGTAGTTACTTGGAGGCCAAGGCATATCTCAACGACCATCATATAGATGATATGTGGTGGCACCACATTGACCGCCGCGCTCTGCCGTTCTATGCAGATGAACTGGCGGACGCCATCGCCGAAGCCGTGAGCGCCGAGCGGGAGGCGTGCCGGGAGATCGCCCGCCAGGAAATGCTACGCCTGCAGGAATGGGAGCAGCAACCTCATCTCGACAATCCAGATGAGGAGGAGAAGGCACGCGGCGGATGGATGGCAGCCAGAG
>Ga0315542_1001263_pt1 | contig 15849 bp, 12 predicted proteins | sample SalMarSW160120MG_FD_202541 | JGI IMG/M metagenome (GOLD analysis project Ga0315542, IMG submission 202541) | Salt marsh sediment microbial communities from the Plum Island Ecosystem LTER, Massachusetts, United States - Salt Marsh Sediment SW1601-20 ...
GAGGGTAATTTTATGATATTCAATGCACTTATGCTCAGGTTTTGGACTTGCTTGAAAAGCAATCGCCGCATTCTCCTTTATATAACAGGTATTCAGTTATCTGCAAATTGGATTTTATGGTTACTAACCAGCCTGGCCTTCTCAACCATATACCATTAACCTTGCTTCTCCTCGAGCAGTCAATTCAATGGCATGTGAGGAATAACCAGGTGTGACCTCCTTTGCCTTATTATTGATCAAATATGATGCTTGTATTTTCAGATCTCAGAGAACATGCAAAAGCAGGATTGCATGTACTTCTTATAACAAAGTTGGTAGTCAGTGTCAAGCTTATTACGCCGAATAGGGATCATCGGTCAAAAACAATTGCATTAATAGAAATCTGCTAAAATGAGTAAAGCTTCCCTATTATATTACTACTGTTTCATCCTTTTTTATGTTCAATAAATGCTTATCTCACATTATTTTAATTTATCCAAGATGACTATGAAACCCCTAAACTTACCTGACACTTTAAATTGGATGCCAATTATACGGCAGGCTTACGAAATCGATGCGGAAACCTGGAGTGAGCAGGGTCTGAAGATTGTAAGAATTGGCGGTGGCGGGAACAATGCGTTGTTTAAGGTGACTCAGGGGGGCGTTTCATATGCTTGCAAGCTGTTTGTTTCTGATGGGCGCCACAGAGCCTGGCGGGAGTATGCGACTCTAAGTCTGCTGGACCGGGTTGGGCTGGATATTGCTCCGCAGCCTGTGTGGTTTGATGAGAGCTGTACCACTTTGCCTCATCCGCTCGTTGTTTATCGCTGGCTGCTGGGTTCACCACCCGGTCCAACGTTAACAGCCGACCAGCTTTCAGCCTTACTGGAAAGCATTCACAGGCTTCATGACTGTCGCCCCGAAGATTTCCAGGACCCCGGAATTCTGGAAGCCTGGTTTCATTGGTTTGATTTCAAACCTTACCAGGACGAGTTAATCGACCTGATGAACGTCTATGGATTTTGGCTCAAATCGAATATCCCGGATGGAGAAAAGATTTTTGTGCGTCTGGTACGATTGGTGGATGCCTGTAATCAGTATTTCCGGAAAATCGATCTTGACCCAGGCCGTGAGTCTGTGAAGATGAGCCTTTGCCGTGTAGATCCGAATCTGGCGAATACGGTCTGGAGCCCAAATGGTTGCATTCGCTGGGTTGACTGGGAATATAGCGGATGGGGGGACCCTGCTCTTGAATTGGCAGAAATTCGCTGGCATGCCTCATTTGAAAATCTGGGGGACGCGCAGCATACCTGGTTACGGATTAACTACCAACCTTGCGAAGATGATCATGATTTTCAGGCACGGGTCACTGCCTGGGATCATCTCCTGGCCGTACGATGGCCCTTATTGATTGCCCGTTGGTTGTGGAGCGAACAAAACGGAGCGGATCGTGAGCGCCTTACACATCTACAGGTTGATCAATCTGGACAGCGGGCTCGTTTGGAGAATTATCTCGCACGCGCTGAAGTGCTATATAGCTAAGCTTTTTCAATTAAATCGGGGCTTGAAATCTTGATAGAGCCACTTGCGAGTCCCTCGATCGAACGAATAACGCAAACCAACATTTGACCGTTATCCAAGCGGAACCTCAACCGTACGGATGGATCGGACAGGGCGCGAAATATCAGCGTCACTACATACTCGGGGACAGAATGATCGGGAGAAAAACTGATTTCCGCTTCCCATTGTTTACCATTGATAAATTCTCCCCGGAGCGGCTGCCACCAAATATCGATGCTTTCATCGAAAGCATAACCCACAAAGTATAGTTGACCGGTTCTATTTGGGCTGTCTGACATAAGTCACCTTGTGGTGAACTGGCCTAATCTCCCGGAATCGGGTCCGGTAGGGTTTTTATAAGCCTGCGAGGGTCGCGCACGAACAAGCGCAAGATAACCAGGGTCGCCAGGCTCCCCGCGGCAGATGCCAGAAAAGCCGCCGGATAGCCCGAACGGTCTGCTAGCCAGCCCCCCAGGAAGGGTGCCAGGATAGTCGCCGGAGCGATCAGCGTGTTCCCTAAGCCGATATAAGCAGGACGTTCGGCCTCAGTCCCAAATTCCAGGGTCATCGCCAGCCCTACTGTCCATATAGAGGCATTGGCTACACCAGCCAGTGCGAACACCCCGTAGAACCAGCCTGCAGCCGGAGCCCAAAAAGCCAGGAGCGCGCTGGCTGCGGCAGCTGCGATGCCGATCTCCATGGCGAGACGGTGACTGCCCCGGTCTCCAATCCACCCTAATATGGGGTTGACAGCAATTTGGGTTCCCAATAATACACCTGTCATCACGCCAACGCTTACTTCGCTCATCCCATGGCGGCGCACCACGTAAACAGCATAGAAGGCGGATGCCATCAATGCCAATTGCGAAAGCATACGAGCCACGATAAACCAGCGGAAATTGTGATCGCGCTTGAGGATGACCCCTAGATTTTTCCAAAAGTCTCTTGGAGTGGCTGCAGTCGAAACCGGCTGGCTGGCCGGCTCGCGTGTCATCGAAAGAAAGATCCACGAGATGGTCATGGCTACACCGGCCAGCAAGAAAACCAACGTGAAATCGATTGGCGATCCCAGATTCTCAAGAATCAGGCCCGCCAGCACCGCACCAAGGCTGGACATCAGGTTGGCGGTTGCTGATTGAGCGCCAAAAAAGGTGCCTCGTCGTTCGGACGGGATGATTTTTCCGATCATGCTCTGCCAGGCAGTAGCTGTGAATCCGCCGCCCAACCCCTGCCAGATGAGCAAAGTAAATGTGATCGCCAGTGCCGCCTGGCTGCCGATTGAAGGCAATAACCAGGCTACCATCGCCAGACCCAGGAAGGGTATCCGTTCCTGGATCGTCATGAGCAGCATCATCGGTTTATAACGTTTCTGGCGCGATACCCTGTCGGCGGTTAAAAGCTGCGGTAGTTGCCAGCCCATCGAATGTATGGCTGGGATCAGCCCAATCAGCATCGCTGAGCTGGTCATGGTGGAAACGAATAAGGGGATAACGGTCACGAAGGAAGCGAAGCCCAGTGCAAACCCAAAAAACCCGCCATCCAGCAGGTTTACAACTAGGTTGTGTTTTAGGTGCTTGCGAAGTTCCAGGTGCACGGTTTCGTACATATTGCGACCAATCGAAGCCCCCAGCGGGTTGCCTGCTGGGGGCGGGGGATTCCTTTCGTAAAGAAATCAATCTTCTGATTTCGGAATTATTATATCATCGCTATCCCCCGATGTACTCGCCAACTTGCGTTCCAGGCGCTCCAGGCGGTGCTCCAATTCTGGCCGCCATTGCATTCGCTCGTAGGCAGGAAATTGAGGAGTGTTCACCAGGTCTAAAGCCGTTCGCGTCCAGTGCAGCGCTTCAATGTAATCACTTAATCTGTGCTCATAATATTTAGCCAATTCAACATGTGCATGCAGATGCTGGTGCTGAGCTGCCTGCTCCCAGAGTGATACCGCGGCGGGGAAATTGTCCTGGCGTTTGTGGATCAAAGCCAGGCGTTGGATGGCATCCAGCAGCGTTTCTTTGGGGAGGTCATGATCTAATCCGTGGATATAGAGACGGGTGGCAGTGTCAATGTCACCCATCGATTCGAACAACTTCGCCAGGGCGATCAAATCTACACCGTGTTCAATAAGCCCGTTGAATGGATCGGCGAGCAAACCCGCCATATGATTGAACAGCGCAGCCATCGAGACCACATCGACTGCATTATGGTAGAAAATACTTTTCAGGGGCTGTGGTTCTCCATTGCGCAAGAATTCGAAGTAAAGACTGGGGATCATCCAGCCCGGCACATCTTCTTCTGTTCGGGTCGCACCAAGAATCTGAACCTCTAAGTTACCGAGGGCGCGGCTCGGTAGACGGTCGCGCCACAAGCGGCGTGCCAGGTGCAGCAGATCAACATGGGCAGTTGCTGAGAATGGAGATTTCCATCCCTGGGTGATATAGCGTGTGTTCAATAGCGGTATATCAAACGCTTTCCCATTGAATGTGACCAGCGCTTCACAGGGGGCTACGAATTCTTCCAGAGCTGCGAGCTGCGCCGGTTCTTCCGCCGGATCGCGCATAAAAAACTGCGCCAGGTGGAATTCATCGCCTTCGAAACGACCTACGCCGATCAAGAAAGCATACGTACCCGTCCCACCGGATAATCCGGTCGTTTCTGTGTCCAGAAAGGCGAAAGATTGAGGGGGGAGATCGCGGATTCGCTGTTCACCAGCCCATTCAGCGATTATATGCAGAGGGGCGGTAATTTGAATGCCGCTGCTGCCCATCTGGTAATCCGCTGCGAAACGTTCCTCAACAACGAAAGTCTCTCCTTGATGGGTTTCCAAAGCGTGTCCGGATAGCACCTGTTCGAGAACATGCATGTGTGGAGAGGCGCGACGAGGTTGGGGCGCGGGAAGGTCCTGAGCCCCTATTTTTACCCCCAGAGATTTCAACCTGTCCGATAATGAAGCCATATTCTCGTTTGCTCGCACCCGTTTGAACTGTTTACCCGTTCGCTTCTGTATAGCCAATCATATCAGAAATGCCGTATTGGTAGAGACATGGCTATCCGGATTCTACCCGCCGGTCAGTGCTTTCAGGATTGCCAGAGTCTCGCGCTTTCCCCCGCTGCCATGCTCGCCGCCAGGTCCAACGCAGGAAGGGCAGCCATCGACGCATTCACAAGCTTCGACCAGGTCATAAGCACGCAGCAGTAGCTCATCGTGCAGCTCGTATAATCGCTGGCTGAATCCGATACCGGCTGGTATCTGGTCATATACAATTACCGTTGGGCGGCCTTCGGATATTGGGGATTGTGGGTCGGAATGTGTACCCAGATCACCAACATCACACATCAAGAACAGCGGCCCGAGATGGCCCAGCACATATCCCAGGCCGGCTAAACCGCTGCGCACACGTACGGCGGTCTCAATCCGGTGATGGCAGGTAGGGCATACCGTAATCAGGTTACTGAGCTGGTTTGCCTGCTCGTAGGAAGAAAAACTGCGAAAAGGCGTTTTGTGGTGAACGTGGTGGGCTCGATCCGTTTCGGGCGTTCCACAAACCTGACAGCGATATTCATCCCTGGCGCGCGCCCGCTCCCGCTGCTGGCGCCAGTTCGGGCCATAATTGTTGCTATCGTTGGACCACAGGCCTTGCTGGCGTAAGCTGTCCACAGTATCTTCGTTCAATGCCAGCCAGTACCCTGTGGTTTGTAATTCACTGGGTGGCAAGGAAAGCTCTCCCATGCCGAGCTGTTCGTGCGTATACCACTTGACCTTGCGATAGCCGATCAACTGACTGGTCACGCTGATCTCACCATGCACTTTGACCGCCCCGAGAACGAATTCCTGGCTCAAACTCTGCAACAATTGGACCGTGGTTTCCCGGCGTGGCTGCGTATAGTAATCCGTGTCAATGCGCTGCAAATGGGCGACATTGCCCTCAAGATCCAGATCTTCAACCAGGTAAGATTGGCCCTCATGCAGGTAAATCGCCTGTGGATGAACCATCCAACTGGCACTGGCATAATCGACTTCTCCTAAAGTGTAGGGGCCTTGTTCATCCTCTACCTGAAGCAGCACATTTACTGCGGAGGCGCTACGTAAGGAGACATTTTGCGCCGGGTATTGATCCGCCATCCAAAAGTATTTACCTGCTGATTGGTGCAGACTGCCCTCTTCTGCCAGGAAAGCCAGGAATTCTGCCACCATATCGGCATCTACACTGCCAAAATTTTCCTGGGGCTGAAAAGGTAGTTCGAAGGCTGCACAGCGCATGTGCTCTAAAAGAATCAGTAAATTATCAGGGTTGATCAAAGCCTGTTCCGGCGATCGGCCGAAGAAGTAATCCGGATGGCTCGCCAAAAACTGGTCCAATGGATCGGCGGTGGCAATCAGAACAGATAAGGAAGCCTCTGCGCCACGCCCGGATCGACCTGCCTGCTGCCAGGCTGCTGCAATCGAGCCAGGATAGCCCACCAGGATCGCAGCGCCTAATCCTCCGATATCGATCCCGAGTTCCAGTGCATTGGTCGCTACAACAGCGCGCACATTTCCACGCCTTAAGCCATACTCGATTTCGCGACGCTGCTTTGGAAGGTATCCACTGCGATAGCCGCGAATAAACTCGGATGTCTCTGGCTCTTGCCATAGTGCCTGATCGCTGGGGCTTGAGAGCGAGGGGAGACTGCTTTGGCGCAGGTATGTCAATATTAATTCGACCGTTCGCCGGGAGCGTGCGAAGATGATCGTCTGTACGTTATAGGCTAAAAGATCGTCTGCCAGGCGGACACTTTCCTGGAGCGAACTGCGCCGCAGACCAATTTCGCGATCGACCACCGGCGGATTGTAGATCAAAAAGGTTTTTGAACCTCGAGCTGCACCGTCCTCATCAACCAGGGCTACCGGTTCCTCAACCAGTTTTTCGGCAAGCTCGACGGGGTTGGCGATGGTTGCGGATGTCAAGATAAAACGTGGATACGAGCCATAGAAACGAGCGATCCTGCGTAATCGTCGCAGCACGTTGGCCACATGTGAGCCAAACACGCCCCGGTAGGTGTGGATTTCGTCGATGACTACAAAGTCCAGGTTGCGAAAGAATTCGGCCCAGGCGGTGTGGTGCGGCAGGATGCCGGCATGCAGCATGTCGGGGTTGCTGAGCACCAGGCGGGCGTTCTTGCGGATTTTGGGGCGGGCGCTGCTGGATGTATCGCCATCGTATACAGCCATGAGAACCTGGTTGGTCGGCGGACCCTCCTGCGGTTTGAGGTTGGAAAACGGCCCTTCAATCCTTGTTAAATCAACCGGCTCAACCAATTTGCGCAATCCGGATAGTTGATCCTGTGCCAGGGCCTTGGTCGGAAAAAGATACAAGGCACGCGCCTCTGGGCTGCTGAGCAAACGATCGAGGACAGGCAGGTTATAGCACAGGGTTTTCCCGCTGGCGGTGCTGGTTACCACGACAACATGCTGTCCGGCCTGGATATGCTCCCAGGCAGTTGCCTGGTGGCTGTACAGTTGATTGATGCCCATTAAGTTCAGGGCATGGACAAGCTGAGGTTGAAGCCGCTCTGGAAGCGGTGTGTATTTCGCCGGTCTTTCTGGGATCGTTTCCCATGCATCCACATTACCGGCGATATCGGGATCAGAACGCCACCTGCTTAATAATTTATTTACAGACATATAAAATTACTTTCGAATGAGGAGCAGATTCCTGGGGCAGGTTTGTCTTACCTGAAATGTAAACTTCAGGGTACTTTCTCGAGGATTGCGATGTAAAGCGGGCTTTCTGCTGAGTCAATAAAGCGCCCCACCTCCCAGCCAGTTCCAGCAACAGTCTCTTCCATTTCGCCTTTGGAAACCATTAAATAATCGAACCAACTTCCAATAGACTTTCGATGTCGCACGCGCAGACGGATTTGACCGGACATCCTGCCTTTCTGGCGGTTGGATGCCTGGTAGGCCAGATGATCCTGGTCTGTAGTCAAGTAAATGTCACTGCTCTCCGCCAGGATGCAGCCCTCAGGAGATGTCAACCTGGCAAACTTTCTCAGCCGGTGTTTTGCCTTGGCGGGACTCTCGAACAGTCCGAAATTATTGCCAAACATGACGATCGTATCAAAGATGCCCAGGCGTGAGCTGACCTGGCTGAGTGGTGTCAGACTGACATTATTTACCCCGCGCTGCTTGCATACTTCCAAAGCCAGTGGCGAATTATCAATACCCAGAATTTCGAGCCCCTTTTCCTGCAGATAAAGACACACCCTCCCTGCGCCGCAGCCTACGTCCAGCACTCTACCATGCGCGTATTGGATGGCTTCCTGTTCAATCTGGGGCCAATCAGGAAATTCACTGAAATAGACCGCCGGCCCATGGGGGGAAGCGTCAATGAAATGGTCCTCTCGTTCGATAATTTCATACACTTCCTCACCTTGCAGGAAGGCGAGCAGCTCCTGTCCATAAGCATCTTTTTCAGGTTTTATCACTTTTTCGCTCCAGTAAGTCTTCAGCCAAAGCGACTGCACCCCATAATGGGGCATCATCTCCCAGGGCTGCAGGGAGGATCTCAAAATGTACTTCCGGTAGTGATGTTTCTTCAGCGGTTGTCCGTATGACATCCCAATATCGAACCCCGGCTTTAGTCACACCGCCTCCCAGGACAAATAACTGTGGGTTGATCAGATTGGCGGCATTGCCAATCGCGGTTCCCAAAGCCCAGGCGCTCCGCTGGAGAATCTTCCAGGCCAGAGGCTCTCCCTGGGATGCTGCCTGACTTAAGATCTCTCCACTGATCGCATCCAAATGGCCTCCAACCAACTGGCGTAAAATTCCTCCCTCATCCGGTTGTTCCTTGAGTATTATCTGTGCATCCTGAGCCATATATCTTCCAGAAGCCAGCCGTTCAAGACATCCTTTCTTACCGCACAGGCAACGTGGACCCTTTGGATCCACAACGGTATGCCCAATTTCACCTGCCATGCTCTCTACACCGCGCCAGGGCTTTCCATCCAGAATCCAGCCGCCGCCCACTCCGGTGCTGATGGTAATGTACATCAAGCTGGCATATCCCTTTCCAGCCCCGTAACGGTGTTCACCAATCGCAGCAACATTGGCATCATTATCTACCTGAGCAGGCGCGTGAAACTCTGCTTCCAACATCTCGCATAGGGGCAGATTCTCCCATCCTGGGACGTGGTGGGAAAGGCGTACCGTACCGCTCAAATAATCAACTGGCCCGCCGAAACTCACGCCCATTGCAATAGGATCCTGGTTGTCCAGGAGTTCTTTTGCCAGTGAGAACATGGTCCGAATTTCGTAATGCGCATGATCGTCTGGAGGCAAAAAGACGCGCCGGTAGGCGTGCCAGTCTCTCTGTTGCCTGTGATCTGGGACTGCGATAACACCAGCGGTCAGCTTGGTCCCACCAAAATCGAGAGCCAGTAATTTATCCACAATAACATTACGATTGTAGTGTTTTTAGCGCCAGTCGTTTCATATGTGCCAGGATTGCTGTAATGCCGTTCAGACGCTGTTGGGTCAAGACTTTTTCCAAACCCATTTGCAGGAAGAAGCCGGCTGGGACGCCCAGCACTTCTTGTGGCGTAGCTCCTTGTAATCCCTCCGCCATGATCGCAGCATAGCCGCGCACGGTTGGTGATTCCGGTGGGACGTCAAAATAGAAAGTCATCTTGCCATCTTCGGTTTTTGCTTGAACGTACACCGGCGTCATACATTCCTGAACCTGATCCATAGACTCATGTTCATCCTGAAGCCATTCAGGCAGAGCTGGCATTCTCTCGGAATATTCCAGAAGCAGTTCCAGTTTTTCTCTTCCCTCGCAGAAGGCGAAATCTTCGACAATTTCTTGCAGTCGAGCGGGGATTTTTTCATTTGTTTCATTCATGAAGATAGTTTACCATTTTTCAGGCTGGAAAGCACCTGCGAGGCTGCCAGGCCGGAAAGAACTGCCCCTTCGATACGTGGGCCACCGAAAGCATCCCCCGCAAAAATCAACGGAGGCAAATAGGATGAGAGAAAATATCGCTTTGGGTAGAGAACTTCTGGCCAGGCATATTGCCAGCGCTTGAGACGGGCAGGCTGGACCAGGGTGTCTGCATCCAAAAAAGGAAGGAGACTTTCCTCCAGAACTGTCAATATTTGTGCATCATCTGCCTTCCATAGCTCTTTGCTTAATTCCGTACTGGCATGAACGGTCACCAGGTTAGTTTCGGGAGAGATGCCTTTGCGGCGGTTATCGGCGATCCAGGGGACTCGTTCTTCGGGCCTCTGGATCGCGCCGGGTTCTGGGAGATGAAGCGGTTTATCGGTCCGGAAGACTGCCGCAAGACAGGGAGCATATTGGATTAATTCCACATCTGCCATTTCGCCCGGTGAGAGGTGCGTGAATCCATTTTTCAGGATAATCAGGCTTTGCGGGACAGGCGCTGTAATTAAAACAGCTTGCGCGTTGAATATATTCTCGCTTGTATCATGGGCATGCCAGCCAGATTGGCCGGCTGTCAGTGAGGCAATTTGACAATGGGCGAAAATCTCGAGCCCCAGCGCTAAATAAGCGGCCAACGCATTCATACCTTTATGGGCAGCATAACGTGGATGACCTGGTGCTCGCTCAGTAGAGGGATGTGGCTCGATGCTGCTGGTCGACCAGCTTGTTGCCCAGGTATACACGATGCCCGCCGTGGTCCATTCATTTACCATGTTCTGAAATTCAGAGTTTCGGGTCGTGAAGAATTGCGCGCCGAGGTCTGCGAGCCCGGAGTCGATGTTTTCTGTCGCCAGTCTGCCACCGATTTGTGAGCTTTTATCTACAACTATGACGTGCAGTCCGCTCTCTTTTAACTTCCTGGCCGCGATCAGGCCACTGATGCCAGCACCGATCACCAATACATCAATTTTTTGCATTTTATGATTCATGGGTCTGTCCTGCTGAACTAATAATGTTGACAATCATGTTTAAACAGTTATGATCACCCGCGTTCATAATTTCCCCCAAGAATTGGCCTCTTTCCTTTTGACGATTCCCCCATGATTTATCATCGCATCCAAGATATCGCCTCATTGACGACTTATAAGACCAGAATAATTAAAATAATTGAACTAATTTTATATCATTTCTCGATTTGGCGCAATGAAAGGGGGGCTATATTCCTCAGGTGCTCGGGCTGCTCCAGCTCAAGCCAGATACTTAACTGTTGATAATCGATTGAATCTCTTCGTAAAGAGGGCGGAGGGGACGGTACATATGCCGGTAAACCTGATGATAGAGACGATCGTAAATTGCGTGGTTTTTTGGATCGGGCTCAAATGTGTCCCCAAGATGTGACATCTCGGACACTGCGGTTTTAAAATCAGGATGCAGGTGCAGCCCAACCGACGCATCAATGGCGGCGCCCAACCCGGAGGCTTCGTACACATGGGGACGGGCTGTGGGCAGGCCGAAAACATCGGCGGTTATTTGCATGGCAGCATCGCTCTGGCTGCCGCCCCCTGCGACACGCAGCTCGGTGATCGGAACATGGCTGCGTTTAACGGTACGTTCTACGCCTTCACGCAGTGCATAAGCCAATCCTTCCAGGATAGCCCGGTATAGATGGGCACGGGTGTGAACATCGCTGAAGCCAATGATGGCACCCCTGGCCTCGGGACCGGGGACGCGTATCCCGGGAGACCAGTAGGGCTGCAGCATCAGCCCTTGAGAACCGGGAGGCACCGCGCGCACCAGGTCATCGAAAAGCTCTTCAGGTTCGACACCTTGCTCATCAGCCAGGTGTTGTTCGTGCAACCCGAACTCTTCCTTGAACCATTTGACCATCCAAAAGCCGCGGAAGATTTGCACTTCAAGGCTGTAAGCATCGGGTACTGCAGCCGGGTAAGGTGGGATCAAGGGGATCACTTCGATGTATTTCCTGTGAGTGGTGTTGATCGTGGCCGTGGTACCGTAGCTCAGGCAGCCGATATGCGGTTCAAGGCATCCGGCACCGATAACTTCGCAGGCTTTGTCCGATGCAGCCGCGATCATGGGGAGGCCCACAGGTATCCCGGTCGCTTGGGCAGCTTCTTTGGTGATCTCACCCAGCACTCCTGCAGGTGGAACAAGCTTTGGCAGTATCGATATGTTCATTGGGACAGCCTGCCATTTCCAATCTTGCTTTCCCGACCAGCGCAGGCGTTTGTAATCAAAGGGCACAAAACCAACCTGGGCAGCGACCGAGTCGACAAAATCTCCTGTAAATCGAAAAGTCAGGTATCCGGAAAGAAACAGGTATTTGTAGGTTTGTTTCCAAATCTCCGGCTGGTGCGTGCGAATCCAATTTGCCTCAGCTTCAGCCTGTAAGTAAGCTACAGTCTTGGACATGCCCGCCAGGCGAAATAATACTCCCCAATAACCTCCCACGGGCGGAAGTCCCTTTGTCCGTCTCTGATCCAGCCAGAGGATCGCCGGGCGCAGTGGCGTGCCCTGATCGTCCACATTGATTACCGTTGAGCGTTGTGTGGTCAGCGTGAAGCCGGCGATGCGATCCTTAGAGACCCCGGGCAAAGTCCACAAACCCTGGCAGGCCTGGCATACCGCTTGCCAGAAAAGTTCCGGGTCTTGTTCTGCCAGGCCAGGAGCCGTGGAATAATAGGCTTCTATAGGTACTCGATATTTCGCCAGCAGTTCGCCCTGCAAGCTGAAAAGCAGGGCGCGCACACTTTGTGTGCCGTTATCGATTGCCAGGATCAGATCTTTGTCCATTGAGTCTTGTTTTGTCCAGGCGCGGAAGGATGGAGAGCTAAAAGTATGTGACAATTTCAGATCGATTAGTGCTCAAAATCATAACACTTTTTCCAAAGTTGAGTGTATTCTTTGAGTTCCTGATCCCAGCGTTCATCCTCCCATTCAAGCTCTGGTTGCACAATGGGACGGATGCGGTCGATAAGATCCAGTCCGCCGTTTGGCAGAAGAAGTCCCAGGCGAACACGCCGCAACAGCAGATCGTCCAGGTGCACAATTCCTTCAGCCCGCGCTGCCCAACGAAGCTCTGCCCATAGAACTGGTGTCTTGGGTATGCGTTCTAATTCGCCTGGATGAGCTATTCTGATAACTGCCGCTGCATCTACGCCGTAACGCCCCACGAGGCGCATCTGCAGGGCTTTATGAAGTCCTTCCCCCGGAAGTGTTTCCAGTGACACCGGGTCCAAAACACGCTCTTTGGCATTGTGGAGCGCGGTCTTAGAAATGCGATGGGGAATCTGCCTGGCTGCTGCTTTCAAAACGCTTAAAGCCATCAGGCGAAAAGTCGTCAGCTTACCCCCAGCTACGGTGAGCAAACCGTTTTCGTACCATAGAACATGCTCACGGGATTCCTTGGATGGATCTAATTTGCCTGTATTAATCACAGGGCGCACGCCTGAGAATGTCGCCTGCACATCATCCAGCCTCAAATCCAGGTCCGGAAATGTGCATTGGATAGCGGTCATTAAGTAATCAACTTCTTCGGAACTGATGGCTGGGTCCGTTTTCAGATTGGGTTTATGATCAACATCGGTTGTTCCGACGAGCGTAACACCTTCCCAAGGAAATGCAAATACTGGCCGGCCGTCTTGTGGATGCCATATGCTCACTGACCGGGTGAGAGGCAATCTGCCTGCAGGAAAGATCAGGTGGCTGCCACGCAATTTCCGTAACCTGCTTTTGGCACCTATTTGAGCACGTAATTCATCGGCCCAGGCGCCAGCAGCATTGATGATTAGTTCGGCCTGGATTTCGGCTTCTCTTTCACATCCACCGGGAGCCAGGTCCTTTATTAGCGCACCACAAACTTTCCCGGAATTCTTGCGCAGCAGTCGGGTTACCCGGGTGTAATTTAGTGCTGCGCCCCCCTCATGTACCGCTTCCTGGATCAGTCGCAACACAAGCTGGGCATCATCTGTTTGAGCGTCAAAGTAACGGTAACCGCCCAGAAGCCCCTCTTCGTTCAGAAAAGGGCACAATTCACGCATATCGAAGGCATCATAGTAACGATGCCCCCATTTGAATGCCAGTAAATCGTATAGCATCAGCCCGGCGCCACACATCCACCTGGGAAGTGGATCACCCTGGTAGCTCGCCATTAAAAAACCTAATGGGCTGATCAGCCCACGGCCCTCCTTCAAGAGGCGCTCTCGCTCCCTCACGGATTCGAAAGTTAGTTTAAACTGGGCGTTTTTTAAATAACGAAATCCGCCGTGGACCAGCTTTGATGAACGGCTGGATGTACCAGAGGCAAAGTCGTCAGCCTCGACCAGAAGCACGCGCAATCCGGCGCGTGCTCCTTCTCGCAAGATTCCGGCCCCGGTGATTCCTCCGCCGATGACAATCAAATCCCATTTTGAATCCAGGATCGACCATGTCCGGTCGCGCCATCCTTTTTCCCACATCATCTCCTCGACACCTATGGATCATTTTCTAAATCGGCACTGTCAAACCTGCAAGCGCCTGTGGATTTGGGAGGGTAATTTTGCCTTCGTGAATTTGATAGCTGGTGACATTCAGGTAGTGTAGAAATCCATGCGTAAGGGGATCTTCCAGTTTAGGATGAGTCTTGAATTTCTCGCGCAGGGTTTTCAAGAATAGCGCATAGAATTCTAAAGGCTCAGTCTCCGCTAATCTTTTCTCAAGCGCCTCTTGATCATGAGCCCACCCGGCACGCAGCTCAGCCATAAAGATTTCAGCCTCTTCGGTGAGCAGCATAGAAATGGTATGATCGAAGGCCAGGCCCAAAATGGGAGCATCGGATGTCAGAATACAGGTTGTTTTATCTTCCTGTGTCTCGATAACGAGCTCTCCACCGAAAGTAAAAGCAGCAACCGTTTTGTTCAGGCGATCTTGCATTATGACTCGCCCTGGAAAAACGCGAAAACGATCACTTCCGGTCCAGGGGTGCTGCAGTTTCAGGGTTTCAAGGCCATCAGTTGTGGAAAACACGTTTACGAGCACATGTTCGGGATCGAAGTGCCGGTAAGTCGGTTTGTCTTGCATATGAATATCCAGGCGCGGATGACCTGGATCATGTGGATTTTCAGGTGGGTAGAATATGTATCCAAGATCATACTCTTGCGGCAATGTTTGCATTCTATTTTCCTTCTTTACCATTAAGTTAAACAGCGTATCGCGCTGATTGTGTGCTATTTTCTCTCCGATTTGCCCCCTGGGATCATAGGCTGTTTTTCGAGCATCAGTTTACCGGGATTCAGCATACCTTTTGGGTCGAATGTATGCATCATTTCAGTAAGGGCCTTTATCCCCAGCTCTCCTTTTTCAGCTGGTAGATAATTGACATGGTCCAGGCCGACTCCGTGTTGGTGGCTGATCGTCCCATGATGATCGATGATCGCCTGGCTGGCAGCCGATTTTAATCGCTCCCAGCGCTGCAAGGTCTTATCGGGATCATCATCTCTCCGAAACATGTAGGTGACGTATATGCTGGCACCGTCCCGGTAAATATGCGAAAGATGGGCGAAAACTAAAACCCGTTCCTCTAAAGCTTCTAAGCCTGATCCGATCCTGTCTTTGAGCGTGATTGCACAGGACAAAACATCTTTCCAGGGTAGGGCAGTTTCTAATGTATCCAGGGCATACCCTTTTTCCCAGAGTGTATTTCGCAAATAGGGCGTCAGGAAGCGAGATTTTCGCCACATGTTGCCAATCAACGTGCCAGCAGCCAAACCTCCATGAGCGCGAGCAATACTGAATGCCTGGCTGTGCGCTAACCCTGTGGTTTTACGATCCCCGGTGATCCCCAGGATTAGCAGGCAGCGCTGAGGACCGTAGCCAATAAGCTGTAAGCCGCGCTCTGCCCAGTTCACCAGCCGTTCTTTTCCCGAAAGAATGAGGGTCGTTTCTGTTTCTTGAGCATCGCTCAGGCGGGCCATTGAGATTGGAATTCTGGCTTGAGCGAATTCCCGCAGCGCGTTAATCCCTTCTTCCCATGCGCGGAAAAACAGCCCGTAAAAGGCTTCGATCTCCGCTAATGGGCGTACACGGACCGTAGCCTGGGTGATGATGCCAATGCGACCTTCTGATCCAAGAACCAGTTGGCGTAAATCTGGCCCTGCTGCGCTGGCAGGTAGCGGCGGTAGGATAAGTGGTCCGAGCGGGGTCTCGACAGTCCCGCCTGCGAACAGATCTTCGATTCGTCCATAATAATAGGACTGCTGCCCGCACGATCGAGTTGCCACCCATCCGCCGAGGGTAGAATATTCGAAGGACTGTGGAAAATGCCCTAAGGTAAAACCCAACTGGTTGAGCTGGTTCTCCAACTGTGGACCAACGATGCCTGCTTCAAAGC
>Ga0315542_1001264_pt1 | contig 15845 bp, 12 predicted proteins | sample SalMarSW160120MG_FD_202541 | JGI IMG/M metagenome (GOLD analysis project Ga0315542, IMG submission 202541) | Salt marsh sediment microbial communities from the Plum Island Ecosystem LTER, Massachusetts, United States - Salt Marsh Sediment SW1601-20 ...
CGACCGCATGGCCCCGATCCCGGCCCGGAAAGCCCTTGCCGGACCTCAGCCACGCCATTCCCCGGGGAGGTCGATGTCATGAAACGAGGCAGGAGCTGGCTCCTGGCGGCCGCACTCTGTCTGCTGGCCGCTCCGGCTGGGGGCGGCCAGGAGAAGGACATCGAGAAGCAGATCGACGGTGTCCTGCACGTGCAGAACCGCGGCTCGCCCGCGCAGGGGATCGAGACCTGGCGACTGGAGGAGCTCTGGCGAGCCGGCGGCGAGGACGATGCGGACGTCTTCTTCGGCCTGATCGGCCAGGTTCGCAGCGACCAGGAAGGGAACATCTACCTGCTGGACGGCCAGCTCTCGGAGGTCAAGGTCTTCTCGCCGGCAGGCAAGCTCGTCAAGACCCTGAGCCGGGAGGGGGATGGTCCCGGCGAGGTTCGCGGCCCCAACGACATGATCCTGCTCCCCGACGGGCGGGTGGGCCTGACGCAGACCTTCCCCGGCCGGGTCGTGCTGGTGGATCAGGACGGGCAACCGGCGGGCGGTTTCACCCTGGGCGCGGCCGATCCCACCCAGGGCGGTTTCACCCTGGTGCGCGGGGTCCGCAACGGGGGCGGCAACCTGGTCTTCGGCGTGGAGAACGCGACCCAGGGCGCGGACCAGCAGTCCCAGAACCGCACCTCGCTGCTCGCCAGCTACGACCTGGAGGGCGTGCGCGGCGTGGTCTACCACGAGTACGACTGGGTCTTCACCTTCGACCGCTTCAAGATCGACGACGACAAGTTCATGGACTTCGCCGTGCGCCGCTTCGACGTCGGCCCGGACGGCCGCGTCTACACGGCGGCCGACCGCGAGCACTACGCGATCACGGTCTACAGGGCCGACGGCACAGTGGACCGCGTGATCGAGCGGGACTGTTCGGCCCGCCGCCGCACGGACGAGGAGAAGGCGGAGCTGCGCGAGCTGTTCGAGATGGCCGTGCGCCAGATCCCCATCCCGACCGAGATCGAGATCGGGGAGACCGAACCCCCCATCAGCTGGCTGCTGAACGGCGTCCAGGTGCGGCAGGACGGCTTCCTCTGGGTGCTCACCGACGCCGGCACGCGGGACCAGCCGCCCGGCGTGATGCAAACCTACGACGTCTTCGATCCCGCGGGACACTTCGTCCGGCAGGTATCCATGGTCTGCGCGGGGGATCCGCAGGAGGATTCCCTGTTCGTCGTGGGGCAGGACCGCATGCTGCTGGTGACCGGCTTCATGGACGCCCTCCGGGCCGTGCTCGGCGGCGGCGCCACCCCCGAGGGGGAGGAGCAGGAGGAGGCCGCCCCGGTGCAGGTGATCTGCTACCGTATCGCCCGCGCGTCCTAGCCCGGGTCCTTCAAGCTGTTGCCGGGAAAGGTCCGCCCGGGAGGGACGCGCAGCAGGAGGAGGAACGCCACGCCGGCCAGGCCGGCACCGCTGAGGAAGGCGGCCTCGACCCCCAGGGCCTGCCAGAGGAGGCCGAAGAGCAGGCTGGCCGGCAGGGCCGTCAGGCCCACGGCGCCGTGGTAGCCGCCGAAGGCCGTGCCGCGCAGCCGGGCCGGGACCAGGTCGGCGACCCAGGCCTTCTCGGCGGGCTCGGTCAGGCCGAAGTAGAGGCCGTAGGCCAGGAAGACCACCACGATCCCGATCTGCGAGCGGACGAGGCCGAAGGCCAGGTACACCGCCGCATAGACCGCCCAGCCCGCTCCCACCATGCCCCGCCTTCCCACGCGGTCGGACAGCCGCCCTCCCGCGTAGGTGGCGGCCATCCTGACCAGGCTGTGCAGGGACCAGAGCACGGCCACCAGGCGCGGCCCGAGGCCGAGGTCGGTCAGGCGCAGGAGCAGGAAGGCGTCGGTGGAGTTGCCGAGCGTGAAGACCGCCACGGCCTGCAGCAGCCGCCGGTAGCCCGTTCCCAGACGGCGCCAGTCCGCACGGAAGCCGACCTGGACGGCGGCCGCTTCAACCGGCGCGGCGGCCGGCTCGTGCACGCCGAACACGAGGACGAGAAGGACCGCGATCCCCGGCACCCCGGCCAGCAGGAAGACCAGGCGCAGGTTCACGCCGGCCAGGCTCAGCAGGCCGGCGGCGACGAGAGGGCCGAGCACGGCGCCGGCGTGGTCCATGGCCCGATGCAGGCCGTAGGCGCGCCCCCGCAGGGGGGCTGGCGTGACGTCGGCGATGAGCGCATCCCGGGGCGTCGTGCGCAGGCCCTTGCCCAGCCGGTCGGCGAAGCGCATGACCAGCACGAACGGCCAGACCCGCGCCAGGCCGATCAGCGGCCGCGCCAGGCCCGACAGGCTGTACCCGGCGAAAACCAGCGGCTTGCGGCGCCGCAGCCGATCCGACCAGGCTCCGGAGATCACCTTGAGGAGGGCGGCCGTGGACTCGGCCACCCCCTCGATCAGCCCCAGGGAGAGGGCGCTGGCCCCCAGGACGCTGGCGAGGAAGACCGGCAGGAGGGGATAGATCATCTCGCTGGAGAGATCGGTCAGGAGGCTGACCAGCCCCAGGGCGATCACGGTCCGGGGCAGCCGGCTCCGCGCCGGGCCACCGTCGCTGCTCCCCTCGCTCCGCAGCATGCCGGCCGCCTTTCTCACAGCCGAGGCCCGCAGGACCCGCGGTGGGCGCCACGGGCCGGTAACGATCCGAGCATAGAAGCAGTACCGGGACCGCCGCCAGTCGCAATACAGGGCCATCCACGGCCGGACCCGCCTGCGGCCGGCCGAGATCGGGTCCCCCGCGCGAACGGCGTCCGGGCGGCGAACCTTTCGGCGGCCCGTGCGTCTTAAAGATGTCGCGCCCTGGCGGGGCGCGGCTCGCAGCTGGACTGCCGGGAACCGGTCCCGGCTCCCACCCCGGGAGCCGGCCATGATCTCTTCACGGGGAGAGTACGATGAAATCATGCGCCACGACCTGGCTGGCCGCGGGTCTGCTGGCCGCCGCGCTGGCGGCACCCACGCCATCCGCCGCCCGGCAGGTCAACAAGGACTATCACGAGACCTTCAAGGTGGCGGCGGGGCACCGCCTCCTGCTGATGCACGGGGACGGCGACGTGACCATCACGCCCTGGGACCGGGACGAAGTGGACGTGGTGGTCCACTACCGCGCCAGCGTCACCAAGATCGGCCCCGGCAAGGTCGGGGACTTCGAGGTGGAGTTCTCGCAGGAGGGCAAGACGCTGCGCGTCGTCGGCAAGGAGGGCGACAGCTACGCCGTCGGCTTCCTGTCCCGGCACGAGTACGAGTACACCTACAAGATCCAGGCCCCGTCCTACCTCCAGCTGGAGCTGCGAGGCGACGACGGCGACGTCTCGATCCGCGACTGGCGCGCTCCCATCTCCTGCGACCTCGACGACGGCGACGTGGACATCAACGGCGTGCAGGCGCCGAAGACCGAGATCAGCCTGGAGGACGGGAATTTGCAGATCGCGGGCCTGGAGGGCGACCTGGTCGTCGAGGGCGAGGACGGTGCCGTGGGCCTGCGGGACTGCCGCTTCGGTCTCTGCCGCGTCGAGGGCGAGGACGGCGAGGTGTGGATCGAGGACTGCGAGGGGAGCTTCGAGCTGGAGACCGAGGACGGCGACCAGGACGCCCAGCGGATCCTGGCGCACCGTTTCGAGGCCCGGACCGAGGACGGGGACATCGAACTGGACCTGCGCCGGAGCGACGATCTGGACCTGGAGATGGAGACCGGGGACGGGGACGTGACGGTGGGACTGGCGCCCGGCTTCTCGCTGCGCTTCGACGTGGAGACGGACGGCGGCAGCATCCGGGTCCATCTGCCGGACGCGACCTTCGGGGAGAACGAGGACGATCACGTGACGGGCCAGCAGCAGGGGGGCCGGGGCCGCCTCCGCATCCAGACGGATGACGGCGACGTGCGCCTGCGCGAGACGGGCTAGCCGCCGCCGGCTGATAACGCCGGCAGAGGTGACCAGAGCGTTGCCGGTGAGCAACGCGCCGGCCGCGGCAGGGACGCTGCGGCCGGTTCGCTTGTCGGGAGCCGGCGGTCCCGCGCCGCGGCGGGCTCAGCCCCGGGCTGCGGCGAAGCCGCGCTCCAGGTCGGCCCGCAGGTCGTCCAGATGTTCGATGCCCACCGACAGGCGGATCAGCCCATCGCCGATGCCCAGCGCCGCGCGCTTCTCGGGTTCGATGCTGGCGTGGGTCATGATGGCCGGATGCTCGATCAGGCTCTCGACGCCGCCCAGGCTCTCGGCCAGGCTGAAGATGCGCGCCGCCTCCAGGAAGCGCCGGGCCGCCGCCAGTCCCCCTTCCAGCACGAACGAGATCATGCCGCCGTAGCCGCGCGCCTGCCGTCGCGCCACCTCGTGCTGCGGGTGCGTGGGCAATCCCGGGTAGTGCACGCCTGCCACCTGGGGCTGCTCCAGCAGCCATTCCGCCAGGGCGCGCGCGTTCTCCTCGTGCTGTCGCATGCGCACGGCCAGGGTCTTGATCCCCCGCAGGACCAGGAAGCAGTCCAGCGGTCCCGGTACGCCGCCCAGACCGTTCTGCAGGAAGCGCAGCCGCTCGTGCAGGTCGTCGTCGTTCGTGACCACGGCGCCGCCGATCACGTCGCTGTGGCCGTTCAGGTACTTGGTGGTCGAGTGCAGGACGAGATCCGCCCCCAGGGCCAGCGGATTCTGCCAGTAGGGCGTCATGAACGTGTTGTCGACGACGGTCCGCGCACCGTGGGCGTGCGCCCGACCGCTCAGCGCGGCGATGTCGAGCACCTTGAGCAGGGGATTGGTGGGGGTCTCGATCCAGACCAGCTTGGTCGCTGGACGCAGGTGCTCCTCCAGGGCCCCCGGGACCGTCAGATCGGCGAAGGTGAAGCTGAGCCCCTGCCGCGAGAGCACCTTGTCGAAGAGCCGGTAGACCCCGCCGTAGACGTCGTCGCAGCAGATCACGTGATCACCGGCGTCGAGCAGGTGGAGCACCGTGGTCGCCGCAGCCAGGCCGGAGGCGAAGGCGAGCCCGTGCCGCGCCCCCTCCAGGGCCGCCAGGTTGCTTTCCAGGGCCACGCGGGTCGGGTTGGCCGTGCGCGAGTAGGGATATCCCCGGTGCACTCCGGGCGAGCTCTGGGCATAGGTCGAGGTCTGGAAGATGGGGGTCATGATGGCGCCGGTACCGGGATCGGGGGGCTGGCCGGCATGAATGGCCAGCGTCTCGAACTTGGGCTCGCTCACGGCATCCTCCTTCGGGCCCGACCCGGATCCGGGCGCCGGCGGGCGGCCGGGTCCGCGGGCCGGCATGACGGCGTCCTCGCGGCTCGCAGGTTCCAGGGTAGCGCCGTTCCCTCCGGACGTCACCCCGGGACCGCGTCGGGGCGCGTTCTCCGCTGTCGCCGCCGCCGACCGGCGCGCGGGACAGGATTCCCTTTGACAAGCCGGCGCCCGGCCAGGTTATTGGGGGACGACGAAGACATCTCCTGCGTCGAAACGAGGAGGATGCCATGAAGCGCGCCGATCTGGACTGGCCTAATCTCGAATTCGCCTACTACAAGACCGATTACAACATCCGTCACGTCTGGCGGAACGGGGAGTGGAGCAAGGGGGAGCTCTCGGCGGACGAGACCATCCCCATCCACATCGCCGCCACCTGTCTCCACTACGGGCAGGAGGCCTTCGAGGGCTTGAAGGTCTTCGAGCAGAAGAACGGGGACGTGGTCGTCTTCCGGGTGGAGGAGAACGCCCGGCGGATGATCCGTTCCTGCCAGAAGATCTACATGGAGCCGCCGAGCGAGGAGATGTTCTGCGAGGCGGTCATGCGGGTGGTCAACGCGAACCGCCGCTTCATCCCGCCATACGGTACGGGCGCCGCGCTGTACGTGCGGCCCCTGATGATCGGCAGCGGCCCCCAGATCGGCGTCAAGCCGGCCACCGAGTACACGCTCCTGATCCTCGTGACGCCGGTGGGGCCCTACTTCAAAACCGGATTCAAGCCCGTCAAACTTGTGGTGGAGGACGAGTTCGACCGGGCGGCCCCCAACGGCGTGGGGGACGTGAAGGTGGGCGGGAACTACGCGGCCGGCCTGCGCGCCACCCTGCGGGCCAAGCAGAGCGGATTCACCGAGGTGCTCTACCTCGACGCCAAGGAGAAGCGCTACATCGACGAGTCCGGACCGGCCAACTTCTTCGGCATCACCCGGGAGGGGCGGTATCTCACCCCCCAGAGCCCCTCCATTCTGCCCTCGATCACCAATGCCTCGCTGCTGGTCCTGGCCGACGAGATGGGGCTGCGCCCGGAACGGCGGCCCATCGACGTCGAGGAGATCTTCAGCCTGCAGGAGGCCGGGTGCTGCGGCACGGCCGCCGTGATCACGCCCGTGGGCTCGATCACCTGGGGCGACCGGGTCGTGGACCTCTGCCCTGACGGCCGGCCCGGGCCCCTCTCCACGAAGCTCTACAAGAAGCTGACCGGGATCCAGTGGGGCGACGAGGAGGACACGCACGGCTGGCTTCGCAAGGTGCCCGACGCCTGATCTCTCGCGACCCGCTTCTGCCGGCCCCTCTTCCTGCCCGGGAGAGGGGCTTTTCGTCTGCGAGCCGCTCCGGGGATTCCGCCGGACGGCAAGAAAGTGCTTCCCGTTCCCGGTCAGCCGTCTAGAATGGCCAGGAGTTCATCCTGGTCGGCGATCGGCATGCAACGTGATGGCCACATCCCTCGCCGGCCACGGCAGCGTTCCATCCGGCCACCCATGGAGGGTGGGCCTACCAGCACAGGAGGTCCTCGCATGCAGTTCCGGCGTCTTTATCCGCTGTACCTGATCTTATTCCTGGCCCTGCTGCTCGGCCTGCCGGCCTGCAGCGACGACGAAGACTCTTCCTCGCCTCCCGCGGACAGTACCGCGCCCTTCGTGCTCGACCTCGCTTACGACGGCCAGATCGACGTTCCCGTCGACGCCGACATCGAGATCACCTTCTCCGAGCCGATGGATCGCAGCACCGCCGACGGCGCCATCTCGCTCTCCAGCAAGGAGATCACCGGCTTCGTCTGGGACGACGACATGACCCTCCATGTCGAGCACACCGACTGGGCCGAGGGCATCCAGGTCACGCTCACCGTGGGCACGGGCCTGAAGGACAAGGCCGGCAACCCGCTGCCGCAGGCCTGGACCTCTACCTTCTGGACCCACACGACCCAGGCGCTGCTGGTCGCGAGCATCCCCGCAAACAACGACACCGGGGTTGCGCTGAACGTGCAGCCGATGCTCCGCTTCACGCGCGAGATGGACCTGATGAGCCTGACGAGCGCCACCACGCTCAGCGTCGTGGGCGGCGCCACGGTGCCGATCTACGCAATCCACAACATGGGCGACAACTGGTACCGGATCGAGCCGACCGCGGACTTAGCGGAGCTGACGGACTACAACCTCGCCGTCACCACCGACGCCCTGGTGGCGGGCACCATGGACGATTATCTGGATGAGGCGGTGAGCATCGATTTCCAGACCGGGGAGGAGGCCGATATCACGCCGCCGACGCTGGTCTCGACGGTTCCGGCCAGCGGCACGGTCATCCAGGCCAACCAGCAGACCATCGTCCTGAACTTCAGCGAGCCCCTCGACGAGAGCGCGACGCGCGTCTCCAGCGCGGCCGCCCAGCTCGCCGCGCTGGTTCCCGGCGAGCCGACCTGGAATGCGGCCGGCGACCAGCTGACCATCTTCCTGCGCACCCCGCTGCCCGCCGGCGTGCGGCTGTTCGCGAGATTCCTGCCGGGCAGCATCCGCGACCTGGCGGGCAACGGCAACGCGGCCACGGACTCGGTCTCGCTGACCGTGGCGGGCACGGCCGACTACATTCCGGTCGAGCCGACCTGGACCTGGTACTACAATCGCGTCGGCGAGGAGACCCTGACCGCCAAGGAGATCATGGAGGACCGGGTGCGGGTGACCATCGAGAACCGGACGGGTCACCGCTTCGACTACGTGATCAGCTACTCCCCCTACGAGTTCACGCAGTGGACCGAGGAGGACCGCCAGTACCGCGAGAAGCTCGCCGGCGGGCTGTACTTCCTGGGCCTGGCGGACGACCCGCAGGACATCACGTTCGATCCCAAGGTGCTCTACCAGGAGCTGCCATTCAGCGTCACCGAGTGGAGCGGCACCGCCACCATGTCGATGGGCGCGGAAACCGCCGACCTCGAATACACGGGCACCGTGGTGGGCCAGGAGACGTTCGTCTGGGACCCCGTGGAGCCAGGCGATCCCGACATGGTCTGGGAGGGCTGCTGGAAGAGCATCCTCTACCATGAGATCAGCGCCGGCGGCGAGACCATCGAGGCGGGTGCCGACACGCTCTGGTACGCCCCCGGCGTGGGCGTCATCCAGCAGTTCTCGGGACTGACCGAGCAGACCGACGAAGGCACACGCGAGTCCTGGTCGCATATGCAGCTCCACGAGCTGGACTTCGGCGACTAGCGGCCCGCACGGCTTTCCGACGGGATGGGGGAGGGAGGACCGGCCGGTCCTCCCTCCCCGTCCGGATTTCCGGCACCCCCCCAGGATGCGCGCGGGTATCGCGTGCATCCGGTGGCCGTCGCCCTTATGCTTGTTCCCAACTGCGCGCCTCGCCCCGCACAGCGATCGAGCACGCTCGAGCGGAGGAGGTTGCCATGACACCGAGCGCTCTCGTCCCCATCGCCAGCGGCAGCGAGGAGATCGAAGCCGTCTGCATCATCGACGTCCTGCGCCGCGCCGACGTGGCCGTGACCGTCGCCTCGATCGAGGCCGAACTGCAGGTGACCGCCTCCCGCGGCATCAGGCTCGTGGCCGACCGTCTGCTCACCGACTGCACGGAAGCGACCTGGGACCTGATCGCCTTGCCCGGCGGCGCCCAGGGGGCCGAACGCCTGCGGGACTGCGCCGAGCTGATACCTCTGCTGCGCGAGCAGATCGCCGCCGGCCGGCTCCTGGGGGCCATCTGCGCGGCCCCGGCCCTGGTGCTGGCCCATCACGGCCTGCTGGCGGGCCGCAACGCCACCTGCCACCCCGGATTCGCCGAGATCCTGGCCGGGCGGCCGGGCCTGGAGCAGCGCGTGGTCGTGGACCGACCCATCGTCACGAGCCGGGGCCCGGGGACCGCCCTGGAGTTCGCGCTGAAGCTGGTGGAGATGCTCTGCGGTCAGGACAAGGCCGCGGCGGTATCCGCGCACATGGTGATGCCGCCGGCCGCCGGGGCCTGAGCCGTGCGGAGCCGGCACCACGTGCGACCGCACCGGAGCTTGCGCAGGCTTCCGCCCGTCAGAAGCTCTGGTCGAGGTGCTGCCGCGCCGCGTCCAGCTGCTGCTCGGCCAACTCGAAGCATCTCTCCCACTGATAGCGGAAAGGCGTCGGCCAGGCCCCGACACCGCTGGGCACGCGCCGCAGGTCGGCGATGGCCTGGGCCACGTCCTGGTAGGCCAGCAGGTAGTGGCCGTCGTCGTCGAGTCCGGGGGCGGGCGGCAGCCGGCGGGCGAGATCGGTCAGCTTGTCGTTCCATTCGCGCGACCAGGCCTGCCAGTGGGCGATCTGCGCCTCCCCTTCGCGATCGACCAGCTCGAGCGCGTAGACCGGCTCGCCCAGCTCCTCGACCTGGCGGCGTCCCTTGCGGACCATGTCGTTCAGCCGGTCGACGACCTCGCCGACATCGTGCACGTCCGCGGCCGAGGCCCGCGGCCGGGCCGCCTGCCCCCCCGCCTCCGGCCCGGCATCCCCTTCGCGAAACCAGTCGGCATCCCGGAAGACCTCGGCGCGCACCTGGCACCAGCGAGTCCGCAGGCCGCCCAGATCGGGCAGGGCGTAGCCGGCATCCTCCACGGCACCTGCCTCGCCGGCGAAGGCCACCAGCACCCGCGCCCTTTCCTGCTGGGCGGGATCGCCGCTGGCGGCCATCGCCCGACTGGCGGCGTGGTAGAGCGCAGCGCTGACCTGGTCGCCGTCGCCGTAGCCGGCCGGCGCATCCTTGTAGAGCACGGCCTCCGCCGCCTCGAGATCATTGCGATACGGCTCGGGATCGATGCGCCCCGCCTCCGCACTCGCCCCGTCATCCTGGCGGGTCCCGCAGCCTGCGGCCAGGCCAGCCACGAAGACCCAGACAGCCATGCCGGCGATGCTTCTCATCCTGCGCCTCTCTTCTCTCCCCGCGCGCTGCAACCCGCGTCGCCGCCGCCGCGTAGTCCACGGGGACGAGCGACCGGACCGTCCCGCGCAGCCCGTTCGCCGCCCGGGCCCGGCCATTCACGCCGCGCGGAGCACCCGCGCGGCCCCTCGCTTCCTTATCGACCGGAAGAGGAAAAATATGAGCCAGATGCCGAAGATGATCGCCGCCGCCCGGGGCGCGCTGCTGCACGTCATGCAGGTGAAGCCCGCGCACAGGGTGCTGGTGGTGACCGATGCGGCCACCCTGCGGGTCGGCGAGGCCTTCCGGACCGCCGCCTCCGAGCTGCACTGCCCCACCGAGATGTTCCTGCTGCCGGAGAAGGAGCGCCCCCTGGCCGAGGTGCCCGAGGACATGCGCGAGGCCGCCGCCGGCATGGATGTCGTCCTCAACATGTTCCAGGCCAGCAGCGAGGAGACCCCCTTCCGCATCAAGTGGTTGAACTTCCTGGCCGAGGGGCAGCGGATCCGCGTCGGCCACGGTCCCGGCATCACCGAGAGCATGATGACCGAGGGCCCCATGAACGTGGACTACGCCCGGATGCAGGAGACGGCCCGCCGCCTGATCGAGGGATTCGCCGCCGCCGCCGCGGTCCACATCACGACCCCCGCCGGTACGGATCTGACCCTGGACGTCACGGACCGACCCTTCCAGGGGGACGTGGCCATCACCCCGGGCCTGGCCGGCAACCTGCCGTGCGGCGAGGTCTACTGCGGGCCGGTCGAGGACGGGGCCGACGGAATCCTGGTGGTCGACGGCACCTTCGCCGACCTGAGAAGCCTGGCGGCCCCCCTGCGCATCAGCGTCGAGAAGGGCCGGATCACGCACATGGAGTGCCAGGACGCCGCCGCCCTGGCCAAGGCCCGGCAGATCACCAGCGTCGACGAGGAGGCCAGCGTGATCGGCGAGCTGGGCATCGGCATCAATCCCGGCGCCCGCCTGACCGGCAACATGCTCGAGGACGAGAAGGCCTTTCGCACCGGCCACATCGCCTTCGGCGCCAACTACGAGTTTCCCGGCGGCCGCAACCACTCCCGGACGCACCACGACTTCCTGTTCCGCCGACCGACCCTGGTGGTGACGTACAAGGACGGCTCGCAGCGCACGCTGATCGAGGCAGGGGAGTTCCGGATCTGACGCCGGGGGCGCGGGGAAGCGCCCTGCTCAGGGGCCGTAGTTCTGCGCGAAATCGTCTACGATCTGCAGGAGATCCTGGGGCAGGCGCCGGCGCACCTCCTGCACGATCTCGGGCGGCACGGCTCCGTAGTGGGCGTGAGCGACGCCGCCGGCGATGCAGGCCAGGGTGCCGGTCTGGCCGCCAAGCGCGACCGCGAAGCGCACGGCCTCCTCGAAGTCCTCGCTCTCGAGAAACGCGATGAGGGCGCGCGGCACCATGTCGCGCGTGGAGGTCCCGCCCGCATCGCGGAGCAGATCCTCCATCCGGCGGTCCAGATCGTAACCAAACCGCTCGCTCAGCTCGCGCCGCAGGGACGCCTTGCTCACGCCCCGCCGGCCCAGGTGGATGGCCAGGGCCACGGCCTGCGCGCCGGCGATGCCGTGCTGATCGCGGTGGGTGACCTCGGCGCTGCTGCGCGCCTCGCGCAGGACCTCCTCGCGCTGCGCGAAGGCGAAGCCCACCGGACTGGCCCGCACGGCCGCGGCGCAGTCCAGGCTGCTGTAGGGCTCGGGAAACTCCTGGGTCAGCCAGGCCTGGAAGAAGCCGCTGTAGCCGGCCATGGGATAGAGCCGGCCGAAGATGCGCAGCGCGGACGCGTAATCGCGGTCGGTCATGATGGCGAAGCCGATCGCCGCTGTCAGCACGGTGCCGTCGGTGAAGCGCGAGGCCTCCGTGAAGAGGGGAAAGGCCCCCGTTGCGGGCGGCCGGGCCCGGTAGCCCGAACCGATGACGTCGCCGGCGATGGCTCCGAGCATGGGATCCCCCTTTCTGGAAGTGCTGGCGTCCGGGCCCCTGGGGCGGACCGGCTCGTTGCTCATTATAGGGACTCGGAACGCGTCTGCCCACGCCCGAGGTGCAGCGGGCCTGCTCCTCGCTCCGCCGGCGAGACCGGACCCGTCTCATTCCGGCGGGCGTTCGACGCGGCCGCCCAGGCACTCGCCGAAGAACTCCTCGAGATCGCGATAGTAGGAGTACTGGCTCCGCATGGAGACGAGGTTGTGCCCTTCACCCTCCACGCGCAGGTAGCGCACGTCCCGATCGAGGCTCCGCAGGATCGCGACCAGGCTATCGGCCATGGCGACGTCGGCCCAGGTGTCGTTGGCGCCGTGCACCACCAGCAGCGGAGCCACGATCCGGCCGGCGTGCCGCAGCGGCGAGACCTGCTCCAGGTACTCCCGGTCGGCCAGCGGATCCCCGATCTCCCGGCGGAGGCGGGTCTGCAGGAATCCGGCATAGGGCGGCAGGTTCTCGAGGAAGGCGACGGGATCGGGGATGCCAGCGCAGCAGACGCCGCAGGCGTACAGCTCGGGCGTGAAGGCCAGGCCCGCCAGGGCGGCGTAGCCACCGTAGGAACGCCCCATGATGCCGATCCTCTGCGGATCGGCGATGCCCTGATCCACCAGCCAGCGCACGCCGTCGCTCAGGTCGTCCTGCATGGCCCGCCCCCACTGGCGGTGGGCGGCGGCGGCGAAGGCGGCGCCGAAACCCGCCGAGCCCCGGTAGTTCAGCTGCAGGACGGCGTATCCGCGGTTGGCCAGGAACTGGGTCACGGGGTCGTATCGCCAGACCACCCGGTTGTCGTGACCATGGTGCACCAGAACGATGGCCGGCAGGTCGTGGGGCTCGGCCCCCACGGGGAGGGTCAGATAGCCGGTCAGGGGCAGCCCGTCCCGCGCCCTCAGGTGGATGGGCTGCATGTCGGCGAGCCGCTCGCCGGCGAGCCAGGGGCTGACGTCGGCCAGCTTGGTCAGGCGTCCGGCGGCCGGCTCGTAGAAGTAGAAGGATCCCATGGTCTTGTCGCTGTAGGCATAGAGGATCAGGCGGCTCTCGTCGTCACAGCGGTTGACGACGTCGATCACCGGCTCGTGGATCCGCTGCTCCAGCTCCTCCTGCAGCGTCTGGCGGGCGGGATCGAAGAAGTGATGCTCGCGGTGATCGCGGATGAAGGAGACACCCTCCAGGATCCGGCGGTGAGGGGAAAGCTGGACCTCGCGCAGATCCACCTCGGGGTGCTCGTAGATGCGCTGCAGGAACCGGCCGGCGGCGGGATCGAAGAGGTAGAGGCCCTGCCGGTCCCGGTCGGCATGGGCCAGCACGTAGAGATTGCGATCGTCGAAGGTGAAGCTTAGGGGCATGAACGCCTCGGTCAGGCCCAGCTCGGCCACGGGCCGGAACGGCTCCTCCTCGCTGTCGCGGTAGAGCATGACCACGGACTCGCCTGCGGAGCGGAAGGCCAGGCGCAGTCGGCCCTGGTTGTCGGGGAACCAGTCGAGGTGATCGCCCGGGTTCTCGTCCAGAAGCGTCAGATCGCCCGTCCCGGCGTCCAGGCGGTAGACGTCGAACAGAGCCGGATCGCGGCGGTTCAGGCCGATCAGCAGCTCCGTACCCCAGGTCCGCGGCATGGCGATCCACACGGCTCGTACCCCGGGGAAGGGCGTCAGCTCCTTCTCGTCGCCGCCATCGATGCGCACGCTGAACAGGTGGAAGTCCTCCTCGCCGGCGGCGTCCCGCAGGTAGACCAGGCGTTCGGAGCCCGCCCAGGCGTGATAGACGATGTCCCGCTCGGTGCCGCCGGTCACGCGGCGGGCGGAGTCGGTGCCAACAGGTTGCACGAAGAGGTTGGTCTTGCCCTCCCAGCGGGCCATGTAGGCGATGTGCCGCCCGTCGGGCGAGATCCGGTACTGGAAGCGGTCCTGGCTCAGGAAGAAGACCGACATGGGGACCAGCGGCGCCGGGCTCCGGGAACGGTCGAGGACGCACCCCGGCGCGGCGCTCAGGAGGCCGAGCAGTGCGGCAAGCGCCAGAAGAAACAGGCGCGGCTGCCGGGCCGGATGGCCCGCGCCGGGCCTTCCACCCCGCCGGAGAGGGTGTTCCAGCCGGTGATTCGCACCGGGGCGGCTTGCTGGGCTTCCCATGATCGTTCTCTGGTGCCTGCAAAACTCTCGTAAAATTTGGCAATCCGTTTCCGAAAGTTTACCATGGCTGCGGCCGTGCGCAAAGGCGCCGGTCGAGCGGCGGATCTACCCCGGTGCCGCCGCCCCTATTCACGCACAACCGAAGAGAGAGCACCCGTGCTGAGCCTCGAGGACCTGTCCGTTCATCCGAACCCCCTGGCCGCCCACTATCGCCACTTCCGCGTGGCCGAGCGGATCCTGCTCACTGGACATTCCCACCAGGCCTGGCCCGACTGCGGCCTGGCGGCCCAGGAACAGGCCTGGCGCGAGGCCGCCGAGCTGGTCGACGAGAAATGGGATCGTGCCGCAGCCGTGGCGGCCCGGGTCCGGCGGGGCTATGCCGACCTGCTCGGCGACGAGCCGGAGCAGGTGTCCCTCGCGCCCAGCACCCACGACCTGGTGGTGCAGTTCCTCTCGGGTCTTCCCTTGCGCGCACGGCCCCGGCTCGTGACAACCGATGGCGAGTTCCACACCATCCGCCGCCAGCTGGACCGCCTGGCCGAGGAGGGATTCGAGGTCGTCAAGGTGCCCGCCCTGCCGGCCGGCGATGCCGCCTCCCGCCTGGCCGAGGCCACCGACGAACGCACCGCCGCCGTGCTGGTCTCGTCGATCCTGTACCGCAGCGGCCACATGATAACCGGGCTCGGAGCCGTCATGGAGGCGTGCCGGCGACACGGGGCGGAGCTGCTCGTCGATGCCTACCACCATCTCAACGTGGTGCCGTTCTCGCTGCGCGAGGAGGGGCTCGAGGACGCCTACGTCACCGGTGCCGGCTACAAGTACTGCCAGCTCGGGGAGGGCAACGGTTTCCTGCGCTTTCCCCGCGACTGCGCCATGCGGCCGGTGATCACCGGCTGGTTCAGCGAGTTCGCGGCCCTCTACGGCGAGCAGGAGATCCGCGGACGGGTGGGCTACGGAGCGGGGCCGGACCGCTTCGCCGGCGCGACCTACGAGCCGGTCAGCCACTACCGCGCCGCCGCGGTGTTCGATTTCTTCCGGCAGCAGGAGCTCGACCCGCCCCTGTTGCGCGCGATCAACCAGCACCAGATCGGCCTGCTGGAGCGGCACTTCGACGCGCTGGACCTGGATCCCGCGCTCGTGGACCGGGAACGGACCGTGCCGCGGGAGCGGCGCGGCGGCTTCCTGGTGCTGACCTCGCCCCGCGCCGCCGACCTCCACCACGGCCTGCGCCGGCGTGACGTCTGGACCGACTACCGCGGCGATGCGCTCCGCCTGGGCCCGGCCCCCTACCTCTCCGACCCGCAGCTCGAGGAGGCGATGGGGCTGCTGGGCGAGGTTGCGCGCGCCCTCGGCTGAGGCCGGCGCCGGCCATCACCATCGCGGAAAAGTGCGGGTGCCGCGGGCTCAGCCGCGGATGGCTGCCAGCTCCTCGCGGATCAGGCCCGCGAAGAGGGGCAGCTTGTAGCCGTTGTGCTCGAGCGGCTCGGCTCCCTGCACCACCGCCGCCGCCGCGCGGTCGAGGGTCGCCGCATCCAGGGTGCTGCCGGTGACGGCCTGCTCGACCGGCTGGGAGCGCCAGGGCACCGGCGCCGCGCCGCTCAGCACG
>Ga0315542_1001265_pt1 | contig 15823 bp, 10 predicted proteins | sample SalMarSW160120MG_FD_202541 | JGI IMG/M metagenome (GOLD analysis project Ga0315542, IMG submission 202541) | Salt marsh sediment microbial communities from the Plum Island Ecosystem LTER, Massachusetts, United States - Salt Marsh Sediment SW1601-20 ...
ATGTTCCTATTCCAACTCCGATAATAGGGAAAGACCTGATATATTTTAACAGCGCCCACGGACCCAGTTCACCCATACTGGCCATAAGCAAAGACGCTGAGGGCGATATTACATTAAAACCCGGGCAAACAGTAAATCAGTTTGTCAAATGGAGTATCCCGAGAGGAGGAGCTTATATCCATACCATGCTTTTATATAAAAACCATCTTTATAATGTAAACTGGAATGGCTCAGTTGACTGTTTTGACGCCTTGACAGGCAGAATAATATATAAAGCTAAACTTGGAAAAACACAAAGTTTCATTGCATCACCTGTGGCCTCCGACGGAAAATTGTATATTGTCGATGAAAAGGGAACTGTTTATATTATTCAGGATGGCGACAAGTTCAGTCAGGTTGCAGAGATACCTTTAAATGATATATGCCTGACAGCTCCTGCAATAACTGATGGCATGATTTATTTCCGTACTCAGAAATACCTTATAGCAGCAGGTAAAAATAATTGATCAGCATGAAAAGAATACTTTTGGTTTTTTTTATTTCAGGCATTTTGGCCTTCATGGAAAACACTGTTATCTGCCAGATTAATCCTGACAGACAATGGACGGCATATCGAGGCAGGTTCTCTTCAGGAGTTCTTGATAATGCAAACCTCCCTGAAACATTTAACCTTTCAAAAATGGTTAATATTAAGTGGAAAATCGGAATACCCGGGCTGGGTCTTTCAAGTCCTGTGATATGGGGAAATAAACTGTTTATTACCAGTGCAGTAAGCCAGAAGGATAAAGCAGGCTTCAAACCGGGTATCTATGGAGATATTACTCCGATAAATGACTCCTCCATACATGAATGGAAAGTTTTTTGTCTGGACAAGAACAATGGTAAAATTTTATGGGAAACTACTGCATACAAGGGAATTCCCAAAATGAAACGCCATCCAAAATCAACTCACGCCAATACATCCGTTGCCACAGATGGTAATTATGTAGTCGCTTTTTTTGGATCAGAGGGTCTCTATTGTTATGACATGAACGGAAATCTTCAGTGGCAAAAAAGCTTTGGCTTACTTAAGTCGGTCTTTTTTGCGGTAAAATCCGCAGAATGGGAATTTGCCAGTTCTCCTGTTATTTACGATGGTGTGCTTATAATACAATGTGATGTCCTCGATGATTCCTTTGTCGCTGCATATGATGTTAAAACAGGAAAAGAACTCTGGAAAACTCAAAGAGATGAATATCCGGGTTGGTGTACTCCTAACATATATACAAATGCCGGAAAAACATATGTTGCACTGAACGGGTTTAAAAACCGGGGGGGATATGATTTTAAAACCGGGAAGGAAGTCTGGAGAATGTCGGGGGGAGGAGATATTCAGATACCAACTCCAATTGTTGGTAACGGGCTTATATATTTTAACAGTGCTCATGGAAGGTATTCCCCGATAATTGCCGTCAAAACCAATGCTGTCGGTGATATCACCCTGAAAAATGATGAAACTGAAAACCAGTACATCAAATGGAGCCTGCCAAGGGGCGGATCATATATACATACATTGTTATTATACAGGGATCATCTCTATAATGTCAACTGGAATGGAGTTGTAGTTTGCCTCGATCCGCTTACCGGGAAGGAGATTTTTAACGGGAAACTGGGAAAAACAAAAAGCTTTATAGCGTCACCTGTAGCTTCCGATGGAAAGATATATATTGTTGACGAAGAAGGCACTGTGTATATTCTGAAAGATGGTACTAGTTTCCAGCTTCTTGATGAAATACCACTGAATGATGTTTGTATGACTGCCCCTGCAATTACCGACGGAATGATAATATTCAGAACTCAGCACTATCTTATTGCAGCAGGGAAAAAGTGACCTCCCGGTTATTCTTTCCTGAGACTTACAGTTAATGATTCACCGGATATTGACCTGACAGATAGAAATAGTGTTATCAATCCGGTTAATGTTATAGCTATAACCATTCCAGCGAGAAACAACCATGGAAGGTCAGCTCTGCCCCTGATTGATGGTAGTGTGGCTACTATTGCAGATATAATGCCTGAAGATACTCCGGCTAACAGGATAATTACCTGTTCGGAAAGTATCATGTGTCTGATACTTTTAAACGGAAAACCTGTAGCAAGCATAAGCGCAAATTCCCGTTTGCGCTGGTTATAGTTCCTGAGGAGAACAAAACCAAGGCCGGCTATCCCTGTTATCATGCCAAAGGCGCCAAATACTCCAAAAACTGAGAGATAGGTATTGGTTACCTCATAGAAAGCTGCCAGTCGATCGGTTGTCTTTTCAATATCGATACCCGAATTGTCGAACCGTTCCGCAAGAGTGTTTTTGTAAACATCAATCAGAGCAGGGTCACCATCTGCAAGCATCACTGTACTCCCTGAAACAGACGGATAATATTTCATGAAATTTTTCATACCAATCAGCACATATCCCTGGAACACCGATGTTTGGAGACCTGCTGCAATTATTACTCTTAAAGGCTGTCCATTTTCGGCCCTGAGAATCAGTGTATCTCCGGTTTTACGTTTTAGTCCCCATTCAAGAACAGTTTGGTCTGCTATGCCATAAATAATATTCTGATCAGAGCTGATATTCAGGAAACTCCAAGAGTCTTTTATTCTCTTGTCCGATATTTCCTTTGAAAAGGAGAAAGATCCTTTTTTAATAAAATCTGAAGGATCAATTCCCATGAGAGGAGGTGACATGATATGGTTAAGGTTAAGGCAGCTGGCATCATTGCCGGACGATACCCTGGCCTGCACAAAACTTAATCCTGAAAGTTGCTCAATATCAAGGCCTGCCGTGTTTCTTCCCGCGGCAGAATTCAGATCTTCTTTTAAAGGAAGAGCTGTTTCACACCATAATAAATACCCACCTGTACCACTTGAACGTTGCAGATATTTATTATTGAAATTCATTCTGTTTGCGCCGGTAATAAAAACTGCGAAAATACCTGCGGCAATAAAAAGGATTGGTGTTACAGCATGTGATGGATAATGGGAGTAATAAAGACGCGAAAGCCCTCTTTTTCGCTTTATATATTTGTCTTTCAATGTGTTATTTCCAAGAAAGAACTGCCTCCAGAAGAACACCATTGTAACCAGCAGAAATGTTCCGGAGGCAAAACAGTAAGAGAGTTCATTTCCCTTATTAAAAATTGAAAGGAGATAGAATCCTGTAGTCAATATAAGTGAAATGACAAGAAATATAAAATTACGGTTCGGAGACGGTATTTTATAGGTCTCCTTTTCCTTTCTGTTAAGCATTTTTAAATACCGGTTAATTTTTGTCAGCATAAAAATTGCCATAGTCAGCAGGGTGAAAACAAAACCGGTAATTATCGGGACAATATTAAAGAAGGCATTCAGGGTATCAGTCTGGACAGCTCCTTTCCATACGGAGTTAAGAGCTTTTGTTATTAACACATTAACCAGCACACCTGCAAAAGCACCTGCTAAGGTACCGAACAAAGCAATAATCCCTGTTTCGGCAAATAAAAGCTTCTTAATCCAGGCCGATTTAAATCCTAACGCAAAATATGTATGTAAATGCTCTCTTTTTGAATCAAAATATGATGAAACAGCAAATGATAACAGGACAATAGATGCAACTATCAGGAAAAATCCCAGGCTCAGGAACAGTGTACCGAAATCGACACTCTGGTCAGCCGCCTTGATTGACTCATCTGCAATATCTGTAATTGTAAAGCCTGTTTCAGCAGGATCAAGGGAGCCATTCAGCTTGCTTGCTATCTCTTTCCCGGTCACACCTGTTTGAAAGCGAATAGCTGTTGCCGGACCAAAATTGTTGCCCCAGAGTTCTTTTCCCTTTTCGTAATTAATGAAAGCTTTCGGAGTTCCCCTGTATTTATTCCAATAATCCTCATCTTTTGGTCTGATCTCATTCATCCTTATAGGAATGCCGGCATCCCAGTCTGAACATGATTCGCTTCCTGATATTCCCGGGAAATCGGGCATAAGAAGAGAATCTGACCATATTCCATCCATTTCTACAATGCGGTCAATGATAAAGTCCTGATTGCGTTCAATGAGTTTATTCAATGAATCGGGAGAATACCAGTACATTTTAAGTGTATCACCCTGTTTTGCTTTAAGGTCATCTGCCATCCAGCTGTTGATTATTATCCTGTTGCCGGTACATATCTCAGGATAGAGTGAGGAAGGCAGTGCGGAAACAAAAGAATATGGGGTTGACCTTTTGCCCACGATGAACCTGTTTCCAAGGTAAGTAAGAACAGGAGAGGAGGATGGAATAAGTTTTCTTATATCTTCTGTTATTGCATCATCAATAAAAATTCTGTTGGATATAAGCTCATACTGGTCTGTTTTTTTAATCTTTCTTATCCTGATTCCGATATCAGAAGGCAGCAATGACTGACGTAAAATTATTGAAACCTGCGAAGTGGAATACCCGCTTTTTTCGTCAAGCAGCAACCTGTTAATTTTTAATGTATTGACTGAATTGCTTTCAATATCCGACAGATTGACAAATATATTCATTGGTGTGATCTGACTTATTGAAAGCGTGAAATTGCCTGTTTCAACAGGATCAAGAATAATACCAACTTTTAATACAATCGAGGTTGAAACCTCTTTGCCAGGGGAAAAAGGTGCACTGGCCGGGATATCTGTTATTTCACTGAAATGTATTGCCAGATCATCACCCGGTTTCAGTTGCAGGTAATCAGCAAGTCTTTTGTTAACAGCTATTTCTCCCTGCTTTATTTTCAGCGAATCATATCCCTGGAAAGAAAAGAAATCATGGTTAACGGCAAATATATTTGTTTTGAAAGCCTCTTTCTGAGTGCTCAGGTTCTGGCAATAGCCATTTAGTTCAAGAATTCCGGCGCAGTTAATTCTAAGGCTGTCCTGCATTCTTTTTGCAAGTGATACATCAAAATATCTCGTACCTGAGCTAATAGCAACGCCCGTATTCCCGAGCCTTTCAGTTGCTGATCTCTTAAGACTGCTCCTGACAGAGCTTCCCGTTAACAGTGATCCTGTAATAACAGCAGCCAGCAATGCAATTATCAGGATCTGGTAAAAAACAGGTTTTTTATAAAATCTTATTGTGTGTATTACCAGTTTAAAGATGCCGGGTTTCATAATTATTGCACTATTTCATTAAAAAAGCGCCTTCCCTTATTCCTGCCTGCAGGAAGGCAGGATTTAATGGAAGGGGTTGGCGATGTGTTAAGTTTTCAATTTGCCTTCTTCCAGCCTGAGAGTTACTGACATTTTTTTTGCAAGATCAGCCGAGTGCGTTGCAAGCAATATTGTAATGTCGAAATCTTTATTCATTTCCATCAGCAGATCTCCGAGAATATCGGCATTTTTTGCATCCAGGGAGCCTGTCGGTTCATCGGCAAGAAGAACTGAAGGTTGATTGGCTAAGGCTCTGACCAGAGATACCCGCTGAGCTTCGCCCCCGGATATCTGATAAGGATATTTCTTCCTCAGATCCGAAATCCCCGTTTTATCCATGAGCATTTCAATGTACTTTTCTTTAATTGCAAATTCTTCAACATTGCATTTTGCCGCAACTAAAGGAAGTAAGACATTTTCCAATACCGTGAGATGCGGTAACAAAAGATGGTCCTGGAATACAAAACCGATATTACTATTCCTGTAGACAGCCGATTCATCATCAGTATAATCAGCGATGGCGGACCCATTGAATAATATTTCTCCGTTATCCGGTTTATCAAGCAACCCGATAATATTCATTAGGGTCGTTTTTCCGGATCCGCTTGGCCCCATAACAGCTATGGAATCACCTTTGTTAACATCGAGCGACAGGTTATCAAGCACCAGTCCTCTCTGTGTATATGATTTTGATATGTTCTTAATCTTAAGCATATTATGTTTGATAAATTGTATTTAATCTAACTTCTACTGAACTCTTTATTTTCATATACCCCTGCTCCGGTATGTTAAAAAAACAAGGAATTATATACTTCTGATAAGTTCTCAGCCATTTTTTTCATCGACAGGTCTTTTTTAACTCTTTCTCTTCCGTCTTCTCCAAGTTTTTTACGCAAAGTGATATCCCGGAAAAGATTCAGTAAACTTACTGATAATTCCGACACGCTATCGGGTGAATAAGTGATTCCGCCACCTGTCCTTTCAATAATCTCAGGGAATGCCCCGGTCTCCGGCTGCACAACAGGAATACCGGCTGCATTTGATTCAAGCAGATACAACCCATAACCATCATGTTTTCTCACCGGTACGCTCATGATATCAATATTACTGAAGAACTCATTTTTGCTGTTTCCGTGAAATTCAGGATATATCTTCACAGAACCTTTTAATCCTGCAGCTTTAATTTTTCTGATCTGTTCAGAGATAAATGGTTTATCATCGCCGGTATATCCACCGGAAACATGCAAAGTAAGTCCCGGGAGCTGATTGGCTTTTCTGAGTTCAATAAACGCGTCAACGAGCTTATCAAAACCATTCATTGAACTGACCCTGCAGAAATAACCAACAGAAGGGTATGTCCCTTTCTTTTCAATGTTGATAAGATCCCCCGGGTCCAGTCCGAGAGGGATGACATAAAAATTATCACCGGGTACACCCGTTTTTGATATAAAAAGCTCTTTATAGTAATAGCTGGGTGTCAGAAAGACATCAACATTATGCGCCTCCCTTGATATCAGTTCCCATGCTTTACTCTGATAAGGTTCAACCATTTCATCTATCCAGTCATCTTCATTAAGAACAGAACAGACAATTTTAACATCCAGCTTTTTCTTTAGTTGTCTGGCCAGTCCTATCACGAGTGCATTTGAAAGGTGGATGATATCAGGTTTACCATCTTTTGTCAGATAATTTACAAGTCTTTGCAGCTCTTTTTCAGGGAATGCATTTTCGCCTTTTATCATGCTGAGAGTCATATCTTCGAGTCCTTCCGTGCGCGTTGATCCAGCCATACGGGCCGCAATTTTCAGAAGAGGGGCAGAATCGAATAACTTATCAAGAAATGCAGGCATATTTCTCAGGAAAGGGACTTTTTCCCTTATATAAAGGGATATTGCTCCGAAAAAGACGTTCTTATCCATTCCTGATTCATGTGTTTCCTCATCCGGAGGAAGATACAGGGGTATGGCAGAGGCTGTGATGCCGGGTACCATACGTATTGCTCGCAGGTAAATCATGTCGCGGTAACAATTGCCGCAATAGAATGATCCTCCGGAACCTGTTATGAGATATACAATTTTCATATAATATATTTCTTCTATATATAATCCTTAGAGACGTTGCTTGCAACGTCTCTACAGTTTTTCTCCGAATGACAATAACCTGCCATCATCTGTTACAATAAAAAACTTTCCTTTTATTACCGCAGGAGAACTGCTTATTGGTGTTCCAGTATTAAAACTCCACAGTTTTTTACCATCATTAAGCCTCAGAATATAAATATTTCCGTCCATACTTCCAAAAAGAACTTCCGTTGATGTTATTACTGCTGAGCTTGTTATGCGTCCATTTGTCCTGAACTTCCATTTTAGTTTTCCGTCAGTTGCATTGTAGCAGTAAAGGTATCTGTCTTCACTTCCAATCACAACTGAATTAAAACCCACCGCAGGTATAGCCATAATTGACCCGGAATTTTCACCCGGCATTATATGCCATATCATTTTTTTTGTTCTTATGTTCAGACAATAAATGTTTCCGTCATAATCACCGAAATAGGCCAGGTCGCCTGAAAGGGCAGGAGAGGCTGCTATATATACCCCGATATCAACGGTGTCCTTCTGGGTACCTGTTACAGGATCCACAACCCTTATCATTCCATCACATCCTCCAAATACAATTTTCCCGTTTAGAATAGCAGGTGTTCCGTTTATATAATTTTCAGTTTCAACCTGCCATTGCCGCTTTCCCGTTTCAGGGTTGACACAATGGAGATAATAGTCATAACTCCCGACAATAATTCCGGCTTTGCTACCAACTTTCCAGACATTAGCCGATCCTGCTATCTGGTTATCAGTAACATATGACCAGAGTAAGCTGCCGGAATATTTGTCCAATGCTATAAGGAATCCCTCGTTTGTTCCAAAAATTATCTTTTTTCCATAGACTAATGGGGCTGCATCAATGGCACTGTTAGCAAAATAGCGCCATTTAATTTTTCCATCGGGACCAACTGCATTAATAGTCCCTTTATCATTTCCAAAATAAGCCATTCCCTCACTTATCACAGGGGAAGATTGTGTTCTTGTCCCAGTTGATATACTCCATAATAGTTTTGGAGACGCAGGAAGTTCAGAATCATATCTCCCGGAAAGATCAGCACTCCCCCTGAAAAGACTCCAGTCTGATCCTCCAGTCTGTGGAGTAGCAGGCGCAATGAACAAAAGAAGAAATATTAATATAAAAAAATATCGCATTAATTAAGGTTTAGGTATTCATGATAAATTCAAACATTATAAATCAATAAAACTCAATGCACCTGTAGGGCATACTTCAACTACCTCTTTACTTTTTGTTTTCAATATATTATCAAATTCTTCAGTCATTGGTTCTGAGATTATACTTATGAATCCCCTGTTTATAAAACACAATGCGGGTTCATTTGTTGAATCTTCACAAATCCTCACGCATAAACCACATTTAATGCATTTCGCATTTTCAAATATAAGGCCGGTATTGTGATTAATCTTCTTGACAATAGGTGAGTTTACAAGTTTTCCCCTGGGATCCTTAATTGAGAAATCTTCCGCAAGATCCCTCAGCCTGCAGTCATCTGCAGCACGGCAATCGCAATGCATACAGCTCCCGGACTCAATAACCGCAGAATCAATATCAGTTATTTCACGTGAACGACTGGCCTGATCACTGCACTCTTTCAGCCATTCACTTAATTCTGATGCCTCAAGTTTGCCTATATGCGAGGAGAACCGTTTTTTGGATTTTTCCTGTTGCGTCGACTCGACAACAGTTGATTGAACTGAATTTGATTCTGAGTGAATTAACCCATTAGATTGTTTTATCTTTTCAAAAACAAATAATTGTAAATTACGTATTGAAACAGGATTATCAACTTTCTTTCGCCTGCAGGCATTTTCGCAATACCCCGGACAGGTTGTACATTTAATTTCTTCTGATATAAGCTGGTTTACGCCAAGTTCAATTGCAGTTTTAAAATTATTCTGTGAAATCAGCCTGTTCATTAGCGGGATATTGTAACCGGCCGGACAAACAATCCTGCAGGGTGCTTCACATTCCGCACGATGCTCAGAGAGTAAAAGCTCAACTGCTTTATGCCTGAGTTCTATTACATCGTTGCTGTTTGTGTCGATATCCATGCCATCCTGGGCCAGTGCAGAGCAGGAAGGCAGGTAATTATTGGTTCTGTTATCCTTGACCATACAAACCATGCAGGAGGAATAGTGAGGCAAACCATCTTTGTGGCAAAGAGTCGGAATATCCAGCCCTGCATCCCTGGCTATTTCCAGGATTGTCGATCCCTCAGGAACTTCATAATTGATGTTATTGACCTTCAGTTTAATCATTAATATTCACAATTTCTATCGCATTTTCCGGGCAAACAATACGGCAATTATCACATTTAGTGCAAATAAGCTGGTCTATCTCATGTTTTTCATAAGGTGTAAAAGGAATAGCATTTACCGGGCAATCCTGTGAGCATTTGGTACAGCCAGTACAACTGTCATTAATTTTGTATTGAATAAGGTCCCTGCATTTTTTTGCCCTGCATATTCCGCGTGTATGCTCTTCATACTCTTCCCTGAAATATCTTAATCCGGTAAGGACAGGGTTAGGTGCAGTCCTTCCAAGTCCGCATAAACTACCATCTTTAACCGATTTGCAAAGTCTCTCAAGTTCGTCTATTTCTGCAGCCTCAGCCTTTCCCTCACTAAGTCTTGTAATTATATTCAGCATTTGTTTGGTGCCTACCCTGCAGAAAGTACATTTCCCACACGATTGTTTATGGGTGAAGGTCAGAAAATATTTTGCCATATCAACCATACAATCAGTATCGTCGAGAACCACCAGACCACCAGAGCCCATCATCGCACCCATTTTTGTAAGTTCCTCATAATCAATGGGAGCATCAGCTTCACTTGCAGGAATACATCCACCAGAGGGACCGCCTATCTGGACGGCTTTGAAAGTTCGTCCTTCTATGACACCATCACCGATATTTTCAATTATCTTTCGTATTGTAATACCCATTGGAACTTCAATAAGGCCACCTTTTGATATTTTCCCTGCGAGTGCAAATACTTTGGTTCCTTTACTTGACTCAGAACCTATTGAGTTAAATGCTCCTGCACCGTTGTTGATTATCCAGGGCACTAATGATAGGGTTTCAACATTATTAACGAGTGTTGGCTGGCCCTTATATCCTTTGACAGCAGGGTAGGGAGGCCTCAGATAAGGAGACCCGCGTTTACCTTCGAGTGAAAGGATAAGAGCAGTTTCCTCACCGCATACAAATGCACCGGCGCCTTCAAAAACATGTACGTCGAACGAAAAATCGCTTCCTTTAATATTTCGTCCAAGTATTCCGTTTTCGTAACAATTCGCTATAGCTATTCTCACCCTGCCTACAGCCAGCGGATATTCAGCCCGGATATAAAATATACCTCCATCAGCACCCGTTGAATAGCCAGCAATCAGCATTCCCTCAATGACCCTGTAGGGAAAAGATTCCAACAGCATTCTGTCCATGAATGCTCCGGGATCACCCTCATCACCATTACAAACGACATATTTAGTATTTCCTTTGGCTGATTGAGATATTCTCCATTTTCTACCTGTTGGGAATCCGGCGCCTCCACGTCCTCTTAAGCCACTTTCAGAAATAATGTCGATTATTGTATTCCTGTCAGGTTCTTTTATACATTTTTCAAGTGCATCAAAACCACCCGACCTAATATATTCTTCATATGATACAGGAGAAAGGACGCCACTGTTCAGTGTTGCAATATGCACCTGGTAATTCAGGAAATTATTCAGATATTTTTCTCTCAGCTCTCCAGGCATATTAATCTTGCTTGACATTTTATCTTCGGAAAGGAAGGTGTCGACCAGATCATTGATGTTGAATTTAATCCTCTTTCTTAATGTCTTGGGCCTGATATGCTTAAGCAATATATCCTCAACCTGTTGTTTAGCTACGTTTGTATATCTGTAATGTTTGTCTTCCCTGGTAACAATCTCCATCAGGGGTGTCTGGTTGCATACGCCTACACATCCCACAGGTTTTAGCCTGATATTAAGGTCATATTTTTCCTTTATACTCATAATTTCAGAAAGGATAATTTTACTTCCTCCTGCAACACAGCATGAACCGATGCCTATCCTTATTTCCGCATCCACATCATCATTGATGTCCTCCTCAGATATATCGGAACTTTTTGAGGTTGAATGAAGGAAATCATAAATTATCTCGTCTGCCTGTGTGGGTTTTACATGCCCGTAAGTTTTATTGTCGATCTGAACAACAGGTGCCAGAGTGCAGCAACCAAGGCATGCAACTTCCTCAATTGAAAAGAGGTTATCGGGCGAAACATTTATGGTATCGTCTATTTTAAGGACTCTTTTAAATGCTTCCGATATTAGCGGGGCGCCTTTTACATGGCAGGCTGTTCCGGCACAGATTTTAACTATGTGCTCTCCGACAGGCAGGTGCCTGAACTGAGAATAAAATGTTGAAACTCCTGATATCTGTCCGGGTGTTATATCTGTTACCTTACAAATGTGTCTAAGGGCTTCAGATGGCAGATAGTTCAGTCTTTTCTGAACCTCCTGAAGTATAAGTATAACCTTATCCTGCTCCCTTCCTGTCAATTCAATCACAGAATCTACCACTGCGGCTATTTCTTCCGCCTGAACAGGTTTACAACTGCAGCTTTCTGCTAATATTTCCTTCTTGTCGGTATTCACTATTTTGAAATACAATAAAGATTTTTTCTTCCTCTTATATATATCTTCTTATCAGAAAATGCCGGTGTGCAATCGGTGTTCTCGCCAATAGACGACTCAGCCACCAGTTCATAATGCGAATCTGCCTTTACAATGTGCATGACTCCGCTTCTGTCAAGAAAGTAAACCATATCATCAGCTATGATCGGAGAAGCATAGAACTGATCCATATAGTAATGCGTCCACAAAGTGTCGCCCTTCTCTGAATTATAGCAGGCGACATCGCCGGTTCCCGTGGAAAGAAACAGAAATTTATCGGTTGCGACAGGACTTGAAACATCCGGAGTATATGTATTGTCATCCCAGACTATCGTGGGAGAGGGTCCGGGCTTAATAGCTACAAGCCTTACATAATCAGTTACGGCGTAGGCCATTGTGCTGTTTACCGCAACTGATGGAGCAACGTCTCCGCTCATACATTCCACCTCCCATAATTCCTTTCCGGTTGAAGGATCATAGCTGCTTACTGCAGGATTACCATTAATAATAAGCTGTGGTTGTCCTTTGAAATATGCAAGAACAGGAGAGGACCATACAGGTCGTCCGTTACGCGGAGTTTCCCATTTCTGCTCACCCGTTTCCAGGTCAAATCCCAGCAGGGATATTTTCTTATCGCTGTCGAACTGAACAAGAAGAATGTCGTTATAGATGACAAGAGAAGAAGAATATCCATAACTGGTTTCAGGAACCCCGATATTTTTAGCCCACTTCTGTTTTCCATTCATATCAAAGCAAATAAGGTTTCCATTGGCAAAAACAGCACATACCTCTTTTCCATTGGTAGCAACAGTAGATACTGCCAGACCTGCCTCCGGATCCATTCTTGGTAACACATCAGGCTCTCCTGGTATATTCCCGGCTGACCCTGTCCACAATATGTCTCCGGTCTTTTTATTTATGCAATAGACTTCGCAATCCTTGTTCTCTGCACCTGTAATAAAAAGTTTATCTTCCCATATAACAGGTGAACTTTTACCTCTTTTAGGCACCTCTATCTTCCAGGAGATATTTTTTCCTTCCTCAGCATTCCAATCGGTCGGATAGTTTTTCCCGCCTGCTATCCCCCGGCTATCCTGACCGCGGAAGAAAGGCCAGTTTGTTTTGTCGGGCTCAGGAGCTTTTAAACTGCCTTTTGTTGATTTACCTGCAGATAAACCTGGTTTGGACATCGGTTCCGGCAGACCGGCCCGAAGCATAAATGATGCAGCTATTGCTGTTACCATAATTACTGATGCAGCAGCAATAAGATATTTTCGATTCTTTCCTTTTTTTGCTGAAACGTCAGGCCTGGCTCCCGGAATTACAGGCATGGCCTTTTCATTGTCGCTGATGATCCTCTGACATAAAATGAATACTATTGCACCTGCCAGAAGAAGATATGAACCTGTTTCAACCTGCCATCGCGATGAAAAATATGCTTTTCTGGCCATGAGGTCCATAGCTCTTACCTGCTCGGCATTTGAAGCATTTGCGGGATCTTTGTCATATTGTTCCTTTACTGATAATATTACAGGATTATCAAGCGGATTAATGATTTTTAACTGCACAAGGCTGAATATCATTGTCAGTGCCACGATAAGCGAAAATATGCCTGCAACCTGGCTGACCACCTTCAGTACGCTAATATCTTTTTCAGTAAGATTAAGTTTCATTACCATTCTTTGCTTTGATTGGACAATATTTGAAACATCTGCCGCAGCTGTAGCATTTTCCCTGATCCGGTCTGTATTCATTTTTCCTGCTTCTCAGGGATAGTGAGACCATTCCGAAACCGAGAGATATTCCAAGAAAAACTCCAACCCAGGGTGATGACTTTTCGAATTGCCTTATTATTGCTGCTTCTCCTTCGAACAATTCGGCTTCCGTTTTACCTGATTCCTTGAATGCTGCAACTGATTTTGTAACAGATTCTATTCCTGTTTCATTCTCGGTCCTGATCTCCTTTGCCAGCCTTACATTACTGTTTACGCCTGCAAGAACAGGAGCAAGGTTATAAAGGATAAATCCTCCCGCAACGGCAAAAACCGGAATTAATACAAACGATAATATAAACCGCTTCCGCGACTTTCCGGGTTCTTCTGTACTTACTTCAGGGTTGGATGGAATAATTGCATCATAGGGACATGAATCTTCACAAAGGCGGCAATTAGTACATTCGGCAGGAGTGATTGTAAGGTGTCTACCGGCAAAACGAGAAAAAACACTCAGTAGGACTCCATACGGACACAGGTACCTGCAGTAAGGCCGGTTTACAAATATTCCTGCAAGAAGTAAAAGTGCCCCGAAGATTATCATGGTATATGGTGCATCAAGCCTGAATATACCTACAAAAGGATCAAATCGACAAATCAGGAACTGGCTGTTTGTAGCGGAAAATAGTACAGCCAGTCCAAGGTAGACGAATGGGACTGAAGCCAGAAAGGTCTCAACTGTTTTTGGAAGTTTAATGGGTTTGAGAGCTGTCAGTTCCTGTATGGCCCCAAGAGGACATACACCTGCGCAAAAAATTCTCCCGTAAGCAAGCGCAAAAAGAAGAGGTATAATGAAAAAGATAAGAGCAGTAAGCGGTATCGTATAAGTATTATTGAAAAGAGCCAGCGATACATTCTGTACTGAACCAACCGAGCATATACATCCCTGCCTGTAAAAGCCAAAATATGCAAGCGAGAATACCGACATCCATATTAATCCCTGGCGCGACCTTTTTTTAAGTGCCAGCCATGCGGCGACTGCAAGGGCACCAATTAAAACGGCAACATCGATGTATTCCCATACCTGAGCCCTCTGAAGAGGTAACTGGTTGGTGGGGTAGGTATATCCTGTTTCAAACTCCGGTCGCGGAAACCTGTCCTGTGCAAAAAGAAATGCATGCCAGGATAGCAGCAATAGAAATATAATATATGGTAGTGCTTTCTTCATTATCAGTTCTAAGTTCTTAATTCGTTTGTTCTTCGTTCTTTTGTTGATCGTGAATTCACCCTTTAATTTACAACCCCCCAACCCCCCCAAAGGGGGGGCTAATTCTACAACTAATTAAGTTTATTTATGCTGTTACACTTTTAACTTTTAACTTTCATCTTTTATCTTTCGGCAGGTATGCTATACTTGCCGGGATTCTCGAGATAGCCTGTGACGGGCAGGTTCTTGCAATGGAGCAATCGTTGCAGTTAAGACACAGATCATGCTTAATCTGCATATAAAGCGAGCCGTTACCGAAATCACCACAGCCCTTAACACATTTTGCACAGCCGTTGCACAGATCTTCATTTATGGTGTACTGGAAATATGGCTCTTCGACAAAGGTTCTGGTTATGGCACCTGTAGGGCATAGCTGGTTTTCGGCACCGGTGCTTATGGTCTTAACACCCTGACGTAGATAACCACCGCAGAGATCACAGTAACCGCACATCCTGAAAGCATGAACACATTTAGAAGCTGAAGGCGTAAGAACGCAATTGGTCTGGCATTGACCGCATTGTGTGCATTTAAAGGGGTCAATCTGCCAGACATAACCAGTTGTTGTAGTTTTTTTTGCAAGTGCGACCGGTATCATAGCCAGCGGAATGACAACAGCCAGTTTACCCGCTGTTCTTACAAACTCCCTCCGGGTCTGATATTTATTTTTTCCTTCCTTCATTTTGATGTAATTTGGAAATTAACACAATCTGATTCACCTCTGCATATTCCATTACCCGGACATTCAGAACAGTCCGTTCCTGTAACAACCTTCTTTCCGACAGCCATTACGATAAAGGCCATCAGCATCAGAAGAATGTAGCGTCCCAGCTTTTTAAAAAAATCTATTCTGTCCATAATGTTGTGG
>Ga0315542_1001266_pt1 | contig 15818 bp, 13 predicted proteins | sample SalMarSW160120MG_FD_202541 | JGI IMG/M metagenome (GOLD analysis project Ga0315542, IMG submission 202541) | Salt marsh sediment microbial communities from the Plum Island Ecosystem LTER, Massachusetts, United States - Salt Marsh Sediment SW1601-20 ...
GTCGGACGGTTTTCCTAACCGCCATGGATGTCATGCTGAGAACCCGGGTAGGAAACCCGGGCTACGGGCGAAATATCATGTCGGGCGGTTTTCCTAACCGCCAATGGTTGTTATTTTATTGTTTTTGAGTGAGGAAAATCCACATGTCGAAAGCGGAGATTTTTGCAGGTGGCTGCGGCTTCACGACCGTCGTCAAAGCCAGGATGAATGGGAAGAGCTGCCACCTGGAGATCGAGAGCGAATGTAAGGCCATCCAGCGCCTGGCTGAGAATCTGCCTGAGGTCAATCCATTCCAGGAGATCAGCTTTCGCAGGGAAGGCCCGCTCACCATGAAAATGGCCTCCCAATACTGCACGCACGCTGCCTGTCCGGTCCCCGCGGGCATCATCAAAACCGTCGAGGTCGAAGCCAAACTGGCCCTTCCGGTAGATGTCAGCATCCATCTGTCCAGGACGGACGAACCTTGAGAGGTTGGGAATGGCGATCAGCCCAAGAATTGAGATCCATCCACGCAGCGCGTTGGTGGATCAGCGCGTCACAATCCGCCTGACTGGCCTGCCTCCCAACAAGCAGGTCACGGTGCGCGCTTCCACACGCGACGATGATTTTAACCGTCTGTGGGAATCTCACGCCGTATACAAGATCGATATCCACGGCAAAGTCGACCTGACCTGGCGCCGTGCCCTGGAAGGGACCTTTCAAGGTATCGATGGGATGGGGCTTTTCTGGTCGATGGAGCTGGATCCATCTGCAGAAGAGGAATGTTACTTCCGTAAGACCAGCCTGGACCCGATTCGCGTTCAGATCAGCGTGGAAATGGATGGCGAGATTGTGCTGGAAGGCTCTGCGGTGCGCAATTTCATCGCCAAGGACGTTATCCGGCGTGAGGTGCGCATGAATGGCCTGTACGGTGTGTTGTTTGTGCCGAATGGCGACGGGCCATATCCGGGGGTGATCGTGTTGGGAGGTGGAGATGGTGGCATCCACGAGCATGGCGCTGCCCTGCTGGCCTCCCATGGTTACGCTGCCCTGGCACTGGGTTATTTCAAAATGCCAGGCCTGCCGGAAGAACCGCTGGAGATCCCCCTAGAGTATTTCCAGCGTGCCATCCGCTGGCTTCAGGATCGTTCCTTTGCCGAAAAGCAATTCATGGCGATCATCGGCACCTCATTAGGCAGTTTATATGCCCTGCTGGCTGCCTCCAAGTTCTCGGCTGTTAACGCCACCGCGGTCTATGTGCCCATCAGTGTCGTGCTGGGTATGGGCCTGGAGAAGATCTCCCCGGCCACCTTTCGCGGGGTCGCCTTGCCCTGCCTGCAGCTTCCCGAGCCAACGCCAGAGGAAGCTCAATATTACGAACAAATGGCGCAGCAGCACAAACCGGTTTCTTTCAACTCCCTTCACCTGAGAGCGCTGGAGGACGATGCCCAGGTCCGGCAAAGCGTGATCCAGGCAGAACGGATGAACGGCCCGGTGGTGATGTTTAGCGGCGAGGAGGATGGAGCTCTACCTTCGCCGTTTTATGCCCGCCAGATCATGGATCGTCTGGATATCATGGAATTTTCTTTTGAGCACCGCCATATTTGCTACCCAGGTGCAGGCCATGCTATTGGTCTGCCGCATGCCCATGGCCTGCCGTACATCCCAACTTACGGGCGGATATCGGCAAATTCGCAGGGACCCTTGATAGATTTTGGCGGCAACAAGGCCGCCAATGCACGCGCTAATGCTGACTCCTGGAAAGAGCTGCTACGCTTTCTGGCCCGCAGTTATAAGCTAGCCACGAAGTGAGCAGCAAACTGCATACAGATGCTGGTTGATCGCAGCAATAACCTATGACCATCCTGGATCAATTCGCCGCCACGCTGGAGCCCGGGCAGGAGCAAATCCTGCATGTGGTACGCGCCTATGTCCGCTGGCGCGGGGTTGAACCGCAGGCATTTACGCCCCGAATCGCCGACGATGTTGAACTTCGCACTTACCTGTTGGATTTGCGCCTGCAGGGGCTGGAGGCGGAGGCGTTGGATGCCAGCGAAGCGGCCCTGGAGCGCTTTTATACCTGGTCGCAGAGCCAGGATTTGATTGGGGCAAATCCATTTGAGGCTTACAATTTTCGGCGCCCTTTTCTGCCCCGTGACCAGGTGCGCCGGCGCCAGGATATCTTTTCCGCGGACCCGCAAGCGCGCGAGATCGCCCGTCTGCAGGCTTTGAATTCCCTGGCCAGCGGCCTGAACCAGTCCGCCAGTGTGCAGGCCGCGCTGCAGTTGACTTTGGAGACCCTTGTTGAAGTCATGCAACTGAAAACCGCCTGGGCATTCTTAAATACTGCCTCCGGCCTGGTTTTTGAAAGCGTAGGGCCGGGCGAATCCGTTCCAGCACTGCATGACTTTCTGCTTGAAGCCGCTGTCAACTTGCCCCCGGGGTTGGAGCGCCGGCAGCGCTATTTCCTGGCCAAACCGCCGGACTGCCACTGCCAGACCTTGCTGCGCCACGGCAGCCTGGAGCGGGCGGTCAACATCGTCGAATGCTCCCGCCTGGAAACTTCTGCTGAAGCGCAGGGTGACAACCGTGGCCTGCTCTTCCACGCCAGCGTGCCACTAGCCATGGACGGGCAGCCGGTGGGCATTATGAATTTCGCCACCGAGGAATGGCAGTTCCTATCTGCTGCCGATTTACAACTGCTCTCGGCCGCCGGAAAGCAGGTTTCGGCAGCTCTGGAGCGCGCTCGCCTGTACGATCTGGTACGTTCTCAGAAAGACCAGCTTGAGAGCGAGCTGGAGATGGCGCGTATGGTGCAGGCCAGCCTGATGCCGGAGCGCCTGCCCAGAATCCCTTCCTTCAGCCTGGCTGCCACCTGGCGCGCTGCCAGGCAGGTGGCCGGGGATTTTTACGATGTGATCCGCCTGCCCAAGGGGCGCTGGGGATTGGTGATCGCCGACGTGGCCGATAAAGGCGCCCCGGCGGCGCTGATCATGGCGATGACGCGCAGCCTGATCCGCAGCCACATCCAGGAGGCAATCTCCCCTGCCCATCTTATCACGCGGGTCAATCGCGAGCTATGCCGCCAATCGCGCGCCGGGATGTTCGTCACCTTGTTCTATGCCCTGCTCGACCCGCAAACCTACCGATTGACCTATACGACAGCCGGACACAATCCGCCCATTCTGCGCCGGGCTGCTGGCGAGCTGGTGACCCTGGTGCGCACGGGTATGGCTTTGGGCGTTCAACCTGAGGCAGCCTACTCCCAATCCGAGCTGTTACTCGCCCCGGGTGACTGCCTGGTGATGTATACCGATGGGCTCACCGAAGCCTTGAATCCGGACGGCCAGGAGTACGAGCTGGCGGGCTTACAATCCGCCCTGCAGAAGGAAGCGGGTTCGGCCCAGGCGCTGTTGGAGCACCTGCTGGCGGATCTGGCCGCGTTCAGCGGCCCAGTAGTGCCGGAAGACGATATCACCCTGTGCATATTGCAATGTGATCCCCAATCATAGATTATGCATCCACAATTTTCGCCAGGGCAACTCGAACTCTGTCTGAAAGAACCATATCCCTACGAGGCTTACAATACGTTGCATTGAAATTAATCCGGAGCACAGCATGAAAATTAATCGATGGATCCTATCCGGTGCAGCAGCCTGCCTGGTTCTGGCGTTAGGCGCCTATTTCTGGGCGACGGGATTATTTAACTCCCTGTCGGCCTATCGCTCTCCCTTGCATCAGGCGCCGCCTGCCCCGGGTGAAGCTCCACTGCCCCCCGGCACGTTGACCCGGCGGGTGGTCTTCGTTTTGATAGATGGGCTGCGGGAAGACACCGCCTTGCAGCCGCAGGTGATGCCATTTTTGGATGAGCTGCGCAGCCAGGGAGCCTGGGCGCGCATGCACAGCCGCCCGCCCTCCTATTCCGAGCCCGGTTATACGGCGCTGTTCACCGGGGCCTGGCCCGAGCTGAGCGATGGCCCGGCCATTAACCTGGAATACGAAGATATCCCCACCTGGAACCAGGACAATTTGTTTTCGGCCGCCCGGCGCGCCGGATTGCAAAGCGCGGTATCGGGCTATTATTGGTTCGAGAAGCTCATCCCCCAGGAGGCTGTCGATTTAAGTTTCTACACCGAGGGCGAAGATAAGGAAGCGGACCGGGCTGTGGTGGATGCGGCGCTGCCCTGGCTGCAGACCGGCAATGCCGAGCTGGTATTGATCCACCTGGACCAGGTCGATTACGCCGGCCATCATGAGGGCGGTGCCAGAGACTCAAACTGGCTGGCTGCTGCCCGGCGCTCGGATGATTTGTTGCGTGAGATTGCAGCCCAATTAGACCTGGAGCGCGACACCCTGCTGGTTTGCAGCGATCACGGGCATATCGACGCCGGCGGGCACGGCGGGCAGGATGCCATCACCTTGTTGGAGCCTTTCGTGCTGGTAGGGGCGGGCGTGCAGCCCGGGCATTATGAGGATATCGCCATGGTGGATGTGGCGCCCACGCTGGCCGTCCTGCTAGGGACGAACCTGCCGGCCGCATCCCAGGGAGGACCTTTGAGCGGCATGTTGAATCTCACCACCACACAGCAAGACGCTATCCGGAGTGCCCTGGCCGCGCAGCAAGAGCAGTTGCTGAGCAATTATCTGGTAGGGACCGGCGCCTCCGCCACAGAAAGCGCCCCCTCGGACGCCATTCGTTTGATTGCCAACAGCGGTTATGCAGGGACAGGTGAAAACCCGCTGATGGCCTCCCAATCCGCGCTCGAGGCAGCTCGCCAGGAGCGCCTGAACCGTGAGCGCCTGCCGCGCGCTATCCTGGCCCTGGCCGCGGCACTGCTGCCGCTGCTGCTCATCTTCATCACCTGGCGGCGGGAGAGCGCCTGGCTGTTGGCCGGGGCAGCCTTGTTCATGCTGTTGTTCAATCTCATATATGCGTTGCTGCTCGGACGGACCTATTCACTCAGCTCGGTAAGCGGGGCGGGTGACCTGATCCTTTGGGTAGGCGGGATGGCTTTCCTGGCTCTTTTGGTGAGCTGGCTGATGGTTGTGTCCGGTCTGAGAGCCCTCCAGGTGAGCCCGCGCTACGTGGCCGGGATTTCCCTATGGCTAGCATTGCTCAGCATCTACCTGCTCTCCCTGCCGGTCTTGCTGAGCTTTACGATCAACGGCCTGCTGGTGGGCTGGACGCTGCCGGATTTCAGCAGCATGTTCCTGGCTTTGCTGGCATTGATCCAGATCCTGTTTGTCGGGGTGCTGGGGCTGCTCTTCAGCGCCACCGGCGCACTGCTGGCGGTATCCAGGGGGCGCTAAGCATGCTGTTTCGCTTCCTGGTTTATGGCGCGCTGGGCTGGTGCGCGGAGATCCTCTGGACGGCGCTCACCCGGCGGCTGACCAATCGGGCTCAGGACTGGCTGCTGATGGGTGAGACCTCGCTGTGGTCCTTTTTCCTTTACGGTTCGATCGTTTTTCTATACGAGCCCCTGCATGACCTGCTGCGAGCGCAGCCGCTTGGGCTGCGCGCGGCGGCATACCTGATCGGTTTCTGGATGGTTGAATTCCTGGGCGGTTGGTTGATCTGGAAACTCAGTGGCTCAAAGCCCTGGGATTATTCCCGTTCAGCGGGTGGGAGTTTGATGGGGCTGATCCGTTGGAATTTCGTCCTGGTCTGGCCTTTGGTTGGGCTGGCCCTGGAACCGCTGCATGATATCCTGGTGCAGCTTACCCCGCTGGTTGCGCAGCTTTTCGGGGTGTAAGTTCTCGATAGAGATCAATGGAGGTGAAATGCGTACTGTAAACTTTTTGCTTTCCTTATTCCTGGCACTGGCCAGCGTGTCTTTTTGGCCGGGGGACAGCCCTGGAACGCCTACTGATCCGGGGATTCAACATGCGACCGGGCAGGCGGTCAGGCTTACGGATGCCCCCCTGGCACCGGCCTTCAGCGGCTGCGGTGGTGTGCTTGTCCCGGTTGTCAATGCCGAATACGAACAAACCGTGATCGATCTGGTCAACCAGGTGCGCGCCGATAACGGCCTGCCGCCCTATAAGCGCGTCGACCTGCTGGACCAGGCCTCCCGCTACCACGCGGCCGATATGGCTCAGGAAAGTTATTTCCAGCACGATTCTTATGACATCGTCAACGGTCAGCTTCAAGAGGTTTGCAGTTGGAGCGCGCGTATTACTTCTTTTTACGTCCCTCCAGGCAGTCCAAGCTGGAATTATCTGTCCGAGAATATTGCCGCGGGGTATTCTTCACCATCCGCGGTGATGGATGGCTGGATGAACAGCTCGGGTCACCGCGCCAATATCCTCAGCAGCGGCAACTGGGAGATCGGAGTCGGATATTACCAGGGTGGCTCGTATGGGCGTTACTGGGTGCAGGATTTTGGCCGCCGTAATGGTGTTTACCCGCTGGTGATCAATCGCGAGGCTGCCAGCACGGATACCCGCGCCGTCTCGCTGTACATTTATGGTGAGGGGGTATTCAATGAGATGCGCCTGCGCAATGACAATGATGATTGGGGTGCCTGGCAGGCTTATCAGCCCAACCCGAGCTGGGAGCTAAGCTGCGGTGTGGGTGAACACACGGTCTCGGTCGAGCTGCGCAGCGCCACTCGCAGCGCCTCCAGCAGCGACACGATCCAGTTGGCCCAGAGTGACTGCGCACCGGTCCTGGGAAACCTGCCGGAGCGGCTCGATTTCTCCTACAGTATTGCCGACCAAGAACTGCAGCCAGCCCAGTTCCAGCTCCAGCCGCTGAACGTCGGCGGTGAACAAACGCTTACCTGGTCGCTGGATACCCAGGCAGATTGGTTCAGCGTCCAGCCCCAGGGTGGCAGCACCCCGCAGCAGTTCAGGATTACAGCGGATAATTTCGATGCCCACAATCCCGGCACCTATGAAGGTGAGATAACCGTCATGGTGACGGATCCCAGCGGCGTGGCTGAATCCCCGCATACAATCGATCTGAGCCTGCGGGTATTCCCCGATCCCTTCCGGCACGCTTTTCTGCCGCATGTGACACGCTAATCGGTGAACCCCATGGTTGGCAGTCCCCGGGGCACAGCGGGAATTTGCAGCCCGGGTTGGCGGGATTTTCAATCCCCATCGCCTGGGGAGCTTTGTAATTGCCTTCTAGGCGCCTGTTCTTTTCTGGCCTTGCCCTCGGGAATGCTTTCTTTTGCACGAGTTTCATGCACAAACAAGACCACGGCCGCGCAGACGACCAGGGATGCCGCACCTCCCACGATGAAAGGCAAGGCGAAGAAGGAGGTGGCCAGCAGGCCGCCAAAGAGCGTGCCCAGCGCGACGCCAAAACCGAATCCCATGGTAATGATGCTCATTTGGCGGCCTTCTCCGCCTGACTTCGATAAGTCCCCGGCTAAGGCGAACACAGGCGCCGCAATCCCGGCCGAGGCGATCCCCTGTATAACTTGCACAATGATGAACTCCCATTGGGTGGTCAAATAACCCGTGGCGACAGTCGAGAGGCCCATCAGGATCAGCCCTGAGACGATGAACGGTTTTCTGCCGATGCGATCCGAGATCCTGCCGAAGGGCACCTGCAGCAGGAAACGGGCGATAATCAGGGCGCTCAAGGCGATGCTGAAACCGGCGGCAGTCTCATTCAAGCGGGCGTTCACCTGATTTTCCAGGGGGACTACCAATGTAAACGCCGCCGCCATCACGAAAGTGGCCAGACCCAGGGTGAGAATCGAAGATGATAGCAACCTGGTATCGAAAAGCACAAAAGATTTGCGCTCTTCCTCGGTTGTGTCGGCTTTTACCTCTGGCACGACCAGCATCACGACGATGACCCCCAGGAAAATGAAGGCTGCTCCGACATAGAAAGTGAGCTGGAAGCCGTACCGGATCAGGAACCCGCCCAGGAGTGGCCCGATCGCCAGACCGGCAACCCTGAAAGAGCTGAAAATCCCCATCGAACCACCGCGTGTACGTCGTTCTGTTGAATTGGTCAGGATTGCGACGGTGGCCGGGATGGTTATCGAAAGGCCGAGGCCCTGCAAGACCCGGAAAATCAGCACGTAGATGTACTGGCTGGAAAAGGTGTAGGCCAGGGTCGCGCCACCCAGGATAAGTAAACCGATCACCACAAAAGCTTTGCGGATGTTCAGGCGGTCGCTCAAAGCGCCCATAAAGGGTTGCAGGATCCCGGCAGTCAGTCCAAACAGGGAAAGCGCGATTCCCACCTTGAAAGAATCCGGGATATTGAAGCCCGGCGCCGGCAATTTGGCAATATAGATCGGTAGGACCACAAACAGGATGCTGTTGCCGATGCCATCCCCTAACCTGCCCAGGGATAAAGCCAGCACAACCGGATTGGCTCCGATGTCTTTGAAGAATTCCTTTAATTTCTCGAGCATTGAATATTCTCCTTATTCCTTGTGTAAGTGCGAGCGCCTATTGCGAAACAGTCTCGACCTGGTGAGCTGGGATTGCTTCGATGTAAGAGCGCCATCTCGCAATGACGGTTTGGTCTTGTGTCGCTGCGAGCGCTTATTGCGAAACAGTCTCGACCTGGTGAGCTGGGATTGCTTCGATGCAAGAGCGGCATCTCGCAATAACAGTCCAATGCAGATGGGCAGGCACACCCGAGGCTGGGTGCCCCGGGTTTTGAGATTCTGGTCGCAGCCACACGATAGAGAAGCCGACCGTTTCTTGACTTCTACAATTTTTCTTTAGCGAAGGATTGAAGCGCCTATCCCAACGCGACATTACCCCCCCTTTTGTATTTTAGGATGTCTGCTTCAGGGTATCCTTAAGAGAGGCTCAAGGTTTTATTAAATCCTGCGTCAGGTTTTAAGGAGACCTGGCTGGCATCTGTCCAGGTATTTCATCGATCCGGATCAGGAAATTAGCAAAATGCTTCAATATCAGTAATTTTAAAAACCTTCCAGGTCTGATCTACTCGCTTGTAATCTTGCCATGCGGGATGCATACGATGTAAAATCAATTCAACCCATCCGGCAGTTGCCGGGATAATTACGAGGAGGATGCATGAAAAGTTATCGAAAAGAGCTGTGGTTCAATATCCCAGAGCGGCGTGGTTTTGTCAATATCACCGCCCAGGTCGAAGCCTGCCTGCGGGAGAGCGGCATCCAGGAGGGCTTCTGCCTGGTGAACGCCATGCACATCACCGCCTCGGTCTATATCAACGATAACGAGCGCGGCCTGCTGGCAGATTACGAGGACTGGCTCGAAAAGCTGGCCCCGCACGAGCCGATCAACCAGTACCGCCACAACCGCACCGGCGAAGATAACGGTGATGCCCATCTGAAGCGCCAGGTGATGGGTCGCGAAGTCGTGGTTGCGGTCACGGACGGGCATCTGGATTTCGGTCCCTGGGAGCAAATTTTCTACGGCGAATTCGATGGCCGGCGCCGCAAGCGCGTGCTGGTCAAAATTATTGGGGAATGAGCAATACGGAAAGGTCCCAAGCTCCGCTACTACAAGGGATCCTGCCGGTTGTAAGAACTCAAGTCCCGGGGGAGATCATCGCCGGCCTGACCCTGGCCGCACTGGCTATCCCCGAGGTGATGGGTTATACCCGCATCGCCGGTATGCCGCTGGTCAGCGGTCTTTACACCATCCTGATCCCGATGGGGATCTTCGCCATTTTCGGCTCCTCGCGCCACCTGGTCGTGGGCGCCGATTCGGCCACTGCAGCCATCATGGCCTCCGGCCTGGCCGGATTGGCCGTCACTGCTTCACCTGAATACGTGGCTTATGCCGGGGTGCTGGCGCTGATGGCGGCAGTTTTGCTGATCCTGGCGCGCATCATCCGGCTGGGCTTCCTGGCGGATTTTCTCTCGCGCACCGTGCTGATCGGCTTTCTGACCGGTGTCGGCATCCAGGTGCTGATCGGTGAAATTTCGGGCATGCTGGGGATTCCGGGTGGTGGGAGCGGTCCACTGCAGCAGTTGCAAACGGATTTCCAACAGCTCGACCAGACGAATTTCTACTCCCTTGGGATTTCGATGGCCGTTCTGGGGATCATCCTTGCAGGCCGCCGGATCAACCGCAAGATCCCAGGGGCGCTCATCGCGGTAGCTGCGGCCATTCTGGCCAGTTATTTCTTAAACCTCTCATCTTATGGAGTGGTCGTGCTGGGCAGGCTGCCTTACGGCCTGCCAAAGATTGCTTTTCCCGCGCTGCGTTTGAGCTCGTCAGCCCTTAGCCAACTTGTGCCGGTTGCGCTCTCGATGTTCATCGTCATCCTGGCGCAGAGCGCGGCTACTTCACGCGCTTACGCGGTGCGCTACGGCGAGCGTTTGAATGAAAATATGGACCTGGTGGGACTCGGCCTGGCCAATATCGGCGCCGGGTTAAGCGGCACTTTCGTGGTGAATGGCAGCCCAACCAAGACCCAGATGGTCGACAGTGCCGGCGGGCGCTGTCAGTTGGCCCAGATAACCACGGCCGTGATCGTCCTGCTGGTGCTGCTATTCCTGACCGCTCCGCTGGCTTTTCTACCCGAGGCGGTCCTGGCAGCGATCGTCTTCCTGATCGGCGTTGAGTTGGTGGACGTGAAGGGGATGCGCAGGATTTTCCACGAACGCCCGTACGAGTTCTGGGTGGCCTTGATCACCGCCGCCAGCGTGGTTTTCGTTGGCGTCGAGCAGGGCATCCTGCTGGCCATCCTGCTCTCGCTCATCATCCATACTCGCCATGGCTACAAGCCGAAAAATACTCTGCTGATGACCACTCAGGATGGCGAGCTGCGGGTGGCCGCGATGAGCAGTCGTGCCCAGGTCGAGCCGGGCTTGATGATCTATCGCTTCAATCACAGCATGTATTACGCAAACACGGAGCATCTCATCCAGGAGGTGCGTGAGCTGGTCAGTACGGCCAGGCCACCCTTGACCTGGTTTTGTATCGACGCTGTCGCCGTAGATGATATCGACTTCAGCGCCGCGGAAGCATTGCGAGAGATTCATAAGAATATGAAAGAAAAAAACGTTTACCTGGTCATGGCAGATCTGCAGGATGACGTTTATTTTGAGCTGCAGCGCTCGGGATTGATCGACTTGCTGGGAAAGAAGGCCATCTTCGAAACCACTGCGGAGGTTATTCAAGCTTACCGGTTATTCAGTTCCAGGAAGGGTATATAATTATCCCTGGTTAATTCTATAAACTAGATCTAGTAAGTGGGAAATCATCAGGGCGAATTAACCAGTAAATCCTATTGGGCTATCATTCGCTGCCAGAGAAAGGATTTTCGCGACGGAAGTGTGAATTCATGTACAGTGCTTATCTCTTCGACCAGGACGGGACGATCTACCTGGGTGAGGCGCTACTCCCTGGAGCAGCCGAGACCATTGCGACTCTCAGAGCGGCCGGACGGCGAACGATCTTCCTTTCTAACAATCCTACACGCTCCCGGCAGCAGTACGCAGCCAAACTCAGCCGGTTGGGCATTCCCACGCCGGTCGAGGATATCGTCAACTCATCCTACGTCATGGTCCAGTGGCTGCTGCGTGAGGCGCCACACGCCCGGCTTTTCGTGGTAGGCGAGCAACCGCTCCAGGATGAGCTGCGCCAGGCGGGCTTCTGTCTCAGTGAACGGGCCGGTGAGATCGATATTGTCGTGGCTTCCTTCGACCGGACCTTCACTTATCATAAACTGCAAGTGGCCTTCGACGCCATCCGCGCCGGTGCACGCCTGGTAGCCACCAACCCTGACCGCTTCTGCCCGGTACCAGGCGGTGGAGAGCCCGACTGCGCTGCGATCATCGCCGCCATCGAAGCCTGCACCCTGGTGAAATGCGACCCGATCGTCGGTAAGCCATCTCCGATCATGGTTTCCACCATTATGGATCACCTGGGTCTGCCCCCTGAGGCGTGCATTATGGTCGGTGACCGGTTGGAGACCGATATGACCATGGGTATCGCTGCCGGGATGGATACATGCCTGGTGCTCACCGGGGATGCCGACCGGCAGCGCCTGGCAGCTTCCGGGCTGCAGCCAACGATGGTGCTCGAGCGCCTCAATTTGCTGCTGAAATTGATTTGATTGAGCTTATTTTATTAATGAAGAATGAGACTTTATATGGAGGTTAGTTATGAATAAAAACCCACTTTTTGAAATTGGTAAATACGGACAGAGCATCTGGTTCGACACGCTCAGCCGGGAGCTGGCCGCCTCGGGCGGGCTGCAAAAGTTGATCGATGATTATGCGGTGGTTGGGGTCACCTCGAACCCGACTATCTTCCAGAAAGCGATCGGCGGCAGCCAGGATTACGACCAGGACATTCGCCAGTTGGCCGAGAAAGGCCAGACCGCGGCGCAGATCTTCGAGAAGCTGGAGACAGACGACGTGCGTATGGCCTGCGATGTCCTGGCGCCGGTCTACGAGCGGACGGAGGGTGTCGATGGTCGCGTGAGCATCGAGGTCAGCCCGCAACTGGCTTTCAAGACCCATGATACCATGCAGGATGCCCGCAGGCTGTGGAAGACGGTGGACCGGCCCAACCTGATGGTCAAGATCCCCGGCACGCATGAAGGCATCCCGGCTATCGAACAGATGCTTTACGAAGGCCTGAGCATCAATATCACCCTGCTGTTTGCCGTCTCCATGTATGAAAAGGTAATGGAAGCCTACTTGAAGGCTATGGAGCGCCGGGCAGCCGAGGGCAAGCCCCTGGATGGGATCCATTCGGTGGCCAGTTTCTTCGTCAGCCGGGTCGATACGATGGTGGACAAAGAATTGCAGGCCAGGCTGAGCGCTACCAGCAGCCCGGCAGAGCAAGTGCGTTTAAAAGGTTTGCTGGGTAAGGCGGCCAACGCCAACGCCAAGCAGGCTTACCAGGCTTTCCTGCGGGTCTTCAATGGCCCGCGCTGGGAGGCGTTGAAGTCTAAAGGCGCCAACCTGCAGCGCCCGTTGTGGGCCAGCACCAGCACCAAGAACCCGGCTTATTCCGATACGATGTATGTCAGCGAGCTGATCGGGCGGCACACGGTCAATACTATGCCGGAGGAGACCATGCTGGCGTTCGCCGATCACGGTGAAGTGCGCGGCCTGACGGTCGAAGAAGATCTGCAGGGTGTTCGGCAGGCTCTGAAAGAGCTGGGCGAGGTCGGGATCGATATGGAGGATATCACCGGGCGGCGCCTGGTGGATGAGGGCGTCCAGAAATTCGCCGATTCATACAAGGTACTGCTGGATGAGCTGCGCAAGAAACGCGATGCGGTAGTCACCCGGTAAGGGCACGGCGAGTGATGCCCGGAACGAGGGATTGGGAAATAACTGCCGTGCCCCTACTACCATGACATCCTATTGGATTCTGGTATATACTTGGGAGCGGCGGATACTCTAACGAATGCTTTAACCATTGCCACATGCCGACTTCTGAACCCACTCCCCCCAACGGTTTTCGCACCTTTGTGATCGTCTGGATCACGCAGTCCATTTCGGTTTTTGGCAGCGCCTTGACCTTTTTCGCCATCAATATCTGGCTGACCCAGTCCCTCTACCCGCTCCCGGAACAGAAACCCCAATTGGCCCTGGCCTTATCCGCCGTCAGTCTGGCTTTCGCTTTGCCGGTGGTTTTCGGCGCGCCGCTCGCCGGCGCCTGGGCAGACCGCCACGATCGCAAACATACCATGATCGTCATGGATTTCGTCAGCGGCCTGCTCAGCCTGGTCTTGATCGCCATGATCCTGAGCCAATCCTTGAGCCTGTGGCTGCTGGTATTCCTGGTGATCCTGTTTTCGATCGTCGGTGCATTCCACAGTGCGGCATTCGATACCTCGTATGTCATGATCGTGCCGGAAGCGCAGTTGCCGCGCGCCAACGGCATGATGCAGACTATCTGGTCGCTTTCCGGCATCCTGTCGCCGATGATCGCCGCGACCCTGATCACGGTGCCTGCCCTGGCGCGCCAGGGGAAATTGCCGGGCGGGATTGGGGTGCTGCTTGGCAAGCTTTCAGACGGCACCGCCCTGGCCATCGGCATCGACGCGCTCACGTTTTTCATGGCGGGAGCTGTACTCTTATTTCTGTTCATCCCCTCTCCGAAAAGGACGGATTTATTCGAAGAGGATGGGCAGAAAAAGAAATCCCTGTGGTCGGATATCAAAGTGGGAGGCTTGTACATCTGGCAGCGCCGCCCGCTGCTGTGGCTGTTGGGCACCTTCGCAATCGCCAATTTCGTGGCAGGGCCGATGGGCGTTTTTCAACCCTTGCTGGTCAAGTTCAATCTGGCAGCGGATTGGACAGCGCGCGGTTTCAGCTTCGAGACCGCTCTGGCTCTATTGACGACGTTGGGTGGGGTAGGGGGGCTGGTCGGTGGTGTTATTGTCAGCGCCTGGGGTGGGCTCAAAGCCAGGCGCGTTTATGGCGTGCTGGTCCCCCTGATCCTGGGCGGTATCGCCCAGGTATTTCTCGGCCTGTCCTCTTACCTGTTCCTGGCTTCGGCGATGATCTTCGTCATCGAGGGGACGGTCCCACTGTTGGACGCGCATTCACAAACCATCTGGCAGACGCTGACGCCGCCCGAACTGCAGGGGCGGGTCTTTGCCGTGCGGCGCCTGATCGCCCAGTTCACCTGGCCGCTCAGCACAGCCATCGCCGGATGGGCCAGTGGTGCCTTCGACCCGGGCATGGTCGTGGCCGTTTTGGGCGTGATCCTGACTGTGTTTTGCGTCGCCCAGCTCTTTAACCCCTATCTGCTGCGGGTAGAGGATAAGGCTTTTCTGGATGAATTGGCTGGCCTGGAAACGGCAGAGATTTAACTGTCATTGGGAATATCGTTAAGAATGCCAAACATGATCACAACCACCAAAGGTACTGTTAACATTCGCCAGGCGGTTCCGGATGATTCCGCCCGGCTGCGCGAGCTGCGGATTGAAGCGCTTTCCGATTCGCCTGTGGCGTTCTCCGCCGATCTGGAAGCTGCGCGGTTTGAAGCAGCCGGGGATTGGACCGAACGCTTGCGAGCTTATAAGACAGAGAACCAGGGTTTGATCTGTGTTGCCGAAACGCAGGCGCGTTTGGTGGGTATGTGTGGGCTTTACTGCGGGGATCGCCCCAAGACCCGCCACAGCGGGATGATCTGGGGCGTATATGTCAGCCCGGGTTGGCGTAATCTGCGCATAGCCGATTTTCTAATTAAAGAATGCCTGGCCTGGGGACAGGATCACGGGGTTGTGGTGGCGAAGCTGGGTGTGAACACCGGCAACATACCCGCCATCCGCTGCTATACTCGCTGTGGTTTCAGCGTTTTTGGCATCGAACCGAAAGCCATTTATTACGAGGGGGTTTATTATGACGAGCTGTTGATGGCTGTTATTCTCCCAGATCAAATTGCCTTCTGGCCAGCTTCAACACCTCAGGATCCTTCCAACTCCCGAATAGCGTGAAGCGATACATCGGGACTGATTTGCTCCCGCCCTCGCGAAAATAACTGATCTTCTTGACCGGCACCTGGTATTCTTTCCCAAAATAGGTGATCAGTTTTTGAACTTGATTTTCAATCTCGTTGGCTTCCAACGGGCGGTGAATTATGTTGTTCGCCTGACAGGCCAGGCCTTTCTCACAGGCACACTCCACCAGGATACCATCCTCGACCAGTTCCCAATGGCGCGCCGCGAGCTGCCGGCCTTTGCGAAAAATGTACGCGCTTACCTCTGGCCGGGAAGCTGATACATACACCTCCATGGCCTGGCCGGTGATCTGTTGTGAGATGGCCTCGAAATTCCTCCCGGTCGTCTTTTTTGTGGGGGAAGGCTTTGGTTTCGGCGCTTCTTTTTTCTTAAGGGGCCTGGGTGAAGGTCCTGTTTCCGTTTTGGTTTTCGGCGCCTCCGCTTTGGTTTCCTTCTT